>ERZ1674177.103-NODE-104-length-19147-cov-10.852242_pt1 | contig 19147 bp, 14 predicted proteins | sample MGYA00581287_ERZ1674177 | MGnify/ENA primary metagenome ERZ1674177 (study PRJEB41354, sample SAMEA4873336) | human saliva metagenome | biome: human-associated habitat [ENVO:00009003]; feature: mouth environment [ENVO:08000002]; material: saliva material...
ATCTACACCCTATCCTACACTCTTTCCCTACACGACGCTCTTCCGATCTCGGGTATTACAGGCCAAGATGGTTCCTATTTGGCAGAGTTATTACTCGAAAAAGGTTATGATGTACATGGTACTATTCGCCGTTCATCAGTAGATTTCCGTGAGCGTATTGCTCATTTAGAAGGTCGTCCACACTTCCACTTGCATTATGCAGACCTTGGCGACTCTATGAGTATCCTTGGTGTAATCAGTAAAGTGCGTCCTGATGAGATTTATAACCTTGCAGCACAGAGTCACGTACAGGTAAGTTTCGATTCTCCTGAATTTACTGCTGACGTTGATGCTGTTGGTGTATTACGTATCTTAGAATCAGTTCGCCAGTTGGGTATGACAGAAACTTGTCGTATCTATCAGGCTTCTACTTCTGAGTTGTATGGTAAGGTTGAGGAAGTTCCACAAAACGAAAACACCCCATTCCATCCTTACAGCCCATACGCTGTAGCTAAGCAGTATGGCTTCTGGATTACAAAGGAGTATCGTGAGGCTTACAACATGTATTGTTGCTCTGGTATCCTCTTCAACCACGAGAGTGAGCGTCGTGGTGAGACTTTCGTTACACGTAAGATTACACTTGCTGCTGCACGTATCAAGCAGGGCAAGCAGGAAAAACTCTATTTGGGTAATCTTGGTTCTCTTCGTGACTGGGGCTATGCCAAGGATTACGTTGAGTGTATGTGGTTGATTCTCCAGCAGGAGAAGCCAGAAGACTTCGTTATTGCTACTGGTGTACAGCATAGCGTACGTGATTTCTGCTATTATGCATTTAAGCGTGTTGGTATTGAACTCGAATTCCAAGGTGAGGACATGGACGAAAAGGGTATTGATAAGGCTACAGGAAAGGTACTTATTGAGGTTAGTCCAGACTTCTATCGTCCTACTGACGTTGTCAATCTCTGGGGAGACCCAACAAAGGCAAAGGCGAAACTCGGTTGGAATCCTAACAGTACAAGTTTTGAAGAGCTTGTCAACATTATGGTAGACAGCGACATGGCTAAGGTTGCTTCTGAGGGTGCAGCTGAGAAGGTTAGAACAAACCTTGAAGAGTATTTGGAGAAGGGTATCGTTAAGTAAGAACACTTCATCCTTCCCTCCCCCTCTTATGAGAGGGATAATTACTGCTTATGCTGATAGTTGGCGATTCCAAATAATCGCTTACTATCAGCTATTATTACATTTTATCGTCTATTCAACAAACACGCAATGAACAAAAATAGTAAAATATACATTGCTGGACACAATGGATTAGTTGGCTCAGCAATATGGAATAACCTTCTTCAACGAGGATATACAAATCTCGTTGGAAGAAGCCATAAAGAATTAGATCTGACAGATCAGCAGGCTGTGAAGCGTTTCTTTGATGAAGAGAAACCTGATGCCGTTGTCCTTGCCGCTGCTTTCGTTGGAGGTATTATGGCAAACTATCTCTATCGTGCAGACTTCATCATGCAGAATATGAAGATGCAATGCAATGTTATTGAGCAGAGCTACCTTCATAAGGTAGAGAAACTTCTCTTCCTTGGAAGTACGTGTATCTATCCAAAGAACGCACCACAGCCAATGCGCGAGGATTGTTTGCTGACTTCTCCACTGGAATATAGCAACGAGGAGTATGCTATTGCAAAGATAGCAGGTCTTAAGATGTGTGAAAGCTATAACCTCCAGTATGGTACTAATTACATAGCTGTCATGCCAACAAACCTCTATGGCCCTAATGATAACTTCCATTTGGAGAATTCTCATGTGATGCCAGCTATGATGCGCAAGATTTATCTTGCGAAACTTATTCACGAAAACAACTGGGGTGCTATACGTAACGATATGGATAAGCGTCCTATCAATCCAACTGACAAACTGCGTGCGGAGATTGGTGAAGGTAATGTTGATGGCAAGAATACAGAAGAGCGCATCTTGAAAGCACTCGCTTTCTATGGTATTGAGAATAATAAGGTGACCCTATGGGGTGACGGAAGTCCATTACGCGAATTCCTTTGGAGTGAGGATATGGCTGATGCCAGCGTTCACGTCTTATTAAATGTAGACTTCAAAGATATCATTGGCATAGAGAAATATTCAAGTGTTTTCTACGGTGCAAAGATAGATGGAGCTGTTGACCGCAACAACTCTGAGGGTCGTGGTGGTGCTATCCCATCATTGGGAGAGATTCGTAACTGTCATATCAATGTTGGTACTGGTAAGGAACTTACTATCAAAGAACTTGCAGAACTTGTTAAGAAGACCGTTCACTTTGAAGGAGACATCATCTGGGATGCCGAGAAACCAAATGGTACACCACGTAAACTCATTGATGTTGAGAAGTTGCACAGCCTTGGTTGGACGCATAAAGTAGAAATTGAGGATGGTGTTGAGAAGCTCTACGAGTGGTATCAAGAAAGCTTAAAGTAATTTTTATCATTGATTAGGCATATTGGGCATGTTAGTCCAATAAGCCTAATTTGATTAATAAGTCCACCCAATCGCAAACAGCGAACATTCAATCAAATCTTTACTATATGAAGAAACAAGTATTACTAACCGCAGCATTATTGTCTGCTACAAGCATGATGGCACAGAAGCTAACGTATCCACAAGCTCCAAAGGACGGAACTGTAGACACCTATTTTGGTGTTCAAGTGGCCGACCCTTATCGTCCATTAGAGAATGACAGTTCAAAAGCTACCGCTGAATGGGTAGCTGCTGAGAACAAGGTTACACAGGAATATCTTTCTCGTATTCCATTCCGAGCAAAACTCTTCAATCGTATGAAGGAGTTGGCGAACTATGAGAAGGTATCGGCTCCTTCCTATATCAAATCTATAGGTAAGTGGCTTTTCTACAAAAATGATGGTCTTCAGAACCAAAGTGTACTCTACATTATGGACCGTCTTGGGGATGAGAAGAACGCACGTGTTTTCCTTAACCCTAACCAATTGTCATCAGACGGAACCGTTGCACTGAAGGGTATCTACTTCTCACACAACGGTAAGTATGCAACCTACTCTATCTCTCGCAGCGGAAGCGACTGGCAAGAGTTCTATGTTATGGATGTCAAGACTGGAAAACTGCTTGATGACCATATTACTTGGGCAAAGTTTTCTGGCGCATCATGGCAAGGTGACGGATTCTATTACAGTGCTTACGATGCTCCACAAAAGGGACATGAGTTTAGTAATGTGAATTCTATCCAGAAAATCTACTATCACAAGATTGGTACTCCACAGTCTGAGGATGTTCTCTTCTATCAGAATCCAGCGAATCCTATGCGCTTCTATGCTGTAAGTGTCAATGAAGAAGAAACCATGATGTTCCTATATGAAAGCGGTGCAGGCTCAGGCAACATTGTCTATGTACGTGATCTCCGTCAGCCTAACAGCCAATTCATTCAGATGACATCAAATCTTGATTTGCAATATAGTTTAGTTGAAACTATTGGTGACAAGATGTACTTCCTTACAAACGATGGTGCACCAAAGAACCGACTCATGGTTACTGACCTTAAGCACCCTGGTTTCAGCGAGTGGAAAACACTTGTACCAGAGTCTAAGGACATGCTTGAAGGTGTTACCTTTGCTGATGGTAAGATGATTCTGAACTATATGAAAGATGCTTCCAGTCACGCTTACGTTTATTCTATGGATGGAAAGCAACTCTCTGAGATAAAACTTCCTACATTGGGCAGCGCAAGTTTCTATGGAGAAAAGGACCGGAAGGAAGTATTCTATTCCTTCTCATCTTTCACCGTACCAACCACCATCTATCAGTATGACCTTGCCACAACTAACAGTAAGGTGTATGCTGCACCAAAGGTTAAGTTCAAGGAGTCTGATTATGTCTGCGAACAGGTGTTCTATCCAAGTAAGGACGGAACAAAGATACCTCTCTTTATCACCTATAAGAAAGGTTTAAAGCGCAATGGTAAGAACCCAGTATTCCTCTATGGATATGGCGGTTTCAACGTACCTTTAACCCCTTACTTCTCTTCGGTACGTATTCCTTTCATCGAAAATGGTGGAATCTATGCTCAAGCATCCCTACGAGGTGGCAGTGAGTATGGTGAGGACTGGCACATAGCTGGCACGAAGATGCAGAAACAGAATGTTTTTGATGACTTCATCTCAGCTGGTGAGTGGCTTATTGAAAACAAGTATACAAGTAAAGACTACCTCGCTATTGTTGGCGGTTCAAATGGTGGTTTGCTTATAGGAGCTTGCATGACACAACGTCCTGACCTCTTTAAAGTATGTATTCCACAAGTAGGAGTAATGGATATGTTGCGCTATCATAAGTTTACGATTGGTTGGAACTGGGCTCCAGACTATGGAACAAGCGAAGATTCAAAGGAGATGTTTGAGTATCTTCACGCTTATTCTCCACTCCACAATCTCCGTCCTGGCACAAAGTATCCAGCAACTTTGGTAACAACAGCCGACCATGACGACCGTGTTGTACCTGCGCACTCATTTAAGTTTGCAGCTACCCTGCAGGCTGACAATGCTGCCAACACACCAACACTCATTCGCATTGATACCAAGGCAGGCCACGGAAGTGGTAAGCCTTTGTCTAAGCAGTTGGAAGAGCAGGCTGACATCTACGGCTTTATCCTTTATAATATGGGATTGAAATATTAAGAGTTCAGAGGAGTTATGTTCATATATCTTTGTTTGAAAAGTAACTTCTTACAATAGCATAACTCCTCAAACTCCCAAACATATTTCATGAATAACAGTATTGTATTAATTCAATTTTAATACTCAACCTATTAAGTTTCCAATCAAATGCAGATTCTATTAGCATCCGCTAAGATAATGAACAGTACCACTACGGTACAAACCCCAAAAACACACCTGCCTCGCTTCAAAAAAGAAGCGGGGCAGATGGCGTTAGAATTAGGTGACCTTTCTGTTGAAGAACTTGCAAAAACAATTCCATGCAATGAAAAGATTGCACTTGAAAATAAGTTACGTTATCAAGATTTCTTCAACGAGGAAGCCTACTTACCTGCCCTCCTCGCTTACTACGGACAAGCATATAAATGCCTTAAAGCACAGGAGTACAGTCAGGAAGACTTCTCATATGCTGACAAACATCTTTGGATAACAAGTTTTCTTTATGGTCTCTTACGTCCATTAGACCTTATCCATCCCTATCGTCTTGAAGGAAAAGCCAAACTTCCTTCGTCTAAAGGTAAGAACATGTTTGCTTATTGGAAGCCTTTCCTCACAGATATCCTCATTGAAGCAGTGAAAGATGACGATGGAATCCTTGTACACTTGGCAACAGAAGAGTTCCAACATCTATTCGATTGGAAACGATTACAAAAAGAGGTACGTGTTATCCAACCACTCTTTATGGTTGATCAAGGGAGTCGACTGAAGGCTGTTAGTGTCTATGCAAAGAGCTGTCGTGGCGCTATGACAAGTTATATACTCCGTAACCAACTAACTTCACCTGACGAACTTCTTGCCTTCGAGTATGATGGATTCACCTATCATAAAGATTATGGAGACGAAAATCATCCACACTTTATCCTAAAGCCTTAATCAGTATTCACACCTTATTATAAATATAAAAGTCAAATTAATTATGTCAATAGAAGAATATCGCCAAGAAATACTTACCTTATTACTTGCTAAAACAAACAGTAAGGGTGAACCACGTTTTGAAGAAGCAGCTGCTAAGGAGCTACTTGACCAACTATCAGACGAAGAACTGGAAGAGGGTATCTTATTCAACACACCTGACGACGTAGCTGAAATCCTATCAGAAGTTGGAACACTCTAAGCACACATTATAAGCAACAAAAGGAAACATAGACAACAAACGATTGTTTATTAGAGTTTTCTCTCGGCTTATTAAAGCTTATTCCATCTTAAAATCTCACATTCATAGCAATGAAATATCTTTACATAGTTTTTAGATATTTCTACTTAAAAACAAGAAATAAAAGCATTTTTCAACCTCCTTGTAACTTTCTACTTATCAGGAAGTTATAAAGTTATGCAAGAAAAGGTGCTTACTTAGCCTTCAAAAGGGCGTTAGTTAGAGTCTTAAAGAGCATCTTTAACAAGTCAATTAAGGCTTAATTAGAATGCTATTCATGGTCATTAAAAATACTAATGAGGATTTATTTTGACAAAACAACAAAAAAGGTAAAAGAGAATTAACCCTTTTACCTTTTTATTATTTACTAAGTTTCTTCTTAGAAACGATAACCCAATGTAAGAAGTAACTGACTTCTGTTATTCTTAACATCAGTGTTTGAAGCAATGTTAGACTCCGTTATTGTTGTAGTACCAGATGTGTAAGTAACGTCTTTTACATTAGAGAATGGAGCAAAAGAACCTTTCTGTGCACTATACTGATAAGCCAAGTCTATGTTGAACTTCTTAACCTGATAACCAACACCTAATGTGAAGCGATTAATTTCGCCCCAGTTTGTGTAGTCTGTTGTTGAAGAATATGCTGTACCTAAAGAAGCAAGACCTGGGTCTTTCTGACCATCATTCGCATACTTTGCACCAACATAGTTATAACCCATACGCAAAGCAACATTGCTTACAGGCTTGTACTCAACACCTAACTTCAATGTGCTAACACCCTTCAGAACCTCCTTAGTGTGTGCATTCATATTCTTGTCTGAGATTGATGACTCGTAGTACTGATCATAGTAATAATCATAATAGCCACCATTGTTAACTCTGCTATTAATATTAGCATAGTTTTCATATTCATATGTAGCACCCAAGGCAATGTTATTACCAATAGTGTGACCAAGAGAGAAGCCAAACTTCCATGGTGTCCACATCTTGAAATCGTATGAATTGCTAATGTAAGATTCCTTATTTGTTGTACCCTGAGCATAAACAAGACCTGTTGCATTTGATGTTGTTAAGTCATACCATGTTGGAGACTTCACATATGCACCAATTCTAAATGGAGACTCAGCTACTGGGCGAACAATTACACCAGCTGTAATATCAAAACCTGAACCCGTTACCTTTCTCTCATCACGAACAAGTACACCACCAGCATTGTTTAAGTTCTCACGATACTCACTGTATCCCTTGTAATTAACATCCTTCATACCGAATGTCAAACCGAGATAAACTCTGTCATTGAGGTTTCCACTCACAGCAAAGTCATAATTACCAATATAGCCAGTATGCGCGCGGTCTAAAGTATAACCAGTGGCTTTCTCATAATTATAAGTTCCTGTGCTACCTGGAATCAATGAATTCCAATAAAGGTTATCAATCTGACTCCAAGTATATGCAACATTTGTTGATGTAGCATTTACATAGCCGATATTCTGACCATCTTTATTCTTACCAACATAGAATCCTCCATTGTTCTCATCACCAAGTAAGCCTTTAATATATGACTGCTTATTCTGTGAACTTCCATTCAAAGAGCCTGCAGCATTAAGGATATAATCAAAGTTCTTGCTCTTATGATAGTTGAAACCAAAGTTAAGGAAAGACTTCTGACCAGTACGAGTAGTATAGACACCACCAATCTGGTCGAAACTCAGATTAGTCTTCTTACCATTAGAGAACTCTTTACCATCTGATTGCATAAGAAGACCAGCACTGAGACTAACATTGCTGTGACGGAACAAACCGATACCAGCTGGGTTAGAACCGATAGTAGAAATATCAGCACCCAAGGCTTCCATGGCTCCACCCATACCAACATAGCGTGCAGTACCATTCAAGTCCTCTCCTGCTAACTTAGCATTCTCGTATGTCTCCTGTGCATTTGCAGACAAAGCAGCAAACAACGAAACAGCAAAGAAAATATATTTACTCTTCATTTCTGATATTCTTTATTAATTAAACATTCATTATCCAAAATACTATCTATGACTACCGAAGGCACTGCGTGAGCCACCAGAACTGCTGCCTCCACCGCCAGAATATGAGCCACCGAAGTTACCACCACCTCTTGCACCACCAAATGAGCTTGGTGAAGGCTGTGAGAATGTAGAGCGCTCTGGCTGAGAATAAGAGCGTGTCTGATTCTCAAAACCATTCTGACGTGCGCCAGCGAAGCGATCATAGTAGTTTCTCATATCATTACTCTGAGATGCATTGTTACCATACTGGTTTACATTGCCACGACGATTTGAGTAAGATGAGCGTCCGTTGTCATAGGAACCACTTCTTGCTTGAGAACCAAAGTCTCTTGGAGAGTTACCCCAGTGATTAGCTGTACCCGTATGACCATTGTAAGCATAGTAGCCACCTCTTCTATAACCATAGTAAGGATAACCACCATAATAGCCATAATATCTGCTCCATGGGTTGTACCAACCATAGTCAGAATAACCATAATAGTATGGATAACCACCGTAGTAGCCATAATATGGATAACCACCATAATAGCTATAATAAGGATAGCCACCATAATAACCATAAGACCATGGATCATCCCATCTGTCATACCAGCCACCATAATAAGGTGAACGCCATCCCCATCCTACATAGAACGAAGAGCGACCAGCAAACCATGGGTCATAATAGCCACCCCAAAATCCATCAAAACGACTCATTCTTCGGCTATAAGCAAAGTCATCGTTATCACTTTCGTACTGACGAGTGAAACCTCCATAGATAGTATCTAACACTACAGAGTCGCCATGCAACGTAGAGATACGCGACATAAAGATATCGTTTCCAAGAGAATCAACTCCTATTTTCTTATAATTATACTTGCCACGACGATTGTATTCGTCATTAGACTTACCAATACCGCTATAATATACAGGGCGATCCTCCTCCACTTTACTCTGTTGATAAGCAGACTGATCCGCCTTTGACGGGGTAAAATAAAGGTCATCTTGCGCCATTGATAGCAATGGCATAGCTCCAAATAAAACCGAAAGTAATACTGAACGTTTCATATACCTTTTTTTTAATTTACACTTGTTTTAACACCAAGATAATGTTTGTACACAATCTTTATAGTGCAAAAATAAGATAACTTTCTTTGCAAATATACGGATTTTCCCTAATCCATGGTAGGTTTTTCCCTATTTTTTATAATTTTGCAGTAGAAATTTAACACCAAGATGAAATATATACAAGTAAAGTTTACGGCAGAACCTGATTCTCAGGATGTAAGAGACATCATTGCAGCTCTTGCAGCTGAAGTTGGATTTGATTCTTTCACGGACGAACCAGACGGACTCGTTGGCTACTGCCAAGAGGATCTTTTCAATAAAGAGACACTTACTGAAGTCATACAGAGCCTTCCAATTCCGGACGTAAAAGTTTCTTTCGAAGCAGCTAAAGCTGAGGATAAGAATTGGAATGAGGAATGGGAAAAAGCAGGTTTCGACCCTATCATCATTGATGACCGCTGTGCTATCATCTGTAAGAATATGGAAGAAGATGCCACAGCTACCTATCCTCAACTTGAGACAATCCCAATGAAGATTGCCATTGATGCACAACAAGCATTTGGAACAGGTACACATGAGACAACACAGATGATTGTTTCATTACTGCTAAACCAAGACCTCAAAGAAAAGAGAGTTCTTGATTGTGGTTGTGGAACAGGTATTTTAGGCATTGTTGCTGCAAAGTGCGGTGCAAAAGAAGTTGTAAGCTATGACATTGATGAGTGGAGTGTACGCAATGCTGAGCATAATGCCGAACTAAATGGTGTAGAATTAGATGTACTTGAAGGCGACAGACGAGTCTTGTCACACGTGAGTGGTGTCTTTGATGTTATCTTAGCAAATATCAACCGTAACATTATCCTTGAAGATATAGACGAATTTGTCAGCGTTATGACAACAGAATCAAAGATTATTCTGAGTGGATTTTATGAGCAAGACACAGAGGCTATCCTTCAAAAAGCTAATGAACTCGGTCTTAAAGAGAATCAACGTTTGTTGAATCACGATTGGTGTTGCCTACTACTTGAGCGTCAGTAACATCATCTTGGATAAGTAGTTGCTGTAAGTCATAGAAGCTACCATTGTAGATGTCTAAGTCTACATATCCCTTAATACCTGGCAGCCTTCCGGCATCGGTATGCTGCCAGAATTTCCAAGCACCTTGGTACTCCATCTGATTAACATAATAGTGAGCTATCCAATAAGGATAATCATCAAAGCGAGAATCAGAAAGGTATTGGTCTTTAAACTTATAATAGGTATAGATGATAGGTTTCACATGATACCTATCTTCTACTATATGTAGCCATGTCAGAATATTCTGCTGGAACTCTTCTGTACTGATATTCTTTGGTTTATGTTCCACATCAAGCACAGGTGGTAAATCTCCCGGCTGCAGATGAACCATGGCAAGGAAGAAATAAGCCTGCCGACGTGCTGACGACTTATTACTCCAGAAATGATAAACACCACGTATAAAACCATGTTCTTTCGCATTGGAGAAGTTATCACGGAACTTAGTATCAATGTGACTATCGCCCTCCGTTGACTTGATAATCACAAAACGAATAGGCAAACGGTCTATCAGTGCATTTCTAAGTCGATTCCAGTTAATCGTACCTTGATAACGACTTACATCAATACCATAAATCGTATAACCTTCAGGATAATCTGGATCACCATAAATAGCACGCCATCTAAAACCTGTAGGTGATACAAAAAAGAAGTAAAACAGAAAACTATACCCTACTGCAAGACACGATCCTCCAGCCCAACGCATCCAACTTGGCATCTGAATCCAAGTCTTTAGTATTGATTGAAGCACTTTAGAGATAAACATTTTCTTACTTTTGGATAATTTTATATTCTACTTTACATCTATATATATATATATATTGAGCTTTTCAAGTTTTTTTCATGAAGAAAAGAATTTCTTTTCATGAAGAAAAAGATTTATTTACGTGAAAATAAATAATTATTTTCATGAAAATAAATTAGCACACTACTTAAATATGAGTTCAAACATGTTGTTTCTTTAGATCAATAGACAACAAAAATAAAAGCGATTAAGCACTACTTACAGCTATATCCATGTGCTTTTATTCTCGTATGAATACTATAATAATAGATTGAATATCAAAGGGATAATTTAAAATATTTACCAACTACTCAAAGCATAAAGGTCAGAAGAAAATAAGAAATTGTATAAAACAAAAGAAGAAACAGAGGATAAAGTTATCCCCCATCTCTTCTTTATGAATATACTATTACTTAGCCTGCTCTAATCCGAGAGTCTTAGTAGTCTGATCACATACTGAAGAAGGCCCCCAGTACTGGATAGGACCTGGATAAACATAGCATGTTTCCTTAGCCCACTTCTCACGCTGAGCAGCAAAAGTCTTGAATGGAGCACCATCAAGTTCAACGAGTGCCTTACGAATAACAGGCTTCATCTCACCATTACGTCTCTCCATGTTCATCATCATAGTGATTGGCACACCTCCTGCCTTCCACTGATCAGCAGGAGCTGTAGTGTTCTTAACGATAGCCATATAACCTGTCTTATCGTTAGCTATCAACTGAGCTGCTGATGAACCAAGTGCATAGCAGTAGTCTGCATCAAAGTTAGAAGGAGCTGCACAACGACCCTCGTAACCAAAGAAGTGGTGCAAAGGAGAGAACTTACCAGAATACTTACCTTCCTTCTTCCACTGATCAAGCTTAGCTGCAACCATCTCAGAGATGAGTTTCTCTGTCTCGATGAGAGATACCTGTACGTTTCCGTGTGGGTCACGATCGAGAGAAAGCTGACGAGCAACGCCCTCTGGAAGTGTCTCAAATGTAGCCTTGTTCTCTGCAGAGAGGTGTTCAAGAATATACTTACGCTGTGCATCCTTGTCAAGGTTCAAATAATCAGCACCATGAGCAGCGAGCAAATCATTCAACTCCTGAATCAAACGACCGATAGCAGGAATAAACTCGATAAGACCTTCTGGAATCAAAACAACACCGAAGTTGTTACCCTGCTCTGCACGGTAAGCAACAACACCTGCGATATACTCAACGATATCATTCAAAGTCTGATCCTTAGATTCAATTTCCTCAGATACCAAGCAGATGTTTGGCTGAGTCTGCAAAGCACACTCAAGAGCGATGTGAGATGCAGAACGACCCATCAACTTGATGAAGTGCCAGTACTTACGAGCAGAGTTACAGTCACGCTCGATGTTACCGATAAGCTCAGAGTAAGTCTTTGTTGCTGTATCGAAACCGAAAGAAGTCTCTATCTGATCGTTCTTCAAGTCGCCATCGATAGTCTTAGGGCAACCAATAACCTGTACACCGTACTGCTTAGCAGCATAGTATTCAGCCAATACACAAGCATTAGTATTAGAGTCGTCACCACCAATGATTACAACAGCCTTGATATCCAACTTACGAAGAATCTCAAGTCCCTTCTCAAACTGCTCTTCCTTCTCAAGCTTTGTTCTACCTGAACCAATCATATCGAAGCCACCAGTGTTGCGGTAAGCCTGAAGATTCTCAGCAGTAATCTCAATATAGTTGTGATCAACAAGACCACCAGGCCCCATAAGGAAACCATAAAGACGGTTCTCTGGGTTCAACTTCTTAACCTCATCGAAGAGACCAGAGATAACGTTGTGACCACCAGGAGCCTGACCACCTGAAAGGATGATACCAACGTTAATCTTAGCATTGTTAGCCGAATCAGCTGGAACAAACTCTACGAGAGGCATTCCGTACGTGTTAGGGAATAACTTCTTGATATCCTCTTGATTGTCAACACTCTGTGTAGGAGCACCTTCCTGCACCTTTACTGCACCCTGAAGAGCCTTAGGCAACTTTGGCTGATAGCCTGCTCTTTCCTTCTGCAATGCGCTAATTTCCATGTGTTTAATTTAAATGATTTGAATATAATGATTTATTTAATGTCTTTACTACTCTGCAAATTTACCTTTTTTTATCCGATAATAGAAAGGAAAAGACGCTAAATTAAAATTTTAACTCTATTTTTATGTAAGAAAGTCTTGCTTTTCTATTTTTTTATTTATCTTTGAACGAAAATATAAAATATAGCTATTTAGGATTAATATGAGCAACAAAAGAGATTTGAAACGCACCATCAATTACATTTGTGGTGATTTGTTTACAGAGGGCATCGCAGCATCTCTCTATGGTGAGAATCGTGATAATGACAATACTGAGGCTATCCTCACTTCTATTTTAGTAATGCACAGCAATTACATCAGACGCGTATCTCACGTTCAGCCGGGTATGCCTGCCAAAGTATATTTCAAAGACTTGAAGGACAAGTTTAGTAAAGAAGTCAATGAGATTGTTGATCAACTCAATAACCTTGCATAATGTTACAGGGTATATCAAAGTGGCTTCTTTATAGTTTTATGGGGTGGAAGAAGGATGTTAGGTTTACATTACCTGACAAAGCTATTATTTGTCTTGCACCTCACACAAGTAATTATGATTTCCTAATTGGTCAACTTTACGCAAGAGCTGAACGACTGAAAAGCAATTTCCTGATGAAGAAGGAATGGTTTTTCTGGCCGCTTGGTCCTATCTTTCGCAAACTCGGAGGAATCCCTGTATGGCGTGATAAGAAGACAAGTATGACCGACCGATTAGCCGACTATGCCATAAAGGCTGACAAGTTCCAGCTTTGTATTACTCCCGAAGGAACCAGAAGTCTAAACCCTGAATGGAAAAAGGGGTTTTATTATATTGCACTAAAAGCACAACTGCCTATCTACCTCTACGGATTAGATTATGAAAGGAAGCTAATAGAGTGTTCAAAGGTTATAACACCATCGGGCGATTTGGAACAGGACATGAAGGAAATCAAATTGTATTTCAAAGACTTTAAGGGTAAACATCCAGAATTGTTTACGATAGGAGAATTAAACGGATAATGAAGATAAAATTGCTGTGTACAGCCCTTCTTGCAATGTCGTTTGCAAACACTTTTGCACAATCGGGTAAGTCAACATGGGGGAAGACTGATTATGAAGATGCACCATGGGTGAAGAATGTTTCTCGCCCTAATGAAATCACAGAGGGATTACAGAATAGACATCTTTCTGTATGGTCATCGCATGGAAGATATTACGATGCTAAGAAGGGTGGATGGAGATGGCAAAGACCAATTCTATTCGGTACTACTGAGGACCTATACACACAAACAATAGTTCTTCCTTATCTCATTCCTATGCTTGAGAACGCAGGAGCAATTGTCTTTACACCTCGTGAAAGAGACTGGCAGAAGAATGAAATTATAGTAGATAACGATAGTCGCACCAACTACAAGGAAGAGAGTATGAAGAAGAAGTGGGCAACCACTTCGGATAAAGGATTCGCACAACATTATGGAAGTTATAATGATGGTGAGAATCCATTTACAGCAGGTACGGCTCGACAAGTAAAGGCAAGAAAGCGTAACAGTAAGATTAGCTCTGTTGTCTACCAACCTACTTTCCCTGAAACAGGGCGCTATGCCGTATATGTAAGCTATCAGACACAGAAGAAGAGTGTGGAAGCGGCAGAGTATATTGTTTTTCATAAAGGACAAGAAACGCATTTCCGAGTAAACCAGCGTATGGGTGGTGGCACTTGGGTTTATCTTGGTACTTTTGAGTTTGACAAGGAAAACAGTATCAATAACTCTGTTGTACTGACTAATCATAGCTCGCATAGAGGTATTGTAACTACTGACGCAGTACGCTTTGGTGGTGGTATGGGTAACATTGTTCGTGGTGGAACAGTGAGTGGTTTACCTCGTTTCCTTGAAGGTGCAAGATACTCAGTACAATGGGCTGGCGCACCTTGGAGTGTAGTCAGCAAGAGTAATGGCTCTAATGACTATAACGACGATATCAACTGCCGCTCATTGATGACGAATTGGCTCGCTGGAGGTTCTTGTTACCTACCTGAAAAGAAAGATGGTAAGAAAGTACCTATCGAACTTACTTTGGCTATACATAGTGATGCAGGAGTTAAAGCTGATGATAGTTACGTAGGAACCTTAGGTATCTGTACGACACAAGACGGTAATAAAACATTAGGAGATGGACTTTCACGTAAGGTTTCAAAGACCTTTGCAGAACAGTTAGTAGCCAATGTAAAGAAAGATTTGGATAATGCTTTCCACATTAATTGGGCTACTCGTTCAGTGTGGGATCGCAACTATAGCGAGACGCGATTGCCTGAAGTTCCTTCTGCTATCCTTGAAACGCTCTCTCATCAGAACTTCCCCGACATTAAGTTAGGTCAAGATCCTAACTTCAAATTCACCTTTGCACGTTCTGTATATAAGACAATCTTGAAGTATGAAGCTAACATGCACGGTAAGACTTATACTGTTCAACCACTTGCACCAAATAACTTCAAGATAGAATATGTATCAGCAAACAAGGTGAGATTGCAATGGAGACCAACTACGGATACCAGTGAACCTACCGCAACCCCTACTTCCTATAATGTGTATGTTGCGATGGGAACAAGAGGTTTTGACAATGGAATGAACGTTCGCAATCCTTATTTTGACATAGAGCTATTACCAGGTGTAGTCTATAATTTTAAGGTAACTGCTTGTAACCGTGGTGGTGAGAGTTTCTCAACAGAAGTTCTTTCAGCCTTACGCAATGAAGGTGCAACTCAGACAATTCTCATTGTCAATGCTTTCAGTCGCCTTTCTTCTCCTGCTGTTGTTAATACAAGCACCGAGCAGGGCTTCGACCTTGAAGCAGATCCAGGTCTTAGCTATGGTCCTGTGGCTGGATGGGCAGGAAGACAAGCCAACTTCAATAAGGCAATGATGGGCAAAGAAGGTCCAAGTGCCTTAGGTTATGGTGGCGAAGAACTCGTAGGTAAGATTATTGCTGGTAATGACTTCAACTATGTCAAAGACCATGCAGAGGCATTACGCCATGCAGGAAAATACAATATCGTCAGCTGTAACAGTAAGGCTGTAGAGTATGGCGAGGTGAATCTTTCCAAGTATGCAATGGTTGACTTACTCCTTGGCAATGAGAAGGATGACGGGCATAGCTTGTATTATTACAAGACTTTTAAGCCTGCACTTCGTCAACAGTTGACGAAGTATCTGAATAATCGTGGCAAACTCTTTGTCAGTGGTTCTTATCTTGCATCCGATATGCAGGGTGTTGATGAGCAAGATTGGTTGAAAAACAACCTCAAGATTACATTTGATGGGGCAAACTATGACAATTATAACTCTGTAGTAAGTGGTATGGGAATGTCATTCGATGTTTATCGTACTATCAACGAGCAGCATTACGGTGCTTATACACCAGACTATATTCTTCCTGTTGACAATGCTTTCAGTACCTTAACTTATGCAGATGGCAAAACTGCAGCTGTGGCATATAAAGGAACTGACAACAGTGTTTTCACAATATCCTTCCCATTCGAGTGCATCAAGGATGCTCCTACACGTAACAGTATCATGAAGGGTATTGTCAACTTCTTAATGAAGAAATAAAAACAAAGAAATTGGAATAATCTAAAAGCGTAAAGACTATGTATAAAATTCAAGCAAACGCTTCGGGAACACGAAGCATTGAGATTACAGACAGCCATCTTGAGACAATAAAGAAATATTCACTTCTCTCTGGACTGGTTGATTCCAATGGTATTATCGACGAGGATATCCTCGACAAACTGAGATTCAATGTTCGTGGACTTCTCGAGTCTGAACCTGGTAAAGATAAAGACTTGTTAGACTTATGTCTTGATGTTATTTATAATCAAAACATGAAAGCTATCGGACTTAAAAATCTTGTTACACTTTTCAAGGAGTGGGTCTTAACACACCAAGACGCTGAAGAAGAGAACAGTGAAGTCCTTTAATCATAAAGAAGGAATAATAGTAAAGTTCAATTTCTTGAAAACAAGTAACATACTTAAAAAGAAATTCATTTAAAAACAAAAACATTTGAGTTCACAAAAAGAAAATAGAAGACCTGCAAAGCAGCATAAAAAGACAACACCTACACAGCGACAAGATAGAGAGGCTGCTGTTAAGAATGAAGCAAAAACCACAAGACCTTCAAGATTTCAGTTGACAGACTTCCTCCCTACCACAAAGAAGGAGGTAGAACTCCGTGGGTGGGATCAGTTAGACATTATCCTCTTTTCGGGTGATGCCTATATAGACCATCCTGCTTTTGGTGCTGCTGTCATTGGTAGAACACTTGAGGCAGCTGGCTATAAGGTGGCTATCGTTCCACAACCTGACTGGCATGGCGACTTCCGAGACTTCAAAAAATTAGGCCGTCCACGTCTCTACTTTGGTATCTCACCCGGCGCAATGGACTCGATGGTGAACAAATACACCGCCAATCGTCGTCTACGCTCAGACGATGCCTACTCACCTGATGGCAGACCCAACCTGCGTCCAGAGTATCCAAGCATTGTTTACTCTAATATCCTCAGACAGCTCTATCCCGATGTTCCTATCGTCTTAGGCGGCATCGAGGCTTCATTGCGCCGTCTTACTCATTACGACTATTGGAAAGATTGTGTTCGTAAGTCCATTCTCTGCGATGCACGTGCCGACATGATTATCTATGGTATGGGTGAAAAACAGGTGGTAAGCATAGCACAAGAGTTGGAAAATGGTGCTAACATTAAAGACTTGAAGCATATTCCACAGACCGTATATCTTTGTAAAGAATCAGAGATTCCTGACGGAATAAAAGAGAGTGATATTGTACTTCATTCCCACGAGTCTTGCTTACACAACAAAAAATATCAAGCAGAAAACTTCAAACATATAGAAGAAGAGTCAAACAAGAAGCACGCACAACGTATTCTGCAGGCTGTTGACAATGTTTATGCCGTTGTTAATCCACCCTATCCTACCATGACAACCGAGGAGGTAGATGCAGCCTACGACCTACCATATACACGCGAACCACATCCGAAGTATCGTGGTAAGACTATCCCAGCCTACGAGATGATTAAGCACAGTGTGAACATTCATCGCGGATGCTTTGGTGGCTGTTCGTTCTGTACCATTTCTGCACATCAAGGTAAGTTTATTAGCTGTCGCTCGAAAGAGAGTATCTTAAAGGAAGTAAAGCAGGTTATACAGATGCCCGACTTCAAAGGTTATCTCTCCGACCTCGGTGGTCCATCAGCTAATATGTATGGTATGGCAGGTAAGAACCAGAAGGCGTGTGAGCATTGCAAACGTCCAAGCTGCGTCAATCCTGAGATTTGTCCTAATCTCGAAACCGACCACACCAAACTGCTTGAAATCTATCATGCAGTCGATGAACTACCAGGAATCAAGAAGAGTTTTATCGGTTCTGGTGTACGTTATGACCTACTTCTGCACAAGAGTAAGGACGAGAAGAGTAATGAGGCTGCCAGACAATATACTCGTGAGTTGATAACACGACATGTGAGTGGACGATTGAAGGTTGCACCAGAGCATACTTCAGACCGCGTTCTAAATCTGATGCGTAAACCTTCGTTCCAACAATTCTATGCATTCAAGAAGATTTTTGACCGTATCAACCGTGAGGAGAATATGCGACAGCAGATTATTCCTTACTTCATATCTTCTCATCCTGGCTGCCAGGAAGAGGATATGGCAGAGTTGGCGGTACTGACAAAAGACCTTGACTTCCACTTGGAACAAGTGCAGGACTTCACCCCTACCCCAATGACTGTTTCTACAGAGGCATGGTACACGGGGTATGATCCTTACACACTCGAACCAATCTTCTCTGCAAAGACACCAAAGGAGAAACTTGCACAGCGTCAATTCTTCTTCTGGTATAAGCCTGAAGCACGACGAGATATTGAACGAGAGCTTCACCGCATTGGACGTAGTGACTTGATTGCTAAGCTCTATGACAATGTTCCGAAGCGACACCCTCGTGCGGTTTATGATCCTAAGGCAATTGGAAGTACTCCCGACATTCCAAACAAAAAACGGAAGGGAAGAGAGGAAAAGCCAACAGAGAATCGTAGGAAATCTGCTAAGCAAAATGGTAAACAGCCAAAGAGTTTCAACCCAAACTTTTCTGGTAACCATCGTCGTAGACAAAAATAAAGTTATAAAAAAGGAGTTATGAAGTAAAAATCATAACTCCTTTTTTTAATCATTAAGGAGATAATAGGGTTAAAAACAAAGAA
>ERZ1674177.110-NODE-111-length-18217-cov-13.405462_pt1 | contig 18217 bp, 14 predicted proteins | sample MGYA00581287_ERZ1674177 | MGnify/ENA primary metagenome ERZ1674177 (study PRJEB41354, sample SAMEA4873336) | human saliva metagenome | biome: human-associated habitat [ENVO:00009003]; feature: mouth environment [ENVO:08000002]; material: saliva material...
GTCACCCCGGCGTTGCAGGCGGAGCCGGTGGAGCTGCTGATGCCCTGCATGTCCAGCAGGAAGAGCAGGGTGTCTCCTTCGGCGTTTTCGAAGGTGAAGTGGGCGTTGCCGGGCAGTCGCTTCTGGCCCGGGTATTCTTCGGTGAGCGGGTTTTCGCCGCTCAGGTGCGCCTGCGGGATAAGCGCGCTAATTGCCGCAACGAGTTCGTTGCGTAGCGCGGCGATGCGGGCGGATTCTTCGTCGAGGTGCTGAACCGAGTGTACGGCGGCCTCCGCGAAACCTGCGATGGCGGGCGCGTCGATGGTGCCGGAGCGTACGGAGCGTTCCTGACCGCCTCCGTGAAGCACGGGGGTCAGCTGCACGGCGCGGGTTGCAACCAGCGCGCCGATGCCCATGGGGCCGCCGATCTTGTGGCCCGAGATGGCGAGGGTCGCTACCCCGCTGGCGTGGAAATCAATGGGGACCGCACCGAATGCCTGCACCGCATCCGAGTGCACGGGAATACCGTATTCGGCGGCGATAGCGGCAATTTCAGGAATGGGCTGTACGGTGCCGACCTCGTTGTTCGCCCACATGACGGTCACGAGGGCGACATCTTCGGGGTTCTTTTCGATGAGCTCGCGAACGGTCTGCGGGTTGACGCTACCGTGCTCGTCTACGGGGATCCATTCGAGCTGCGCACCTTCTGCCTTTTCGAGCCATTCGCAGGTTTCTTCCACGGCGTGGTGCTCGATGGAGGAGACGAGAATTCGGGTGCGCTGCGGGTCTTCTTCGCGGCGCTTCCAGTAGATGCCCTTAACGGCGAGGTTGTCCGCTTCGGTGCCGCCGGAGGTGAAAATAACCTCGGCGGGGTCGGCTCCGATGGCACGGGCGATGCGTTCGCGGGCGTATTCGACGGTGGCGCGGGCGTCGCGTCCTACGGCGTGCAGGGAGGAGGGGTTGCCGCCGTTGCGCATCTGTTCGACCATGGCGTCGATGGCGGCGGGCAGTACGTCGGTGGTGGCGGCGTGGTCGAGGTAGACGCGGCCGTTCTGACGGTTGGTTTCTGCGCTCATGGTTCCTCCTGCTGGGTTGTTTGGCGACTTTTTTCGCCTCGCTTATTTTATCGCGCCCTGTCCGAGCTCTTCTAGGCGTGTTCACCTGCGGCTGGGTCGGCGAGCGCTACTGCCCCGGGACGCTCAATGCTGGTCGGGGGCTGTTCCGGGCTGGTCGGGGGCTGCGCGGTACACTTAGGAACGTGTTCAAGATTCTTTTCTATACCCCTGAGATTCCGGGCAATACCGGCAATGCTATCCGTTTGGCGGCGATTACTGGCGCTGAGTTGCACCTGGTGAAGCCGCTGGGCTTTAACTTTGATGATGCGCATCTGCGCCGTGCGGGTCTGGACTACCACGACCTGGCGGTGGTGACGGTGCACGAGACCCTCGAGGATGCGTGGGAGGCACTCGCCCCGGAGCGTGTTTTTGCGTTCACGACGACCGCTTCGACGTCGTATGCGGATATTGAGTACCGTCCCGGTGACGTGTTCATGTTTGGTCCGGAGTCGGTGGGTCTGCCCGCTGAGGTTCAGCAGGACCCGCACGTGACCGAACGCGTGAAGATTCCGATGAAGCCGGGTCGCCGTTCGCTGAACCTGGCTAATTCTGCGTCCATTGCGATTTTTGAGGCGTGGCGTCAGAACGGTTTTGAGGGAGGCGCTATCTAGCATGGCTGCAGCACACCATAATCTGCCGGAACCGCTGGTTCAGCAGATTCTGGAGACGCGCCCTCCCCTGGCTGAGCAGATTCGCCAGGATCCGCAGAATAGGGAGTTCACGGAGCAGGGTTGGGAGCCGGTCTATTCGGCGTCCCCAAAGGCGCGCATCGTGGTGATTGGTCAGGCGCCGGGGCGTGCCGCGCAGGAGAGCCGCATCCCGTGGAATGACCCGAGCGGAGTGAAGCTGCGCGAGTGGATGGGCGTGACGGACGAGCAGTTCTACGATCCCGACCTGATTTCGCTGCTGCCGATGGATTTCTATTACCCCGGCAAGGGCGCGCACGGCGATAACCCGCCTCGTAAGGATTTCGCGCCGAAGTGGCATCCACAGCTGCTCGAGCTCATGCCGGATGTTCAGTTGATTCTGCTGGTGGGCGCGTACTCTCAGAAGCACTACCTGGATGGTGTGCACGCCCCGAAGGCGCAGAAGAACCTGACGGAGACGGTTCGTGCGTGGGAGTCCTACCTTCCGCGATTCCTGCCGCTAGTGCATCCTTCGCCACTGAATTTTAGGTGGCAGGCGAAGAACCCGTGGTTCGAGCAGGAGGTTGTCCCGGCTTTGCAGAAGCGCGTGGGTGAGGTTCTCGAGGACGTCTAATTCTCCCCTAATCTACAACGCCAATACAGTTTGCTGTACTAACGAAAGAAAGCTCCCACCCCGCGTATGGGGTGGGAGCTTTCTTTGCGTACGCCGTGGTGCGCTCATGCTGAGCGGTTAGTCCTGCTGAACACTAGAGCCGGCTGAGCGGGTGTTTCCCAACCGCGTTTCTACCCGTTCAAAGCAGAGCGCGTTTTACTTCTGGCTGTTTACTTCTGGCTGTCGGCGTCGCCCAGGGTCACGGTGATGTCATGGGTGGAGGAGCCGCGCTTAACCTTCAGCTTCAGATCAGAACCTGCCGCTGCGGCACGTACGGTACCGTTGAGCTCTTCGCTCTTGGTCACGGCGTGACCGTCGGCTTCAATCACGACGTCGCCGGATCGCAGGCCTGCCTTCGCGGCGGGGCTGTTAGATTCTACCGAGGCAATTTCAACGCCACCGGGGATGAGCTTGGACGAGCCCGAACCGGTGTCCGCAGGGCTGTTCTTCACGCTCGCACCCAGGTAGCCGTGGGTTGCCTTGCCCTTGGCGATGATCTCGGAGGAGATGCGCTTGGCGTAGTTGGAGGTAATGGAGAACGCCATACCGTCGGCGGTGCCACCGTCCTGGCTTGCCTGGCCCTGCGCGTTGATGCCGACCAGTTCACCCTTGAGGTTCACCAGCGGGCCGCCGGAGTTACCGTGGTTGATGGGAGCGTCAACCTGAACCATGGGGATGTAGTTCTGGCCCTTCGTGTCGGCAGGCTGCACGCGGTTTGCGTTCGAGACCACGCCGGAGGTTACCGATTCGCTACGACGATACGGCGCGCCGAGGGCAACCACTACCTCGCCGGAGACCAGCTTGGAGGAGTCACCCCAGGTGATGGGCTGCAGGTCCAGGCCGGAGGGGTTAATCTTCAGGACCGCCAGGTCAGCGGCAGAGTCCAGGCCCACTACGGTTGCGGTGCGTACGGTGCCGTCGCTCAGGCGCACCTCAATGGTGGATGCTTCTCTGGAAGATTCGAGGGTAACCACGTGGTGGTTGGTGAGGATGTGGCCTTCCTTGTCGAGGATAACGCCACTACCGCCACCGGAGGAGGAGCCGTTCGAAGCAACGATGGTCACGGTAGAGGGCAGGACCTTCTTCGCGGTTTCTGCTACGCCTGCCACGGTGGAGGAGTTGCTGATATTGGAGCTCACGGAGCCGCGGGAGGAGGAGCTGGAGGAGCTGTTGTTCGATGCCGCGATGCCGCCTCCGACGCCCGCGCCGACGCCACCACCGACGAGGGCTGCGAGCAGAGCTGCGGTGAGCACAACACCGGCGCCGTAACGCTTGTTGTTCTCAGTGTTCTGGGGTGCAGACTGTGCCGAAGCGACCTGAGCAGCCGCTGCCTGGGGGTAGGTGTATCCGGGAGAGGCATATGCCTGCGGGTATGCGTTCTGACCCTGCTGGTAGTTTGCCTGTCCGCTCACGTTCTGCATGGGACGGGTTGCATCCGTGACGCCGTCATTGCCGCCGTAAGACCATCCGTTGTTCTGAGTCATAAGTTCTCCTAGAGTCGCGCGTGTGCGTCACCCTGGGCGCACGCTATCTTTCTACTGTAGAGGGTGTTTTATGGCGTTCGATATTTTTTTGCTGTTGGTTATCGGGGAGTTCCCTGGGAATTTTTCTCTCGCCCTTTCATTTGGGGTAGATTAGCCGGTCTTGAGGCACCCGGCGATTCACCCGACGGCTAGTTTATTTTGGAGCTTTGTTCGCTATTTTTCGTTACTCTCAGGTTTCTCTTTTAAAGCACTCGGTTTTTCTCCACGGTTTACACAGCATGACGCTTCTTGGTACACAGCTTGAACACAGGGTCAGTCCGTAATGTTGAAGGCACATAGAGCCGAGAACAAAGGCAAAGGACAAAAGCAAAGGAGAAACCCATGATGATCGGAACCCTGATTTTCTGTGCGATCTTGGCAAGCTCCATCGGTATTGGTGCGGGTATTGTGGCGTGTTGCTCGGGAATGGTGTACCGCCGTCATCGTGCGGAAAAGGCCTCCGAGCTGACTCAGCAGATGGCTACCCACGCACTGACTGCCGGTAGGTAGCGTAGAGAGTTTGATAGTTTTCCGGGGCGGGAGATGAGAGCCCTGCACCGGGAGGGGCGAGAATCCCCAGTATGTCCCGAAGGGTCGGTGTGAGGACCGGCCCGGGTGTGATAATGAGTTGAGTGATGATTGATGCGGCGTGAGCCCCTACATGAGGGCGCACGCCGCATCGTCCTTTAACTGTGAGGCGGATGCGGGGCACAGGAAGCACTGTCGGAGAGTACCCGGCACCCCGGCTACTTCCCTTTTAGTATGCGGTAAGGCAACGGCGTTGCGAGCACCCGGGATTTAGCTGGGTTATGGTGAAGTCATGAGGATTATTTCTGCTGTTTTCGCTCTTGTTGGCGCGCTGTCGGTCATGCCTGCGGCGGTGGCGTCTTCTTTGGATGGCGCAACACGCCTGTATGCGTTGCTTATATTTGTTCTGATCTGCGCGGCGGTAGCGTTTTTCGCGTCGTTGAGCCCTTCGCGCCGTCGTGCGCGTGAGATTAGGCGGCAGGTATTACAACAGCAGCAGAACCAGGCGATGAATCAGCAGAGACCTTCACAGTCTGCGGCGCAGCAAGTACCCCCTCAGCAGGTTCCTTCGCAACCAATACAGGGCGCGGTGAGCTACCCGATGCACTACCAGCCGAAGCCAGCACAGCCGGGTAATAGTGCTCAGCAGTCGGCGCAGGGTTCTGCTCAGAACCAGGCGCAGTCCCCGCTCCCTGAGCCGGATCAGGCTGTCAATGCTCAGCAGACTCAGCAGAGTCAGCAGGCTCAGGCGCCCTCGCCTCACCCTGCCTCGCCTCAGCCTCCTCAGCAGCCGGTGGCGGCGCCGTCCCCGTTGGAGCCGATGCAGGTAGGTGGCGAGTCTAGTTCTTCTACAGCGCAGAACCATTCAGCAGAAAGCCCATCAGCAGAAAACCGGGAGCAGCAGAGCATGACCCAGAACACCCCGGCGCAGCCTGAAGAGCGCCCGCAGCAGGAGACCGCCCCGCAGGCTCCCAAGAGTAACCCGGCGCCCTCCGACCCATTCTCTTTGAGCACCAACTTCAAGCTCATTCCCCCTCTAGAGAACGCGCAGCGCAGCCGCTACCCCATGGTGCTTTCTGTCAGTACATCTGAGGATGAAGTCTTTGCGCTGCCGTCTATTAGCGGTGTGCCGCAGCATCTGCTGGTCGGCACGCAGGAGAATCATGTTCCGCTGAATCAGCGTCCGCGCTGGGAGCAGATCGATATTCTTGAGAACTATCTCATGCGTGCGGTCATGAACCTGCAGACGCTCGAGCGTGCGCAGGTTTCTCCGTTGCACAGTTTCAAGGAGACTGCCCAGGCTGACCGCGCGGTGCTTGCCGCCGAGCTGGAAGAGACCATCCGGGTATCTCGGCTGAAGCTGAGCGGGGCGCTGGAGTTCTATACGTCCCTGCCTCGTCTGGCGGATACCCCGGGCTCTTTCGCCTTTGCCCGTGATCACGCGCTCTCTTTGAGCGCCGCCGTCATTAGCCTGACCGAGGAGTGCTTTGAGCGTACCTTCCGTTGGCGCCTGCTGGAGGATACTCTCCCGGACTCTTTGAGCGACCGTCTCTACGCGGTGCGTTATCTACGTGAGAGCGCGCAGAAGCTGGCGGCTTTTGTGGAGCTGAGCGATTTTGATCGCGCCATGCAGCTTGCCGAGACCTGGAAGAAGACTGTTCGTAAGGACTCGAATCTCGATGAGGTCAAGGTCTGGAATGAGATGACCGAAGTTGCCTTTGACGTTCTGCCCGAGTTGCGAGAGCGGGCGTTGAAGGGCGTTCAGTCTACGTTGGAGTTTAGCGAGCTTTTCTACCGTTCCGGCGAGGACGGTACGCACCGTATGCTCCGCCCGGAACAGCTGAGCGAGTTTGAGCTCAAGGGCGTGCAGTCCACGCTGGAAGAGCGCCTGGAGAAGGTGCGTCTTGAGCTTCAGGATGCGGAGTTCTGCGCCGCGGTCTTGAGCTTGCAGGCGCGCTCTGTCATTGAGCTCCTGGAGGAGCTTCTGCAGGTTGAGCAGGACGGCGTTCTGGCGGAGGTCGTGACCGATTTGCGGGCGCTTGCTCATGACTCGCCCGACCTTGCCGAGCAGCCTATCCAGACGTTGATGTTCAGCCGCGAACAGTACGCCCCGGATGGGGAGGATCTTCCGACCATTGGCGAGCGCATCCGTTCCCTCTCGAGTGTTCCCGAGGTTCTGGCGTTCGTTCACTACGAGGGACCGGTGCTTCTAGCGGGCGTCTCGGATCCGTATAAGGCGTTTTCCGGGGAAGGCTCCTTCGAGGGTCTGCTTTCGGAGGAGAAGAGGCTATCTTCCATGCCGCTGTCGGTATTGCGCACTCATTCGCGGCTTCTACGGCAGGTGCTTCGCCTGCAGAATCTACGTTTGAAGCTGGCGTGGGTGAGTAGCTGTAGCGGTTACATGCCTTTGAGCCTGGTTGATCGGTATTACGTCGGCCCTTCTGCCGGGGATGAGGATTTGAAGGAGCTGACCGAAAATATTGAGGCGCTCGCTGAGCTTCTGGAGGCTCACGCTAGCTCCCGGGAGTATAGGGGTCGTGACGTGCCGGTCCCCCGCATCCTGTGGTCACAGATGCGGGAACAGGCAGATCGCAGTTCTAGGTTGCTGAATACTGTGCAGTTCTTAGGCTGGATGTTCGCCTCGTCTTCACGAGTTCAGGTGGTGAACGGCATAGCACAGAGTATCCACGATGTTGATGCCGCGGAGGTAGTGGAGCACCTGATGAGCAATCTGAAGATTGCGCGCCGGCGCTAACTAACTGAATAGCCGGTGAGCCGGGGTCTAGCATGAGCCTAGACCCTGGCTTTCTTATATACCGGCTTTCCTGTATACCAGCTTTCCTGTATAAAGCCTGGGAAGTCGGTAAACGGTCGGCAAACAGCGGCGCAATATTCTCGTATCTGTGCGTCTGTGTGGCTGTGCCACAGCTACACTAATAATGTGACCAGCACTAAGGTGTGCGATGAACAAGCACGCCGTGAAGTGCAGGTCCGTTCATACTTCACGACAACGGAGGAAAGACCATGACCGAGCACGCCTTTGCGCGTCAGATTCGTCCCGCACGCCCTCGCCTGCGCACTATCTTGGGTGCCACAGTGCTGGCGGCAGGTCTTTCTTGTGCCCCGGTGGTTCTGCCGGCTGGTTCTGCATTTTTGAGCACCTCGGCGCAGGCTGCTGACCCGATGCAGATTACGGGCACCACCGTGTACGATTCCACGAACTCTTTGGGTGATACCGCTACCCTGAAGTCTAAGATTTCTGCTCTGTCGAAGAAGCACAACGTGGATTTGCACGTAGTGGTCATCGATAAGTTTGAGAACCCGTCTACTTCTTCGAGCTGGACGAAGGCGCTTGCCACGAAGAACAATTGGGGTTCTGCCGATGTGGTGCTGGTGATTGCTACCGAGTCTCGCCAGGCGTATTTCTTGGCGGGTAGCACGAAGACCCTGTCGAGTGATCAGCAGACGAAGGTGTACCAGAACTACATCAAACCGAAGCTGCAGAATAGCGACTATTCGGGTGCGGCTCTTGCCGCAGTTGAGGGTATCGAGGCTCAGAAGGGCGGTAGCTCTTCGGGTGTTGTATCCGGCGTGCTCGGTGTGGGTGCGGCGGCGACCGTGGGTGCTGGCGGTTACGCGATGTACCGCCGCCGCAAGAAGAAGAACGCTCAGCAGCAGCCTCAGCGTTCCTACGGTGCGCCTCGTAACTACTCCCCCATTCCGGAGGTTCCGCTGGAGGAGCTGCGCACTCGCGCCGGTAGCGCCCTGCTGCAGGCTGATACGACGATGAGCCACGCGAAGCAGGAACTGGATTTTGCGCGCGCACAGTACAGCGATCAGCAGGTTGCTGAGTTCGCCCAGGAGATTGCGCGTGCTGAGGATCTGATGCGTAAGTCCTTCCAGCGTCAGCAGCTCCTGACCGATAGCATCCCGGATACCGAGGCTGAGCAGCGTGCCTGGTTGACTGAGATTATTGATAACTCTCAGGAAGTCACCCGCATTGCTCAGGAGCAGGACGCTAAGCTGGCTCAGTTGCGCAACCTGGAGCAGGAGGCACCGCAGGCTATTGAGGCTCTGGCTCAGCGTCTGCCGCAGCTGCGTGCCTCGGTGGAGGAGATTGCCGCCCAGTACCGCGCGTTGAAGGAACGTTACCTGCCCAGCGCGCTGGAGCCCATTTCGAAGACTCCTACCCTGTTGGAATCGAACATGGTGCTGTGTGCTGCGGAGGTTGAGAAGGCTCAGGCGACCGTTGCGATGGCTCGTTCGGAGGCGGTTGCTCACCTGCGCACCGCTGAGGAAGCCGCCTCGCAGATTCAGGCGCTGGGTGCGGCAGTGAATACCCGCTCGCATGAGCTGGAGCAGGCTCAGCTGGGTCTGAGCACCGACCTGCTGAGCATTCAGCGTGACGTGGCTGAGGCGAAGAGCCTGGCTGCATCTCAGCGCCGCGATGATTTGGGTGCGGTCGCTGCCGGTATGGAGGCGGTGCTCAACCAGGTCAACCAGAGCGCTTCGGCTCGCCCGAATGACCCGCTGACTCTGGCGAACCAGCTGCGTCAGCTTTCCGCCGAGCTGGATAAGGCAATGACGAATATGCGTGCTACCCGCGAGCGTTCTCGTGCGGCTTCGCAGAACCTGGATCGTACGATGCGTTCTGCCTACGCTGCGGTGAACGGTGCGCGTAGCTACATTAATAACCGCCGTGCTGCGGTGGGCCCGATGACCCTGACCGCTGTTTCTGAGGCGGAGCGTCACCTGGGTCAGGCTCAGCGCTTGGCTTCTTCGGATCCGCTGAACGCCATGAAGGAAGCCAACATGGCGATCCAGAAGGCGACCGACGCGCAGAACCGCGCTCAGAGCGAGGTCGGCAACTACTACAACAACCAGAATGACCGCGGCGGCGGTAGCTTCGGCGGTGACCTGGCAAAGGGCCTGCTGCTGGGCGCTCTGATGACCGCAATGAACTCCGGCACCAGTAGCTGGGGTAGCAGCGGCGGCCACAGCGGTGGCGGTAGTAGCGGCGGCAGCTGGGGCGGAGGCTTCAGCGGCGGCGGCGATTGGGGTAGCGGCGGCGGTGACGGCGGTAGCTTCTAACCGCCTCCGATGCTAACGATTCTGTCGGTCGGTTTCTGTAGGTTTTTCTACAGTCTGACCGGCGGGGTGGCTAGCTTACCTCACCGCTTTCTTCCCCAGTCGGAAAACACCTGAGGTAATTTACCAAAAGTTTAGGTTGCAGAAATCAGGCGTGCATCATTTTCACAGCATGCACCCAGAAATCTGCCACATAATTAGTTATACGGGCACGGCTCACGAGGAGCGTAGTGCTCCCCCGCAGCCCGTGAACAGAAAGTAGGAGATTATGGCTAAGCAGACCATCTTCGGCCGTATTGCACAGCTCACTAAGGCAAACATCAACGCTCTGATTGATGCAGCTGAGGACCCGGAGAAGATGCTGGACCAGATGGTTCGTGACTACACCAACAACATCCGCGAGGCGGAGGCTGCAGTAGCACAGACCATCGGCAACCTGCGACTGCTCGAAAAGGACCACGCTGAGGACGTCAAGGCCGCTCAGGAGTGGGGCACCAAGGCTCTGGCAGCTTCTAACAAGGCTGATGAGTTCCGCGCAGCTGGCGACGTTGCCAACGCTGACAAGTTCGATAACCTCGCGAAGATTGCTCTGAACAAGCAGCTGCTGGCTGAGAAGGCTGCACAGGCTGTTGAGCCTCAGCTGGCTTCCCAGACTCAGGTTGTCAACCAGCTCAAGGACGGCCTGGAGAAGATGCGCTCCAAGCTTGAAGAGGTCAAGTACAAGCGCGATGAGCTGACCGCACGTCAGAAGACTGCAGCAGCTCAGACCCAGGTGAACGACGCTCTGAAGGCGTTCGACGTTCTGGACCCGACCAGCGAGATGAGCCGCTTCGAAGAGAAGGTTCGCCGCGAAGAGGCACGCGTCATCGGTCAGCAGGAGCTGGCAGCTTCCTCCCTGGATGCACAGTTCAACACCCTGGACCAGATGGAGCGCGAGACCGAGCTGGACGCTCGCCTGGCCGCTCTGAAGGCAAAGAACGCTCCGGCAGCTCCGACTCCCCTGGCTGTGGAACTCCCCACCCAGACTCTCTAAGCCTGAGATTCTCATGCCTGGTCTAGCGCATAGCTTCTTGAGCTAAACCCATAAAGAATCCGCCCCGTTCCTGATGAGTTCAGGAACGGGGCGGATCTTTATGTGTTAAGGGGTGCGAGCTTTAGTTCGCGTAGATGTACAGGTAGCCTGCCATCGCGGAGCGGGTGACCGCATCCGAAGAGGTGGAGCCGGTACCGATACCGTTGGAGGCGGCCCACGCCAGAGCCTGGGACGCGTAGCCGCCCTGAGCCTGTGCCGGGGAGCCAGCTGCACGGTACATGAACTCAGCCATGGTGGACTCGGTGACGGCCTCCAGGGGGCGGAAGTCGCTACCGTTGATGCCCTGCTGGCTCAGCCAGAAAATCTCCTTGTACGCGGGGTGGTTCGCCGGAACATCGCTGAACGGCGAAACAGCCGGTGCGTTCACGGCGGGGCGACCAGCCACGCGGTACAGGTAGGTTGCCAGCTGCGCACGGTTGACCGATGCGTTCGGGCGGAAGGTGCCGTCCGCGAAGCCGAGCATGATGCGGCGATCAGAGTTCCAGCTGATCTCGTTGTAGTTCGGGTTTGAAGAGGACACGTCGGTGTAGCCCAGCGCGGGGGTCTTACCGGCGAAGTCCAGGGAGGACGCCAGGATGTGCGGCAGGTCGTAGTCGTGGTGGCTGAAGCCGTCAATCAGCTTCACGCGGGCGTCGGAGAAGCCAGCGCCCAGGTATGCGTTGTAGCCGGACTCGACTGCGCCTCGTGCGCTCCAGGTGACGGGGTTGGTGTTACCGGAGGTGTCCTTCGCGCCAACCCACCAGTACATCGGGGATGCCTTGGTGGTTGCGTCAGCGTCCACGGAGCCGTCCGAGTCACCGCCTGCAACCATGATGGAGCCGCCGCCGTTACGCCATGCGGTGTTGTGGTCGGTCAGCTCGTAGGTGATGAACTCGGCGCCACCGGAGTAGCCCATGGTCCACACCTGGGAAGCGTCCAGGTTGTTCTGGCTAACGAAGGACTTCGCGAAGGAGCGGAAGAACTCGCCATTAGCGTCCATGTCTTCCCACCAGGTGATGCCGTCACCGGATGCGTTGGTGTCCGGGGAGATAACCGGTACGAAGACCATGTTGCGGGCGTTAGCGATCTTGCCCATTGCCGCGAGCATACCCTCGTCGGGGGTGTAGACTTTGGACTCGTCACGCTGCCAGTAGTCACCGTCGAAGTAGAAGACCACGCCAACGGGCTTAGAGTAGTCCAGGTTGTTCGCGTACACGTGGTACTGGGAGGTGGTGCCCGCCGGGGAGGTGTAGCTCTGGTAGGTTGCGGAGCTCATGGTGCGGGCACGCTGAGTGTTCTGCTTCTGCTCAGACTTCTGTTCGCTCTTCTGCTCAGCCTTCTGCTCGACCTTGGGAGCGGCGGTTGCCTTACCCTTGGTAAGCGAGTTGCTCAGAATCTGCGAGAAGTTGTAGTCGAAGTGGCCCGAGCCGTTCAGAACGGTCGCGGAAGCGTTGGTGTAGCCGGCGTTGCGGTAGGCGTTGTAGCCGCCCTCAACGGCCCCTCGTGCGCTCCAGGTCTGCGGGTAGGTCTCGCCGGAGCCATCGTTCGAGTTTGCGTACCAGAACATGGGCTGGGACTTCAGCGCAGCCGAGGGGGTGCCCTCGTCCAGGCCGCCGCCAGCAATCATGATGGATCCGCCGCCGTTGCGCCAGGTCTGGGGCTTAGTGTTCAGCTCGTAGGTGATGAACTCAGCGCCACCGGAGTAGCCCATGGTCCACACGTTGGAGGAGTCCACACCGTTAGCCGCAATGAAGGAGGAAGCGAAGGAGCGGAAGAACTCGCCGTTACGCTCCATGTCTTCCCACCAGGTCACGCCAGCATCGTAACGGTTGGTATCCGGGGAGATGACGGGCACGAACAGCATGTTCTGTGCCGCAGCGGATGCAGCCATCTGAGCCAGTTCACCGGAGGGGTCGTAGACCTTGGACTGGTCGTTACGCCAGTAGTCGCCATCGAAGTAGAAGACCACGCCAACGGGCTTGGAGAAGTCCACACCCTCAGCGTAGACGTGGTACTGCGAGGTGGTACCCGCCGGGGAGGTGTAGGACAGGAAAGTCTGGTTGGTGCGGGTTGCCGCCACACCGGATGCCGCCTGGGTAGCCTGTGCAGGCTGAGCGGTGGGGGCAACATTCTGGGTAGCTGCGGGGGTCTGTGCAACCTGCGCCAGGGTCGGCTGAGCGGAAGGCTGTGCAGCCTGTGCCGCCTGTGCAGACTGGAAGGTAGCTGAGGGAGCAGCCTGCTGGGTTGCTTGTGCGGGCTGAGCAGCCTGTGCAGTGTAAGTCTTCTGGATGGGCTGAACCGCGGTCGTTGCGGGAGCCTGCTGAGTCTGCTTTGCCTGTTCTGCCTGCTGGCGGATCTGCACAGCAACCTGCGAGAGGGTGGGCTGCACGGTGGAGGTGAACAGGGACTTCGGAGCCTGGGTAGCTGCGCCGGGGATGTCCTGAACGACGGGTGCGAATGCGGAAGCGGGTGCTACCAGGGTGCTACCGAGCACGGAGGGTACGGCGATGGCTGCGAGAGAGCCAGCCTTAACGGTGCGGGGGCGAAGTGCCATGGGTTGTCCTCGTTGTTGGTGTTTCGTGGGGCGCGGACGCCCGAGAGTGGTTGAGTGATAGGTGGTCTATAGGTGAGAAGCCTATAGGCGGTCGGCCTGCGAATGTGATGCCGCATGGAGCAAGTCCAGTAACCGTCCCGTGTGTGTTGCGGGGGTTTCCTCGTGTGATGGAGGGGTGCAGTATTCATTTCGGAGAGCTACGCGGCGGACCGCGGTGACCACGTACTCAAAGCTACCAGGTCAAAAAGCCTTTTCCAGCGGTTTTTTGGGGCTATTTTTGGGTATCGAACAAGATTCAATCTTAACAAGAGCTTTTTCTAAGCTTCTAGTTTAACTTGAATCACCCTCAAGTAGAGGTTGAATGGGCTATTTTTCCTTGATTTTCCGGGGTTTTTGAGCGTTTTTTGAAAGAGTTTCAAAAAACTCTACAATTAACTTGAATGTTTTATATGTGACTACAATCACTTTCAGAGTGAATTGTTGCACTCGAAGACCATTTTCTTCCAAAAACCGCGGAATTCCGGGGCAGAACGGGTGATTTCCAAGCCCGGAATATAGACACCTTTCGCATATTCCACTTTGAGAATGCACTTTGAGGCAAAAACAGCCCCCTCGCCACTCCCCCACCCAGGCATCCTATCGGACCCCTCATCACGCTCTTGAGACCCGCCCCAGAGCCCCCTTCAGGACCCCTTTCAGATCCCCTTTCAAGGAGCTCAAAAGCAGCGTCTCAAGAAGGCGTAACCACCCTCCAGCAACCGCTCGGAAGTGACTCCACCACCCCCATGGGCACACCCGCTTGAAGCCCCGATAGACGGACTGAGGAATACCTCGAAAGACGCATCGGGAGACGTTCCGAAACCAGTCCAGGGTACTTTCACGACGGTTCTATGAAATTCCGTGAGGAGGTTTCAAGAGGGGTTTCGAGAGGCCGAAAGATCCACCTCAAGCACCCCGGAAGGGGCAGCAGGCTGCCCCCCCCATCAGTCTCCCCGAAGCACCGCCCCGACAAGGTTCAGAAGACCCCCTCCGCAGATTACAGAAGGCAGGAGATACGGAGAGGCAGGAGATATAAAGAAAGCCGCCCAGCAGGCGGCAGAAAGGTAGCACAAGAAGAAGAAAAGTAGGCGGCAAATGAAGACAGGTCGCCGACAGGAAAGGTGCAGGAAGGTGGCGAAAGAAGGCAGACCGGCGGTCGGAAGGTGACGGGAGGACAGCAGAAGGAGACAGGTCGGCGGGAGTACGGGTTTTAGGGAATAAAAAAACTCCCGATAGCTAAGCTATCGGGAGTTATCCGTTGCGGGGACAGGATTTGAACCTGCGACCTGAACATTCTGAAAGTTGCCCCTACTAATCTTGCATCGTTGTATCATAGCAGTGCGGGTAACTTTCTGTTACCTGAATATGTTCAGATTCTGAGAGCTTGGAGAAGTCGTGGTCACCGTTGACCTTGACACCCGTGTTGAAGAGGTTGAGGAAGCTGTTTGTCCTCACATCACCTCGAAGTTCCTGTGCGCCCCTGGGTGCCCGACGGGTGGCATTGCATGCTTCACTGCCCAGTGTGCTAACGGCTGCGGCATCTCTGTTGGCTGCAAGTGGTTAGTAGCTTTGTCGCAGCAGTCGGCCCTGGAGGGAAGGCATCCTAGGCCTTACCTCCAGGGCCGTTTTCTTTGAAAGGTAGGCCATGCCAGCTATATCGGTAACTGATTTGTCGGTTGGGTACAAGAATTCCCCAGTAGTGAGCGGCATTAACTTGCAGCTAAATACTGGCAGGATAATCTGCCTCCTTGGACCAAATGGGGCAGGTAAAACCACCTTAATGAAAACGCTCCTTGGTCGGATAAAACCAGTAAGTGGCCACATTAGATACGATCAGACAGACATTAGCGAAATGTCAGCTGCAATCGACCATCCAAGCTACTTTCCGTATCTGAGCGGTAAACAAAATGTACAGGTCGTCGCGGCATTCTGGGGTCTGGATGTTGATCCTGAGTCGGCCTTGGATAGTGTGGGCATCGTCCGCGCTGCCCACGGGCGGAAAGCCAAGGACTACTCGACCGGCATGAAGGAACGGCTGGAGCTTTGTCTTGCTTTATTGTCTAGACCAAAGTTTTTGTTCCTTGATGAGCCACAGAATGGTTTGGATCCAGATGGCATGATCTCCTTGTCTGCGACGCTTCGTCGTTATCGGGACGAAGGGAACTGCGTTGTAATATCAACGCACCTCCTCCATGAGATTCAAGGCGTCCCGGATGAGTGTGTCGTAGTTCGTAACGGCAAAGCTTTGCATATCCCCGACCTCAACGGCGTGAATCTCGCGGACCTATATCACCGGGGGTAGGACCATGCGAATTACTTCAGCTATCCGTGCTTTGCTTACTTACTATTGGAACATCTGGTATTTTCTCGCGGCTATCTTGGGCTCAATGGCGTCACTATTCCTCGGTGCATGGATTTCAAGTGAGGCAAGCGGAACTCCAATAACAGGGGGATACAGCTTCTTCTTTACTGGAACGCAGCCACTAATTTCCCTCGCATTACTCTTTATACTTGATGCTAGGGTTTCCAAGGTCCACTACGGGGGTTTGCCTCAGCAGGTATACATTGCCTGGTTGCCTAGCGTCCTACGCACCATCTGTCGAACACTTTCAATAGTTCTTGTAAACCTACTTAGTGTGCTGCTATTCGATCTAACAATGGTTTTGTCTGGTTCGAAAATGCACTCTGGGCTAGCAACCCTGCTTTGCTTTCTTACCTTCCAAAGTATACTAATTGCTCTGATCTACTCGACATTAGAAAGTCTCTCAAAACCTCCGACTGCCGCGGTAATTTCAGGTGTTCTTCTGTACTTCTGGATAGTGCTACCCGGTAACCTAGCTGACAATGCTACCCCATACATATCAAACGCCCTCCACTCCGTAGGGCTGAATCTCAATGGTACCGCAATCTCGTTCGTAGATATCCAGGAGCAATCAAATTTCGGTTTCTCTGCGCTTATCCCGGTACCAATCCTAATTATTACCTATGTTCTTGTGGCTAGGTTTCGAAGTAAAGGAGCAGTAAGAAAATGAAGTCTTTGTGTTCTATCGAGCGAATTGCAATCATTCGTTGGGTCACGATCGCTTATCTCGGTGCACTAGTTCTTCCGCTGCTGTTTCTCCGTTATGGAAATACCATTGCCGTAGCGCAATCCGCGTTACTCATCATGCTCCCAATTGCCACGGCAGGTCTAGCTTTGTCGCATGCTAAGGTCCCTGCCTCGTACGTCTCGTTTAGTATTCACGATAAAGTTCTGCTCCGGTTCATTGCTAAATCGCTGCTTCTCGCACAAGTAGTTAACCTTTGTTTGAGTCTGCTTTATGTCTCTATCATTGGCGAGCTTGTTAATGAGCGACTGTCGAGTCATACTGCTTTAGTACTTGTTTTCTCTTCGGTTGTGCTAACTCTGGCCTGTTTTGCGCTTCGGCTTTGGACTACTTCATTAGTTTCATGGATTGTTATCATCTTTTTTGTGGTGGCAGGTCTTCCGATTAGCACAGGTGATTTTGCGAACTCACCGATCTTGTTTGCTGTCGTTCCCACGACTTGGATTTTAAAAGGCGCCACCTTTGGCTCCTATATATTTTCTACCGGGTTTCTGTTGGCTGCGATAAGTTCGGGGTTTTTACTAACGTCGGTGAAACGTGCATAGCTATACTTCACTTGGAAAAGCGTATGTGAGGATAGCTGCACTTCCAACGGATAGGTTTCCAAGTGACGGCAAAGCGAAGTCAGCGTTTGCTAAACTGTTCTATCGAATCCCAGTTTGAGATCGGTCCTTGCAAGTTCCACACCTTCGTTTTATTCCGCTATCACGAAGGCTATTTCCGGCTCTTCCGAGTTGAGTGTGGGTGACCAGGTATTGGTCGGGGGTTGTGGGTAGAGGTCGAGGTCCTTGATGATGAGCGGACTTCTACCACCGCGATCTTCAAAGGACCTCCTGTTGACTTCTTACCGTGACGGATCATGGGGCAGCCACACACAGAGCACGATGCAGTATTCACAGGAACGAGGCAAACACGACCAACTGAAAGAGTGACTTTCCCGCACCAGAAAGCCGAAAAGTCACCCAACCAGCAACACGTAGTGTCCTATAACCCAGAAAGAAAGCTCTCCCTGGAAGCCACTGAGGCTTCCAGGGAGAGCAGTCAGAGAGTGCGAAAGACGAATACACCGCTATCAAGCGTGAGGCGGCCGATGGGGGAGTCGTAGGTGGCGAGCGCCGGATCAGAATTGCTCGGGGTGATCGCGGTAGGCATACGCCCACACTGTCACGGCGACAGTCACAGCGCGAGTCCACGCGTCACGGACAGCGTCCAGTTCTGCGCCCTCGAAGCCCTCCGCCAGGAGACGGTGCCCGACCTCCACAGTCGGCGCGATGAAGGCGAGCACGTAGCGCAGAGGCACGAATGGCGTCGAGTCCGCCCCATCCGCCGCGTTCTTCGCCGCGGTCATGTGTCGAGCTCCAATCAGGTACTGGTAGTCCAACCACGCCTGATCCCGCTCGCGCGTGCACATGTCGATGATCCACTGGGCGAATCGGGGCTTTGACGCCTGCGCGTACTCGGGGTTCGGCTGTCCATCCGGATGCGCGGAATGTGCTGCCAGGTAGGTCTTTTGAGCCAAAATCCCGCGCCACGTGTCGACCATTTCCATGGCATGCGGCGCCAGGATGGGTTCTGCTCGCGCGAGCAGCTCTGCGTCACCGGGCTGGACGTGCGCGGCGGCCTCAATCTGGCGTAGATCCTCGAGTGTGAGCGGAGACGTGGGGACGGCATCGGTGCCGTAGGTGTACCCCGACGAGTGGTCGTAAGCGGTCATGCGAACCTCCTTGAACTTATGCGTCAATTGTAGAACGTGCTCTTGCTCAGCTCAAGTCCTGTGGAGTGGTGTAATCGTTTTGTGTCCTTCGGGTTGGGTTATGCGCTGAGTTGGAGTGGGGTGTCCTCCTGCCCGGTGGGTTGTGGTGTGAGTCGTGATTTGGTGAGGATGTCGAGGCTGAGGTAGCGTCGGCCTTCGG
>ERZ1674177.124-NODE-125-length-16352-cov-12.142296_pt1 | contig 16352 bp, 14 predicted proteins | sample MGYA00581287_ERZ1674177 | MGnify/ENA primary metagenome ERZ1674177 (study PRJEB41354, sample SAMEA4873336) | human saliva metagenome | biome: human-associated habitat [ENVO:00009003]; feature: mouth environment [ENVO:08000002]; material: saliva material...
CGTCGATTCGGAGGCGCAGGTTATAGTCGTCCCCATAATGATGTAGTTCAACTCTGACCATCTCGCCGGATTGAAACTCCTTAACGATTTTTTCGAGTTCGAGGTTAGCAAACTGGTCTGGGTTCAGTACATCAAGAACCTTAATAGGACCCATAGTGACATTACGTAGACTAAAGGTTGTCCTCGCTACATGAGTCAGCTGAAATTCAGGGCGCCATAGGCTAGCTGCAATCTTGGACTGTGACTGGGACTGGCTCTGCTGTTCAGTGACAATCTGCTGCATCTGTTCGAGTAACTTTTCAGCCTGGTTGACCTTTTCCTGTGCAGCGTCTGCAGAACGCTTAGCCGCATCACGCATGCCTAGAAGAATTGGTATAAACTGTGTATCCATACTAGTCATTATAACCGACCACTCCCCGCCAAGGCAGGAAACAACATAACAAGTGAAAGAATATGCGTAATTACTTGAACCTAATGATTTGTTGCTGAATTTTTCCGTATCCGAATCTTGGGGAGATTCACGCCCGTATTGGGGAACTATCAGCGGTACTGTACCCTCTCCCTCATACTGTAAGCATGGCCCCGTACCTGTACCGGTACGAGGCTATCTATTAGGATTCAGCGGGGCCTTTTGCCGGTGTGCTATATGCCGGCACAGCCAATTTCTTAGCTGGACTTACCAGGAATCTGAACGTAGATAGGTTTATCCCGACCAGCGACCTGAAGAATTAAATTTGATGGTAAGGGCTTCCCCATCACACCACCTAGATGGATGTCGAGCGATTCACCTGGGTTGAACTGCTGGTGAATATCATCGCACCGAAAAAATTCATCCTGGTTTACAACTTCAAGCACATTCAAAGACTGCTTAGTAATATTTTGTAGCTTATACAGCAAACCCTGGACATGAGTCAGCTGGAATTTAGGTCGCCACAGCTTGGATGCAATATCAGCCTGCGACTGAGATTGGCTCTGCTGTTCAGTGACAATCTGCTGCATCTGTTCGAGTAACTTCTCAGCCTGATTGGCCCGTTCTTCTGCTGCCTTTGCAGAACGTTCAGCTGTAGCACTCATAGCTAGAGCTGCTTTGTGCGCTTCCTCTGCCTTCGCCTTCGCTTCCTTAGAGCCAATAGCCTGCCGCCTTGTATAAATAGCCGCAACGACGGTAGCGAGTGCTGATATACCAGCAAAAAGATTTGCTATAAATTGTGAGTCCATACCAGCCATCATAACCAGTCACACCTCACCGTGACCGGACACAAGGCAACATGTGAAAGCCTAAATGCACCTGCGGGTGAATAATGTATTCGCTTCTGGTGACTCGTTACTGAATTTTTTATACCTATTCCTATGGAGGCGCCCGCCCGGTGACGAAACCGCTTGCGGGTCACGCGGGAGCCCGTATAGTGGGAACTATCGGCGATACCGCACACCGCCTGTACCTACCAGAGCGCCCTAAACGGCGTCGCACATAGCGCCGGTGTGGGTACACATTTTTGCATATTATCAGGAGGTTCCCCATGAGTAGCGAGATCGCAGAAGAAGCTTACGATTATCCTGAAGACCCTGAGTATTGGCGTGCTCCGTTCGATTTTACGAAGCCCCTGTTTGATGTAAATACTCCGGAGGGGTGGATGCGTGCTGAGTTGAAAGGGCGTTTTTTCAACGCTCCGGTGGCACGCCCCGGCGCCGAATATGAGTGGGGTTTAGCAGAGATCAAGCGTAGGTATGAAGCTAAGGAATTCCCCTTCAGAGATAGCGAAGTAACCAGATTGTATCGTGAGAAGGTAGCTAATGGTGAGTTGCCGGATGTTTATGCTGGCACTCCATACGATTTGGCGCTTTTGCCTTTCTAACATAGTTTTCCCTTTCCGCCCGGGGTTTTGGGCGGCATAACCGAATATAGAACATATTTTTTACAACACCACCCACTACACAACCACCGACGGTTCACCGGTAACTTTCCATACATCCCATGTACCCGGTGAACCGACCACGAGCTAAGGACAACGATGAGCCAGCCGAACTTCCCTCCCGCCCGACTCTTTGACGCTTTCGCCAAGCCCGCCTCCACAGAACAGCCCGCGAAGAAGGGACTGCTCGGCAAGCTGGGCCTGGGCGAGTCCTCCGAGGAGGACAACTACACGACCGTCATGCTGGTCGGCTTCAACTCCGCGAAGGAACCCCCGGGCAACGGTGAGGACGCCCTCGACGTGATTCACCGCGCGTTTGACCCGTGCGACGAGAGCCCCGGCTTCGACATGGACGACTTCTACGACTATGCTTCCGTCGCCCCGCAGCTGCAGAACAGCGACGACTCCGAATCCACGGTTCTGGTGTGGCCCAAGATGTTCTACAACATGGTCACCATCCCGGAGCGCCGCCTGCGCCTGCTCCTGGTGACCGGCCCCGCCCCGAGCCTGTGCCTGCAGCGGTTCATGACCCGTTTCTTCAAGTACGTGAAGAAACTCCACGTGGACCACGCGGTCTTCGTTGAGACCTTTGAGGATCAGGTGGCGCACACCCGCCCGTACCCGTACACGCTGACCACTCACGACGAGAAGCTGGCGGCAATCCCCGGTATTCTGCACGAGTATTTCACCGGTTCTACCTCGGTGACGATGGCAATGTCTGCGCTCGCCGCCGAGCACGGCCTGCGTTCCTCGGTCATGCTGCGTATGAGCATCCCGGGGTATCTGAGTTTTGACCAGCAGAACCCGCGCGCGGTCGTGAGCCTGATCGAGGCGCTGGAGGTCATCCTCGGCATTAAGGTCGAGTCGGAGGAGTACGACCGCCTGCGCACCCACGCTGATGAGTGGGAGGCGGAGCTAGCCGAAGAAATGGCGAAGGACTACGAGAAGGTTGAGCTGGTGCGTGAGATTGAGCAGAAGATGGATTCGACTCTGCGCACTGTCTCCGGTGAGGTGATTGCCGAGGATATTGAGGGCTACCTTGATTCCCTCAGCGGTGCCTCCGAGGGCGTAAATCCTGCCGATGATGGTGCGGATTCCGCGGAGGATTCTTCGGAACGTTAGGTCCGTTCGCACATATGGCGCGGGTATGGGAAAATGATAGGTAACTATGCCCATACCCGCAGCCAGCATCTCGAAAGGATGATGTGATTGGCACCCATGTCGAAGAACCCGCCCGTTCCGGCGGCGACCGACCCCGCGATTATTCGCAACTTCTGCATTATCGCCCACATTGACCACGGTAAGTCCACCCTCGCAGACCGTATGCTGCAGGCCACCGGCGTGGTTGCCCCGCGCGATATGAAGGCGCAGTACCTGGACCGCATGGACATTGAGCGTGAACGCGGTATCACCATTAAGTCTCAGGCTGTGCGCATGCCCTGGGACGTTGACGGCACCTCCTACGCGCTGAACATGATTGACACCCCCGGCCACGTGGACTTCACCTATGAGGTGTCCCGCTCCCTGGCCGCGTGTGAGGGTGCGCTTCTGCTCGTGGACGCCGCCCAGGGTATTGAGGCTCAGACCCTGGCGAACCTGTACCTGGCGATGGAGAACGATCTGACCATCATCCCGGTGCTGAACAAGATTGACCTTCCGGCGGCTCAGCCCGATAAGTACGCTGAGGAGCTGGCGAACCTGATTGGTTGCGAGCCGGACGAGGTTCTGCGCGTATCGGGTAAGACCGGTGAGGGTGTTGAGGCTCTGCTGGACCGTATTGTGGAGGCGATTCCCGCCCCGCAGGGTGACGCATCCGCCCCGGCGCGTGCCATGATTTTTGACTCGGTGTACGACTCGTACCGCGGCGTGGTCACCTATGTGCGTGTTGTGGACGGTAGCCTGCAGCCGCGTCAGAAGATTAAGATGATGTCCACCGGCGCTGAGCATGACCTGCTTGAAATCGGCGTGATTTCCCCTGAGCCTGTGCCTTCTAAGGGCCTGGGCGTGGGCGAGGTGGGTTACCTCATTACCGGTGTGAAGGACGTCCGTCAGTCCCGTGTGGGTGATACTGTCACCTCCGCCGCGAAGCCTGCGCAGGAGTCCCTGGGCGGTTACGAGGACCCCAAGCCGATGGTGTTCTCTGGCCTGTTCCCGATTGACGGTTCGGACTACCCGGCGCTGCGTGACGCGCTGGATAAGCTGAAGCTTAACGATGCCGCGCTGATTTACGAGCCGGAGACTTCTGCCGCTCTGGGCTTCGGTTTCCGCTGTGGCTTCCTGGGTCTGCTGCACCTGGAGATTGTGCGTGAGCGCCTGGAACGCGAGTTCAACCTGGACCTGATTTCGACCGCGCCGAACGTTATTTACGACGTGGTGGATGAGGCTGGCAACGCTAAGCGTGTGACCAACCCGAGCGAATTCCCCGAGGGTAAGGTCGCAACCATCCGCGAGCCCATGGTGGCGTGTACGATTATTGCCCCGAGCGAGTACATTGGCGCGATTATGGAGCTGTGCCAGGCTCGCCGCGGCCAGATCGGCGGTATGGATTACCTCTCCGAGGATCGTGTGGAGATGCGTTACCGCCTGCCCCTGGCGGAGATCGTGTTCGACTTCTTCGATCAGTTGAAGTCCCGTACCCGCGGTTACGCGTCGCTGGACTGGAAGTTCGACGGTGAGGAAGAAGCAGACCTGGTGAAGGTCGACATCCTGCTGCAGGGTGAGAAGGTGGATGCGTTCAGCGCCATTACTCACCGTGATAAGGCGTACTCGTACGGCCTGATGATGACTTCTAAGTTGCGTGAGCTGATTCCTCGCCAGCAGTTTGAGGTGCCGATTCAGGCGGCTATCGGTTCGCGTATTATTGCCCGCGAGAATATTCGTGCGATGCGTAAGGACGTTCTTTCGAAGTGTTACGGTGGCGATATTTCGCGTAAGCGTAAGCTGCTGGAGAAGCAGAAGGAAGGCAAGAAGCGCATGAAGATGGTCGGTCGTGTGGAGGTTCCGCAGGAAGCCTTCATTGCGGCACTGTCTTCGAGCGAGGAGAAGGAAAAGAAGAAGTAGCCTTCGCTTCTATAGCTTTTCCGGCTGTGTGCTGACCTGTTGATTGTGGAGAACCCGGCTGGTGCCTCGTGTACCGCCGGGTTCTCTGCACGCTGTCTGTTGATGTTACCCGCCCGCTGATGCCGCCCGCGTAGCCGCATGCGCGGTGCCCATATTTGATCCCCCCGACCTCTACACCTAGTTCCAGGAGGCAGAATGCCCGCCCAACCCACCGGCGCCCCCGCACCCCGCGACGGGCGCATCCCCGCCACCAGCGCGGCAGGATGCGAAACCCGCGACTTCAGCCTCTACGTACACATCCCCTTCTGCTCCGTACGCTGCGGCTACTGCGACTTCAACACCTACGCCACCGAAGACTTCGGCGACGGCATCGGCCTCGGCACCTACGCCGACGACGCCATCGCAGAAATCCTCTTCGCCGCACGCACCCTCGAGGCATCCGGCGTCGCAAAACGCCCCATGCGCACCGTCTTCTTCGGAGGCGGCACCCCCACCAAACTACCCGCCCGCGACCTCGTACGCATCCTGCAGGCAGCCATCGACGTATTCGGCCTCGTCGAAGGCGCAGAAGTCACCACCGAAGCGAACCCCGACTCCGTCACCCGCGAAGACCTGCAGACCCTCAAGGACGGCGGTTTCACCCGCGTATCCTTCGGCATGCAGTCCGTCGTCCCCGAGGTGCTACAGGTACTCGACCGCACCCACACGCCCTCCAACGTGCCGAAGGTCGTCGCCTGGGCTAAAGAGGTCGGCCTGCAGGTGTCCGTGGACCTGATTTACGGTTCGCCGGGGGAGAGCCTGCACCAGTGGGAGCGCAGCGTTCGCGCCGCGATTTCCTACGAGCCGGACCATATTTCCGCGTACTCGCTCATCGTGGAGGACGGCACCAAGCTTGCCGCGCAGATCCGCCGCGGCGAGTACACCATGCCCGACGAAGACCTCATGGCGGACATGTACCTGCTCGCCGAGGAGCTACTCACCGAAGCCGGCTACAACTGGTACGAGGTGTCCAACTATTCGTGTAGCGAGGACACCCGCAGCGACCACAACCTCGCATACTGGCGCAACCAGGACTGGTGGGGCATCGGCCCCGGCGCGCACTCGCACGTGAACGGTACCCGCTGGTGGAACGTGAAGCACCCGGTACCCTACGCGCAGAAGGTGCGTGCGGGGGAGTCCCCGGCGGCGGCACGTGAGGTGCTGGACACCGCCACCCGTGCTTTTGAGACGATTATGCTCATGATCCGTGTGCGTGAGGGCTTGGCGATGCGCGAGCTGCTCGCCGTGCACGATGAGGCACAGCTGGGCGCCTCCTTGCGCTGGCTGATTTCTCAAGCTCTGATTGAGCCTGATGCTTTGAATCCTCAAGCTGAACCTGACCCTGAAGCTCACGTGCGCCTGACCCTCAAGGGCCGCCTGCTGGGTGATGCGGTCACCCGCGAGCTGCTCCCGGAGGTCTCGGAAGAGCACGAGGAATACTAAGAAGCATTGGTCTGACAAGGGGCTTTCAATCGGGGCGGCGTTCCGGTTCTTGTCTGTCGCAGCTCCACTTGATGCTTTTCTCTAACGCTGCCTGCGAATAGCGTGCACCCCGGTATTGCCGTAATATTTCGGTGATTTCGGGGTGTTTTTGCGGGTCTCAAAAAACTTTTAAAAAAATTTTTCGGGGCTGTTTGGAGGGACTTTGGGGGAACACCACACCTTACACCGGCGTGCTAATTGTTCGCATTTGTGCTGGACTAGCCGAAAGAATTTTCCACTCCTTCATACCGCTTTTAGAGTGCGTATTTTTCGAATACTTTCCTGAGAAAAAATTTTCCAAAACACCCAATTTCAAGTTGTGGTTGAAGGTTACGCTGTGCCATAATAGGTCATGGCAGGACGGTATATGTCTAACAGCGTGTTCTCGTCTTTGCTGAAGTTGAGTGAATACGGTTGTGGGCTCCTGGTAACAGGGGCCCACGATCGTTTAATAACGATTATCTACAGCACCATTCGGTAGAGTTTGTAGTAATTCACGCGCACTAGGCAAAGAAGCCCCACTTAAACGTAGAACGCCCCGCACACAACGTGCGGGGCGTTCAAACGTGAAAGCTATCAGCGCAGTTCTGAGACAGCGCGGTTTAGGACCGTCAGTTCTTAGGACTCTGCGGATTCTGCGTTCTCGGTGGAGTAGAAGCGGTCCAGCAGGCGCGGGTTCACACGGTAGCTGTACGGCTCGCCGCGGTTCACCTCAATGCCAGCGCGCAGCGACGCAATAGCCATGAACAGCCACACGAGCGCACCCAGAACCATGGCAATGTTGCCCATGCCGGGCAGGAACGACACAACCCACAGCGCGACCAGAGCAATGGAGGGCAGGAGGGTGAAGTTCATTGCCTCGCGAGCCTCCTGCTCAGCGAAGGGCGCGTTATTGCGGCTGACGTAGAAAACCGCAGCGGAAGGGATGATGCCGAGAATGCCGCCGAAATGCGCGAAAGTCGCACGGTTGCGGTCCTGAATCACGCTAATCTTACGGGTTTTCTGAGGCCCGGTTGCCGGGCGAACATCGTTAGTCACGAAAATCCTGGTTCGATAGAAGTTTCTTGTGGTGATCACCTAAGCCGGTGGAAATACCCTCCGAAGAGGCAAATCGTTTGAGCGGTGGTGACCTAAGAGTGTAGTGATGGTGCAACATAAACCCACAGGGTCAATGCCACATGCTCAACTATTGTACCGCTTTAGGGGACGAAACCCACAGGATAATGCCCTCGAGGGAAAGGTTCTGAGCAAATTCACACCTGCGCCCGCAGACGGGGGCGCAATAGCGGGTTTCCGTGTGGTTAGGCACCCGGCTCGGTGAGAAAATCGATGAGCGATTCGACCGGACCGAGCAGCGTCGGATCCAGGTCAGCGTATGAGTCAACGCGGGAGAGAATATGCTTCCACGCCTGCGCCACATCCGCTTGCGTTTCGTGCGGCTGACCCAGACGACGCAGCGTGCCCTTCTTGAAGTCCTCACCGCGCGGAACCTGCGGCCACGCCTTCAAACCCAGCACCGAGGGCTTGACCGCCTGCCAAATATCGATGAACGGGTGACCCACGATCTTCACGTGCCCGGCGGCACCCGGCACGGCAAGCGCCTCGGCAACAATGCGCTGCTCTTTCGTGCCCTCAATCAGGTGGTCGACCAGAATACCCAGGCGGCGGCCCGGGCCCGGCGCGAACTCACGAATAGCGCCGGCAAGATCATCCACGCCGTGCAGCGGCTCCACAACAATGCCCTCAACGCGCAGATCGTGGCCCCAGACCTTCTCCACGAGCTCGGCGTCGTGCAGACCCTCAACCCAGATGCGGGAGGCGCGCGCCACCCGAGCCGGGGCGTTCTTCACCGCGATAGAACCGGAACGAGAAATCGTGCGCTTCGGCTCCTTCGCCGCCACCGGGGCGACAATCTCAACGGGCTCACCCTCAATCAGGTAGCCCGGACCCAGCGGGAAATTCTTTACGCGACCCTTCGCGTCTTCGAGTCCGAAGAACAGGGCACCGCCGATGCGTTCAGCCTTCACGACCTCACCCACCCAGCCGTTAATATCCTCAATCAGCAGGCCGCGGCGCAGCGGCACCTTACGTGGGGCCGGCGCCTGGCGGCTCATGCGGGCGGCGTTTAGATCCTGGGCACCCCAGCCGTAGGGGGAGTGGTGGGTACTCAACGTATTCTCCTTTGGGGCGGTAGGGGCAGCAGAGCCAGTAGGGGCGGTGACCGCGCCGGAACCGTGAGACAGAACAATCAGACGGAACCGTGAGACAGAACCGGCGGGGGAACTAAAACGGGGTTCGGAGCGCACCGCAGATTAAGCGGATAGCGGGAGCGACCCCCATTCAGCCTAGCCATTGTATCGGGTCGGGGGTGGTATCCCCTAGAATTGATACGACCATTGTTGGCGGTGCACTCATCGAGCACCGCCATCGTCTCGAGAGGAAGGAAACGCATGAGCCACTACGATACTCTCGGCGTATCGAAAGACGCCAGCCCTGAAGAGATCAAGAAGGCGTACCGAAAGAAGGCACGCCAGCTGCACCCCGACGTGAACCCCTCCGAGGACGCAGCCGAAGAGTTCAAGCGCGTCACCCTCGCCTACGAGGTGCTCTCCGACCCCGAAAAGCGCCGCAACTATGACACCACCGGCGACGAACAGGGCCGCGCAGGCTACCCCGGAGGCGGCGGCTACCCGGGCGGCGGATTCAGCGGCTTCGGCGGTTTCGAGGACCTGCTGAACATGTTCACCGGCGGCGCGGCAGGTGCCCGCGGCCCCGCATCCCGCATGCGTCAGGGCCAGGACGACCTGATTACCGTCTCCATCAGCCTGCAGGACGCCGTGTTCGGTGTTGAGAAGACCATTGAGCGTCGCTCCGCCGTGACCTGTAAGTCCTGTAATGGTGAAGGCACCGCAGAGGGCACTCAGCCCGAAACCTGCACCACCTGCTCCGGTCACGGTTTCATGCAGCGCCGCGTGCAGTCCATCCTCGGTACCGTCATGCAGCAGGTTGAATGCCCCGACTGCCACGGCTACGGCACCGTCATCAAGACCCCCTGCCCTGAATGTCACGGTCAGGGCCGCGTACGTGAAGACGTGCCGCTGACCTTCAACGTTCCCGCCGGCGTGCACGACCAGGCGCGTATCCGCCTGCGCGGCAAGGGCGAAGCTGGCCTGTACGGTGGCCCCAACGGCGACCTGTACATTGACCTGAACGTCAAGCGCGACAAGTACTTCAGCCGCGAGGGCGACAACCTGGTCACCACCGTGAATATCCCCATGGTCGCGGCGGCACTGGGCACCACCATCCCGCTGAATACCTTCGACGGCGACCAGGAAGTTGCAATCCCCGCAGGCACTCAGAGCGGTGACGTGATCACCCTCAACGGCCTGGGCGCAACCGTGCTCGGCACCGAGCGTCGCGGCGACCTGCTGGTGCGTATCCAGGTGGTCACCCCCACCGACATGACCGAAGAACAGCGTGAACTGCTGCGCCAGTTCGCCGCCCTGCGCGGTGAATCCCTCACCGAAGGTTCGCAGGTCAAGCACCGCGGCGGTCTCTTCTCCCGCCTGAAGGACCAGTTCAAGTAGGATTCCTACACCAAGCTGAGGATGCGGCGGGTGCGGTACTCAACCCGCACCCGCCGCTTTCCTGTCAGCACTGCTGTCAGCACAGCACTGCACGAGCCCGCGCTAAACTGCGCACCTATTTCACACGCCACCCGCACACTACCCACGCTTTCAAACCGCACCTCAAGGAGAACCATGAGCGCCCCCATCTTCTACATCAGCACGGAAGAATACGACGCACTCACCCCCGGCGCCACCTGCGCGCTCGGTGGCTCCGAAGGCAAGCACGCCCTCGTCAAGCGCCTTGAGCTCGGCGAACGCATCGACCTGGGCGACGGCACCGGCCGCCGTGCACTCGGTACGGTTGCCTCCATCAATGCGGACGGCGTGAGCGTGCAGGTGCAGGAGCTACGCGAGGAACGCAGCGTGCCCTCCATCTACCTGGTGCAGGCGCTCGCGAAGGACGGCCGCGACCTGCTCGCCATCGAAACCGCCACCGAGCTGGGCGTGTACGGTGTGCTTCCGTGGAGCGCGGACCGCTCCATCGTGCGTTGGAAGGGGGAGCGCGCCTCCAAGGCACACACCAAGTGGCAGAACACCGTCACCGCCGCGGCGAAGCAGTCGCGCCGCGCGCTCATTCCCGAAGTGTACGACCTGTACAGCACCGCCGACCTGGTGGAACTCATTGAAGAAGTTGCCGGCTCTGAGCAGTCCGCCGCCGTGTTCATTCTGCATGAGCAGGCGACCGAACGCCTCAGCGCCCTGGCACGCAAGCTTGTAGAGGCAGAGAACCTGCCCGAAGAAATCTACCTGCTCGTCGGCCCCGAAGGCGGCATCAGCGACCGCGAAGTGCAGCTCTTCACCGACGCCGGCGCGCAGCTGGCACTACTCGGTGACGAGGTGCTGCGTTCCTCCACCGCCGGCTCTGCCGCCATGTGCACCCTGAACGTGGTGCTCGGTCGCTGGTAGAGCGCCCGCGTTAGCACCCAGCTGGCAGAACCTAGCCGGTGCGTGGTGCATCACGCGCATCTATACTTGTAAATACATCACTAGCCAAGGAGCCCATATGACTACCTCCCGACCTCTATCGACCGCGCGCACCGTATCCTTCAAGAGCGCCGCAGAAATGATCGCCGTGCTCGGCCCGCAGGACGCGCACCTGGCGATTATCGAGGACTACTTCGAGCAGATTAGCCTGCGCCCCAAGGACCTGGATGTGCTCATCACCGGCCCCTCCGAGGCCGTCAACACTGCCGCAAAGCTACTGAACGAACTGCGCGTGCTCTCCAGCCACGACACGCAGATTACCGTGCAGGTCATTCACCGCCTCATGGGCATGCTCGGCGACGAACTGAGCAACCCGGCGCACTCGCTGTCCACCAGCATCCTCTCCACCCGCGGCACCACGATTCGCCCCAAGACCATTAACCAGAAGAAGTACGTGGACGCTATCGACGCGAACACCGTCATCTTCGGTATTGGCCCGGCGGGTACCGGTAAGACCTACCTCGCCATGGCGAAGGCTGTGCAGGCGCTGCAGAGCCACGAAGTGAACCGCATTATCCTCACCCGCCCCGCCGTGGAAGCTGGTGAGCGTCTGGGCTTCCTGCCCGGTACCCTCAACGAGAAGATTGACCCGTACCTGCGCCCGCTCTACGACGCACTGCACGACATGCTCGAGCCCGAAACCATCCCCAAGCTCATGGAGGCGGGCACCATTGAGGTCGCACCGCTGGCATACATGCGTGGCCGCACCCTCAACGATGCATTCATCATCCTTGACGAGGCGCAGAACACCACCGCCGAGCAGATGAAAATGTTCCTGACCCGCCTGGGCTTCGGCTCGAAGATGGTCATTACCGGTGACATCACCCAGATCGACCTGCCCGGTGGCGCCGCCTCCGGTCTGAAGCAGGTGCGCAACATTCTGCAGGGTGTGGAGGATATTCACTTCAGCATCCTGGAATCCTCTGACGTGGTTCGCCACACCCTGGTGTCGAACATTGTGTCCGCCTACGACCAGTGGGGCGAAGACCAGAAGGCAATGGAACGCAAGCGCAACCGCAAGGTCAAGCGCGCCACCATCGAGGCGGCAGCCGAGAAGCTGCTGGACCGCGCAGGCATCAACGGCGGCTCCGAAAAGAACGCCGAGCAGAACCCCGACAACGCACAGACCACCCCGGAAGGACGCTAAACGGTGGCAGAGATCGAATTCGACTGTGAAGAACCCGCAACCGGTGCCGACCCGGCAACCGACGCCTTCATCCGCGAATCTTTCGAAGCGGTAGACACCGAGGTGCTCACCCGCCTCGTCGAGCACGCCTTCAAGCGCATGCACCTTGCCGATGACACCTACCTGTCCATCGCCATCGTGAACGAAGACGAAATGGAACGCGTGCACATCGAGTGGATGGACCTGCCCGGCGCAACCGACGTGATGAGCTTCCCCATGGACGAGCTGGAACCGGGAACCCCCGAAAACCCCTCCAGCGGCATGCTCGGCGACATCATCCTCTGCCCGCCCGTCGCCGCACGTCAGGGCGCAGACGCGGGTCACAGCACCCTCGACGAGCTGTGCCTGCTCACTACCCACGGCATTCTGCACTGCCTCGGCTACGACCACGGCACCGCCGAAGAGGAAGCTGAAATGTTCGGCATTCAGCGCTCCATCCTCGAAGAGTTCCTGGGCCGCCCGGCACCGGTCGAAACCCGACATTAGGGGAGCGGCGTGGACATTCTACTCACAGCCCTCCTCGCCGTTCTCGCGCTCTGCCTGACCGTGGTCGCGGCAATCGCCGAAACCGCGTTCACCTACCTGCCGCACAACGAGGCTGAGGAAGCAGTGGAGGCACACCCGGACACCCTCGGTGCGCGCGTCCTGCAGCGCACCCTCGACGGTGACTCCGAAGCGTACACGCACCCGCTACGCCTGACCCGCCTCATTGCCGCCGCCGCCGCGGTGCTCGCCACCATGACCTGCCTGCTGAACCTGGTCGAGGTGCACGCGCTCGCCGTCGTGCTGACCCTCGTGATTGTTGCGCTGGTGGGCTACCCGATTCTGCACGTGCTGGCGCGTGCTCTGGGTCGTAACCGCCCGGTCACGTCGATTCGTGTGCTGGCTCGCCCGGTGCACTACCTGTCGGTTCTGCTGAGCCCGGCGACCGGTCTGCTCGATAAGCTCAGTGTGCGCCTGGCGCCGGAACGTTCGGCTGAGGCCCCGGTGGGCGTGTTCGATGAGGAGGAGCTGCGCGAGTTCCTGGACCGCGCCTCCGACGCTGAAACCATTGAGGACGACGAGGCGCAGATGGTACAGTCCGTCTTTGAGATGGACGATACCCGCATCCGTTCGCTTATGGTTCCGCGTACCGACATGCTCACCGCCAGCCGTGACACCCCTCTGCGTGAGGCGTTGAGCCTGTTCCTGCGTTCGGGTTATTCGCGTATGCCGGTGATTGGTGATTCGAGCGATGAGATTCTGGGCGTGCTCTACCTGAAGGACGCGATGCGCGCCTTCATCCTGCACGGCGAGGCTCCCGAGGGTACCGCCCTGCCGACCGTGGTTGAGCTGATGCGCCCGGCTCGTTTTGAGCCCGAGTCGAAGCGCGCCATGGATCTGCTGCGTGAGATGCAGCGCGAGTCCACGCACGTGGCGATCATTGTTGATGAGTACGGCGGCACCGCCGGTCTGATCACGCTTGAGGACCTGATCGAGGAGCTGGTCGGCGACATCTCTGACGAGTACGATCACGAGCGCCCCGAGTACACGCTGAACGATGACGGCACGTTCCGTCTCTCTGCCCGCCTGGGTATTGATGAGCTGGGCGAGATTTTCGGTCGTGAACTCGAGGATGAAGATGTTGATACGGTGGGCGGTCTGCTCGCTAAGCATCTGGGCATGGTGCCGATTGTCGGTTCTGAGATTGAGATTGACGGCATTCATATTCGTGCGATTGGTTCGTCGGGCCGCCGCCACCAGGTGGACATGTTGCAGGCGTGGTATGAGCCGCCTCGTGATGAGCAGCAGAACGCTGAAGGTTCCGCGGCGTCTTCCTCGGAGCCTAATTCCGCGGAGGTTGCTGACCTTCTCGCCGTGGACACGGAGCCGCCCGCTGTGGCTGAGCCGCACGCGCATCCGGATCTTCCGGGAGATACCGCAGAGGCTGAACCGGCAACCGATCAGCACGGCAACCGCTAGATATCGAACATAGACGCCGCATTTTCCCTAACACACTTTGAGTCGGCCGCCCCGCTCCGGAAGGCGCAGGCAGATGAGGCTGGCACCCCATACACCCCGCCCGGGGTTTGACCCCGGGATTTAACAAGGAGAAACACATGGACCAGGAGTACACCCCGCTCGATTTGAGCACTCTGGACTTGAGCACCCCGCTGCCGACCTACCCGGCGGATTTCCGTTCGGGCTTCGCGTCGCTGGTGGGCCGCCCGAATGCGGGTAAGTCTACTCTGACGAACGCTATGGTCGGTCAGAAGGTGGCTATCACCTCGAACCGTCCGCAGACGACCCGCCACACGATCCGCGGTATTGTGCACAAGGACGAGTACCAGCTGATCCTGGTGGACACCCCGGGTATTCACCGCCCCCGCACTCTGCTGGGTGAGCGTCTGAACGACCTGGTGGCAAGCACCCTTTCGCAGGTGGATGTGCTGGGCTTCTGCATTCCGGCGAATGAGAAGATTGGCCCGGGTGACCGTTACATTGCGTCGCAGCTGGTGGCGTCGAGCAATAAGCCGGTGGTTGCTATTGTGACGAAGGCTGACACTGTGAGCTCTGAGGAGCTGCGTGAGCAGCTGCTGGCTGTTGAGGCGCTCGGCGAGGAGGTCATGAGCGCTGAGCGTGCGGCTCGTGCTAAGCGTGCCGCGCATCGTGCGAAGCAGAAGGGTAAGGGCCCCAAGGGTAAGGGCGGCAAGAATGATGCTGTGCTTTTCGCGAAGGGTTCGGGTCCTGCGGCTAAGCGCCGTGCCGGTGAGGTTGCTGAGCCGATGCCGGTTGACGGTAAGGGTGGCTGGGCTGCGATTATCCCGGTGTCTGCTGTGAAGCATTTCCAGGTGGATGCGGTTGCTGACCTGCTGGCGCAGTACACTCCGCTGTCGCCGCCGCTGTACCCGGAGGGTGAGCTGACCGATGAGCCGGAGGCAACCCTCATCGCGGAGCTGGTGCGTGAAGCGGCACTGGAGGGTGCGCGTGAGGAGCTGCCCCACTCGATTGCTGTGACGGTTGAGGAGATGGAGTTCCGTGAGGGCCGCCCGGAGGATAACCCGCTGCTGGATGTGCACGTGAACCTGTATGTGGAGCGTGAGTCGCAGAAGTACATCATTATCGGTAAGGGCGGCTCGAACCTGCGCAAGATTGGTACGAAGGCTCGTGAGCAGATTGAGGCGATGCTCGGTACCCGCATTTATTTGAATATTCATGTGAAGGTTGCGAAGGAGTGGCAGTCTGACGCGCGTGCGTTGAACCGTCTGGGATTCTAGTAGCTTTCCTGAGCGCATCGCCCTGAGGGGTTTGTCCTTGGGGGCGGTCGCGCATCCTTAGTTTTCACCCGGTGGCTTGCAGAAATATGTGCATGCCTCCGGGTGAAACTTTTCACTCTCATTCGGCGCTCATAGGGAAGAGTGTTACTCTGAGAAAGCACTTGCTCACCGGCAGAAAGAGAAAAGGTATGCCCCAGGCACCTCGTTTACGAAGCACCGGTCGTCATATGCGCACGACGGTGATGACTTCAAACCGCAATAAGTGGATTGCTCTGCTTACTGCTTGCATGCTCGTCATTGTTGTTGGCTTTGGTGGCGTGTTGGCTCTGCGTATGCGCAATAATCTGCATACTCAGGAGCTGAACATCAGCAATTACAAGGACGGCCTGGAGAACGGCGCCTTGGACATTCTCGTGATTGGCTCCGATACCCGTAAGGGTAATAACGGCGCGTACGGTGATGAGGATGACCGCAATTCTGAGGCTCGCGCGGACGTGATGATGCTGCTGCAGATCAGCAAGGACCGTAAGAACGTGAGCGTGCTGTCGTTCCCGCGTGACTTGATGGTTGATGTGCCGCAGTGTACTGATCCTGAGAGCGGCACCGTGTACCCGGCTGAGGAGAACGTTCAGATTAACGAGTCTCTGTCTCGCGGTGGTGCCGGTTGTACTGTGGCGACCATTAGCAAGCTGACCGGTGTGAATATTGACCACTTCATGTTGGTGGACTTTAACGCTGTGAAGGAGCTGTCGAAGGTTGTTGGCGGCGTTCAGGTGTGTGTGGACGCTCCGATTGATGACGA
>ERZ1674177.125-NODE-126-length-16274-cov-18.939392_pt1 | contig 16274 bp, 13 predicted proteins | sample MGYA00581287_ERZ1674177 | MGnify/ENA primary metagenome ERZ1674177 (study PRJEB41354, sample SAMEA4873336) | human saliva metagenome | biome: human-associated habitat [ENVO:00009003]; feature: mouth environment [ENVO:08000002]; material: saliva material...
GCAGCTCAATATCGCGGGCAGTCCACGGAGAATAATTCTTCAACCAGGGGCGATGTGCCAACGGATGCGCACCAGCCGATACGCCAGCGGGGGATGCAGGTGCCGCCGCATCCTGCAGGTTCGTGTTCTTCTGAGCCTCAGTCATGCATTGATTGTGCCTTCCCACACCCGCAGGCTTCAACTCAGCACCGTTTCTTTCCACGCCGAAAATCACACGGTACACCCGCCCCAGATACCGCAATAAACACCGAAACACTAAGGCAGAACCCAGCAACTCTGGGATACTTAAAGCATGAGTAAACGACAGCAAGACATCACTGACGAACAGTTCAAGAAGCTCCTCCGCGAAATTTCCAAACGATTCGCTATCGCCGGAGGAGTCGTCATCCTGTTCGGAATGGCCATCATCGCACTTGCTTACCTTCTGGGAGGAGCCCACTAATGCACACCCCGCAGCGCCCCAACGGCGACATCTTCAACCGCATGGTCTCCGGCGCCGCCTACATGCCCGACGCCGAATGCGCCGCGCAGACTAAGCGCATCCACGCTGCAACCGTCCTCGCCGAAGAACACTACGCACGCGGCGAGCAGGCACAGGCAATGCACGTCTACCGTGAACACCTCGGCCACCTGGGCGAGCACTCGCACATCCGCCCCGGCGCACGCTTCGACTACGGCGTGAACACCTATATTGGTGACGGCTCCTTCTTCAACTTTGGCTGCGTCTTCCTGGACGTCTGCCCGATCCGTATCGGCTCCACCGTGCTCGTCGGCAACAACGTACAGTTCCTCACCCCCACCCACCCGCTCAACCCGATCGACCGCGCCGCATACTGGGAAGGTGGCGAGCCCATCACCGTTGAAGACAACGTCTGGATCGGTGGCGGCGCCATCATCCTGGGCGGTGTGACCATCGGCAAGAACTCCGTGATTGGCGCGGGCACCGTCGTCACCAAGGATGTCCCCGAAAACTCCCTCGTGGTGGGCAACCCCGGCCGCGTCATCCGCACCCTGGACGAGAACGAACGCCCGGCATACCCGCACACCTACTCCGCAGAAGCCCTGGAAGAAGCACGCGCCTTCTACGCTGACCGCAACCGCTAAATCAGCACCCAGGACTAGAATCCAAAGGATTTAATGAACGCACAGAACAACAACCCGCAGCAGCGCCCGGCCGCCGCGGCGTCCACCCCCACCGAAAGTGACCTGTGGGAGGCGGCATTCTCCTCCGACGACCCCACCGTGGTTCTGACCGATGAGGACCTGAACGCCGCACGCCGCGCCCACGAAAAGGCGCGCGAGGCGGCCTCTTCGGCGCAGTCCTCCGCGCAGTCCTCGCAGGATGCGACCCGCCCCCTCACCGAGGCGGCTACCGCAACCCAGCCGCTCCTCTCCGCAAACAGCGCCGTTCAAAGTGCAGACTCCGGTGCTGACTTGGGCGAACCCGCTACCGATAACCTCAGCTGGCTCGACAATCCTGCTGCCCCCAGCACAGACAACGTGCGCGGCGGCGCAGCCCCCGCTACCGCACCTACCGCTGCGGCAAGCTACGAAGTACCCGCACCCGGCAACGCACATGCGGCATCGAACGCCCCGCAGGCTGACCCCGCGGCTGATGACCACTTCGTCATCCCCACCCCCGCAGGTGATGCCGCTGGCTCGGAACCCATCCTCACCGCCGCAACCGCGCTGTCCATGCAGAAGAGCCGCTACTCCCGCATGCACCTGTTGCCCGGCCTGCTCGGCTGGCTGATTACCATCTCCCTCATGGACGGTGGCCTGTGGGCTATCCAGTCGTGGCTGACCCTGACCGGTCAGAGCGAGTCCATCGAGTACGCCTCGGTGGTCTCCCGACTCTTCAGCGGCGCGTCGAACGCCGTACCGGTAGCGGTCGCGCTGAGTGTGCTCATCTTCTTCGCCTACCTGGTGGGCGGCTACGCGGCAGGACGCATGGCACGATTCGCCGGCGCTAAGCAGGGCATTGCCGTGTGGCTCTGGCAGATTATGGCGCTCATCCTCGGGTCCCTGGCGACCTTCCTCACGCCTCAGCTGTTCCAGAACGGTGTCGCGTCCCTGTCCCTGCAGAAGCTGATTGCGGGCGATTTCGCGAACGGTCTGCTCGCGGTTCTGCTGGTTCTATCGTTGAGCTTCCTCGGCGCTATCCTCGGCGGCCTATTGGGACGCCTGTACCACCGCCGCGTGGACAAGTACCCGAGCGACCAGGTGGCACGCGAGGACGCCTAACTTAGGTTTCTAAGCGCGCACCTCGGCGTTAGAGAATACAGAAAACCTCCGGTACCTTACGTAAGGTACCGGAGGTTTTCTGTATCTAAATATCTGTATCCTAAACGGCCTCAGCTACCCAGCAATACGACACTGACTAGCCAAAATGTTCCGTCTAGTGGTCCAGTAGCAGTGCAGGTTCCTCAAGAATCGCAGCCACATCAGCCATGAAACGAGCCGACAGGTCGCCATCCACCACACGGTGATCGAAGGAACCACCCAGGGTCGTCACCCAGCGAGGAATGACCTCACCATCAACCACCCACGGCTTCTGCTTGATCGTACCGAAGGCAACAATCGCCACCTCACCGGGGTTAATAATCGGGGTACCCGTATCAATACCCAGCGAACCGATGTTCGTAATGGTCAGGGTACCGTTCGCCATCTCAGCGGGCTGAGTCTTACCCTCACGGGCGCGAGTGGTCAGGTTGTTCAGCGCGATAGCCAGCTCACGCAGGGACAGCTCCTGGGCGTCCTTAATGTTCGGAACCATCAGGCCGCGCGGGGTCGCCGCAGCAATACCCAGGTTCATGAAGTGCTTAATCTGGATTTCGCTATCGGTCCAGGTCGCGTTGACCTGCGGGTTACGCTCAGCAGCCCAAATGACCGCGGCGGCAAGCACCAGCAGCGGGGTGACCTTCACGCCCTCAAAGTGGCGAGACTTCTTCAAGCGCTTCACGAACTCCATGGTGCGGGAGGCGTCAACATCCACGAAGATGGACACGTGCGGGGCGCTGAACGCCGAAGCAACCATAGCCTTCGCGGTAGCCTTACGCACGCCACGCACAGGGATGCGCTCGATGCGGTCACCGGGGGTGGCTGCGGGCTGCCAGAACGGCTGGCGGGCGCCGCTATGCTGCACGTCGCTCAGGTGCGCCACATAGTTCATGAGGTCCTGCTTGGTCACCTGGCCGCGCGCACCGGTAGCGGTCACGTTCGCCAGGTCAACACCCAGCTCCTTTGCGGCAAGACGCACCGGAGGCGGCGCGAGGGTCGGGCGGTGCGGAACCTGCTCGGGAGCCAAAGTCGGCGCGGGAGCCGCTGCGGGCTCGGGTGCCAGACGCTGCACCACCGAGTTCAGCGGGGTGTTCTCCACAAAACGGGAGGCGCGCTCAGCCAGCTCGCTCAGCAGGCCCTGGTTGCGGTTCACTGAGTCGGCGGGGGTGTGCGCCACGGGTGCCTGAACAGCCGGTGCGACCGGTGCCGCAGCAGCCTGTGCGGACTGGGCAGCGGAGGCGGGGCGCTTGCGGGCGCGACGCTTCACAGCGTCCGCCTTGGGGCCGGAACCGACCAGCGCGGTGCCGGACTCAGCCTCTGCCGCGGCGGGTGCCGCCGGGGTTGCGGGTGCGTTGTCGCCACCGGAGATGCTGATGATCGGGGTGCCCACCTCAACGGTTTCGCCTTCGGCAACGAGTAGCGCCTCGACGGTGCCGGCGAAGGGCGAGGGAAGTTCCACGACGCTCTTCGCGGTTTCAATTTCGACGAGGACGTCGTTGATGGCGACCTCGGTGCCGACTGCCACCTTCCAGCTGAGGATTTCTGCTTCGGTCAGGCCTTCGCCCACGTCAGGGAGCGGGAAAATCTGGGACATTTTTACCTCTCACTAGGGCATATACCCTATACGGAATATTCTGTGCGGGCTCGCAACCCGCCATAGCGCAACACGCTGATACGTCAGATCAGGGAATGCCTAGTAGTCAAAAGCGCGGTCGACCGCCTCAAGAATACGGTCAATATCGGGCACGTACTCTTCCTCAACACGGGACACTGGGTACGGCATGTAGTAGCCACCCACGCGAATCACCGGCGCCTGCAGGCTATAGAAGCAACGCTCCGTAATCGCCGCAGCCAGCTCGCCACCCATGCCGCCAAAGGTCGGCGCCTCGTGCGCGACAATCAGGCGGCCAGTCTTCGCCACCGAAGCAGCAACGGTCGGCACGTCCAGCGGCGAAATCGAGCGCAGGTCAATGACCTCAATCGAGCGGCCATCCTCCACGGCAGCCTCCGCAGCAGCCAGAGCAACCGGCACCAGCGGACCGTACGCAACGATGGTCGCGTCCGTACCCTCACGCACCACCTGGGCGCTAAACGGATCAAAGGAAGTGTCGCTAAAGTCCACTTCACCCTTGAGCCAGTAGCGGCGCTTCGGCTCAAAAATAATGACCGGGTCGGGGCACTCAATCGCCTTGCGGGTCATCCAGTACGCCTCGTGCGGGGTCGAAGGGGTCACAATACGCAGACCCGCAGTGTGGGCGAACAGCGCCTCCGGGGACTCGGAGTGGTGCTCCACCGAACCAATCACGCCACCGTACGGAATGCGGATAGTCACCGGCACCGTGTACTGCTTATCGGTGCGGTTGTGGATCTTCGCCAGCTGGCTCGTGATCTGGTTGTAGGCGGGGAACACGAAGCCGTCGAACTGGATCTCCGGCACGGGGCGGTAGCCACGCAACGCCATACCGATGGAGGTGCCGATAATGCCGGACTCACCCAGGGGCGCATCCATGACGCGGCGGTTGCCGAAGCGCGCCTGCAGACCCTCGGTCACACGGTACACACCGCCGAGCTTGCCGATATCCTCACCGAGCATGACGACGGTGCGGTCGGCTTCCATGGCGTCTTCCAGGCCGCGGGTAATCGCCTTGGCGAGGGTCAAACGTTCAATTTTCTCGCTCATGCTTACTCCTCTTCAAAGCCTGCAACGTAGTTACGGTAGAACTCGCGGTCGTCTTCCACCTGCTGATGCTCCTGCACGTAGACGCGGTCGAAGAAACGCTCAAAGTCGGCGACCTCAGAGTTCAGCACTGCCTCACGCACGCCGTTCGCGACCTGCTGCGCAGATTCTGCAACCTCTTCGAAGAAGGCATCGTCGGCGTAGCCCTGCTCACGCAGGTGCTTCTCAAGGCGCAACATGGGGTCACGGCGCAGGGGGCCTTCCAGGTCGGCATCGGTGCGGTACTTGGTGGGGTCATCCGCGGTGGTGTGCGGGCCGAGGCGGTAGGTCTCAGCTTCAATCAGCACGGGACCTTCACCGGCGCGGATCTTCTCCATGGCGTAGCGGGTTGCGGCGAGCACGGCGAGAACGTCGTTGCCGTCCACGCGAATACCCTCGAAGCCGTAGCCTGCGGCGCGGGTGGACACCGGAACTCGGGACTGCACCTCGAAGGGCACGGAGATAGCCCAGCGGTTGTTCTGCACGAAGAAGAGCACCGGCGCGTTATAGGAGGCGGCAAAAACCATGGACTCGTGTGCGTCACCCTCGGTGGAGGAGCCGTCACCGAAGTAGACCGCCACGGCGGGCTTCTGGGTGTCCTCGGCGGGGTCGGTTGCTTGGCCCTGACCGGTGCGGCGGGTGCCGGTTTCAGCCTCGATGTCGGCGTCGAAGTTCAGACCCATGGCGTAGCCGACTGCGTGCAGGGTCTGGGCGGCAAGCACCTTGGTGTAGGTGTGGAAGTTGTGTGCCTTCATGTCCCAGCCGTGGGTGGTGGAGCCGCGGAAGATGGTGATCAGGTCGCGGAAGTCCACGCCACGCGCCAGAGCGACGGCGTGCTCACGGTAGGAGGGGAAGATGTAGTCGTTGGGTGCGTAGGCGAGTGCGGAGCCAACCTGTGCGGCTTCCTGGCCTCGACTGGGCACCCAGAGGGCGAGCTGACCCTGGCGCTGCAGGGCGGTTGCCTCGTCGTCGAATCGGCGGGTGGTGTACATGAGGCGGTATGCCTCGCGCAGGGTGTCTGCGTTGACGTCTTCGATGTACCGACTGTAGGTGGGGTGTTCGTGTACGGCGCCATTTTCATCCATGAGCTGGATGCGTTCGGGCACTCCGGGGTACTTGTCGTTCTCGTGCATCTAACCTCCACACGTGACGAGGGCTTGGCCCTCAGCGGCTTGGGTTTTAGTCTCAACTTTCACCTGATGGTGCAGGGTTTGAGGTGTTCCGGCAAGCCTGTGAGGGTCTGGGCATATATAGTTACCAGTCTACTCTTTTCGGCTTTATCTCGCGGCAGTTACGCTGATAACGCAGTGTATTATGCCCTGTCATTCACTATTTGAACATCATTAAATTAAACCTCCCGTATATTCTTTTTCGAGAATATACGGGAGGTTTAATTTAACTATTGAGAGCTTTTTCGGGCCATCATTTTTCCCGCGCGAGAACCATTTGAAAAGCCCAAACAAACCTCGACAAGGGAAAATAGTACATTGTTCAATTAGGGTCGAGCGGGTACCCCCACCCCTTCACAAGACGCTCTAGAGCCCCTTCGCGAAGACCTCACAGAGCGAGAGGAAACGGTCATTCGCCTCCACCTCACCAATGCTCACGCGAACGCCCTCGGTACCGAACGCACGCACCGACAGCGCATGCTCAGACATCAGCTGCACAAACTCACCCGTGCGCTCCCCCAGGGGCAGCCACACAAAGTTCGCATAAGTGCTCGGGAAATCGTAGCCCAGCTCCCGCAGTCGAGCGGTCACACGCTCACGCTCAGCGACCAGGTGGCTCACACGCTCCATCACCGCATCCTCATGCTCGATGGAGGCGATAGCCGCCGCCTCAGCCAGCGCCGTCACGGCGAACGGGGTTGCCGCCACGCGCAGGTGCTGCGTAATCTGCGGGTGCGAAATCGAATAGCCCACGCGCAGACCCGCCAGGCCCTGCGCCTTGGAGAAGGTGCGCAGAATGATGACGTTCTCGTAGTCGCGGTAGATGTCCATGCCGTTCAGCGGGGCTTCTTCACCCTCCGGCACGGTGGAGGCGGCGCAGAACTCGAAGTACGCCTCATCAATCACCACGGGGATGTGGGCGGGCACCTTCTCCAGGAACGCACGGATCTGGCTTTCGGTGACGGCGGGGCCGGTCGGGTTGTTGGGGGTGCAGACCAGGATCAGGCGGGTGCGGTCGGTGATGGCTGCCGCCATGGCGTCCAGGTCGTGTGAGCCGTCGGGCAGGTTCGGCACCTGCACGCTGCGAGCGCCCATAATGCCGACGAGGATCGGGTATGCCTCGAAGGAGCGCCAGGCGTAGATGACTTCGTCCTGCACGCCGTCGGCGTTTACGCCGGCGAAGGTTTTGAGGATTTGGTTGAGCGCACCGAGGCTTCCGGCACCGGTGACGATGTCGTCAGCGTCCACGCCGAGCCGTGCGGAGAGCTTGTGTCGCAGGGCGGTGGAGAGCGGGTCGGGGTAGCGGTGCGCGGTCGCAAATTCTGCGAGGACGCGCGCGACCTCAGGTACGGGGCCCAGCGGGTTCTCGTTCGAGGAGAGCTTGTACTGGGTGAGGCCTTCAACGGGTGCGGGCGGCTTGCCTGCCGCGTAGCTGGGCAGGGTGCTAAAGACGGGGCGGACCGGGATGTTGGCGTGTTCAGCTGACTGGCTCATGGTTCCAGTATGTGCCTGCGGGCGGCTCGGAGGCTAACGCTTCTCACCTGGAGAGCAGGTCGCGAGCAAGCTGCAGCTGTGCAGGCAGCAGATACTGGCCGCAAGCGCTGTACACAAAGGCTGCGTGCAAAAGCTGTACGCAAAAATGGAGGGGCGCCGCCGGGGTTGTTCCCGGTGGCGCCCCTCCTTTTCTCTTCTCTACTCTACTCGTCCCCTCCACCCTCCACCGAGTCTTTGAGATACCGAGTCCTTGAGGTTGGTTCTTTGGACTCGGTGTTTAGACCATCAGGGGTTCACGCTCCTCGATGGGAGTCAGGTCCTCGGGAGGGCCTGGTGCGAGGAACCCGGGGTCGATGTTCTCGGGCGTAGTTGGTGCGAGGAACCCGGGGTCAATGCTCTTGGGCGGGAGCATGGGTGCAGGCTTCTGGCCTGGCAGGATGGGAATGAGCGACTCGCTGCCGTAGTAGTCTCCACCCTGCCGGAGCCCGGGGAACGGGTCCCTGAGCGCAGAACCAGCGTTAGGGAGCTGCAGGCGATCGATGATTGGCTGAGTAACAGCCTTTTCGATGTGCGTATGCAGATCTGCAGGTTTGGGCAGAATGTCCGGCGGGATTAGACCTGCCGGGGGTAGCTGCCCCTCTGCCTCGATTCGAGCGGGCATCTTGATGGGGGCAGGCTCCGGACGGTTCAGGTCCACCGGCATATTGATGGGGGCAGGCTCGGGGCGGCTCAGGTCGCTCGGCATCTTGATGGCGGGCGGAATATTCTGCGGGTTATATCCCTGTAGGAGGGGCACCTTGGGCATCTGCGGCACAGACATTTCGGGCCATGCAGGCTGCGGGTTCTGAGATTCCTGCGGAGTCGGCTCGGGGTGAGGGATGGTCTTTTGGACGCCCTCGATAACGGCGGGGATTTGCCCAGCAACCGCCTGTACGGTTTCTCCAGCTTCTCGCTGAAGACCCTCGGCCTTCTGCTTGGCAATCTCCATGCCCTGCTGGACATCTGAGACGGTGTCTTCGATGCCACGCTTTGCTTGCCCCAGACGCCCGCCTGTCTTCTCATCAGCGAACTCAGCTATACCCAAGGCACCAGGCACCGTTCCTGATACAAGGGCTGCCGCGCCGTAGCCCTCGGCACGTCTGATAGTTATGTCCACTCGTACAGCGGGAGGCAGACCATCCGGCAGGCTTGAGGCTGAGGTTACCTTCTGTTCCCCCAGCGCGTACTCTTTACCGTCCATTGCGGCACGCATACCGCCAAATACCGCTCCACTATATCCTTCGCGTTCTAGGGTTTCTCGATATTTTCCTCCATCATGTTCAGGATTCTGGACGGTCATTGCTGTATCACGGTCGTCAGGATGCCATCCATCTTCTCGCCATGCAGAGTCAGGAACCCAGTCTCCTTCTCCTTCCACGTAGTCCACAGCAAAATCACGGCGTTTGGCGGGCAAGCCTCGTAGCGGAGCCCCTTGGGCGTAGATACCCACAATGTTGATTTCTTTAGCGACTTCAGTACTATTCGCCATGTTGTAGGCAATCATGGCGCCCTGGCTGAAACCCTCCATGTACACGCGTGCGCCCTGAGGCGCGCCGGCATCGCGGAGGGCTTGCAAAACCATCTGATAGGCGGGGTTTTCCAGGGTATCTTTGCCCAATGCTTCGCGTTCGGCACCAGGGACATCTATGATGGATCCGCCCCAGGAGTTAAAGTTGGTACCCGGAACGCTCACCACATACAGGGCATGGGCGGGGTCGCCTTCGTGCCCTGCTTCGTACATGACGGTGACGAGCACGGCACTACGTTCAGCGGTCGAGGGGTTTTGCCGGGAACGCTCAAATTCCTGATCCTGTGCCTTAGCAGCCGCAAGAAGACGATCTGAGCTGGCACCTACAGAAAGCTGGCTTTTCTCACCACGATGCGTAGCAATACCGTATGCATCGGCGGAAGCGGTCCGAATATTATGAGCCTTAGTGCCAAGATAGGTATCGATTCCAGATTTGACGATACTGAAGATACTAAATAAGCCACCTCCCAGTGCCTTTCGAGCAAGTCCTCGCGGAATGCCCAACATGTCTGCAACGCGGTCAATTGCTCGCTGATGGGCAATTTCAGGGTTCCATAATGCGTCCATGTAGGCGGTGAAGCCGAAAAGAATACCCGCTACGAGAGGCGAATACGGTAGCGTCCGAGATGCCGAGAAGTACCCGAGCTCGGGAATGGTGAGCTTCAAGAGGTAGTTAGCTTCGCCGGGTTCTCCAGCGATGAGTCCGCGCAGGTGGTCTCGGGTGCTACGTCCGTCGGGCAGCTTGCCGTCCTTTGCGATGCCCATGGAGTCAAACCAGCCTGCGACGATATTTTCGGTCTGCAGGTAGGAGCTGTGGGCGGCGCGGACGGCGGCTGCGGTGGCGCCGAACTTTGCGGCACTCATACCGAGGTCTGCAGCGAGGCCGGTACAGAGGCCAGCAGCCTGCTGGGCACGTCCGTTAATGCCGAGGAAGAGACGAGTTTCAGCGGCGATACCGAGAATCGGCATGGTGCGGTCGGCGCAGGTTCGGCTGACGGTGTCGAGTCCATCGGCAATGGCGGGCATTTCTTCAAGGGCGACGCTAATGGTGCCCGCGGTGGGCCCTGCAGAGTCGCTGAGGTCACCGATGGGTGCAACGGTGGGTCCGGTAAGCATTGGGTCTCCTAGGGTGAGGTTAGTGGGTTCGGATGAGCGAGCTCAGCCCGTCAGGCAGGTTCACGTGCATCAGTGAATCGAGTGCTGACTGGGCCTTTTGCACGCCTGAGCGGGCGATGATTTCGCCGGGGTCAAGCTTTTCGAGTGCGTCCGCGGCGCCGTCGGCAATTTTGCCGAGTAGGTTGTCTACGGCGGAGGCGGCGGCTTCGATGGCCTGGGCTTTGGTGATGAGGTCGTTGGCGAGTTCTTCACCTGCGGCGGCGATCATGGCGGCAGTGCCTTCGGCTTGTTCGGCTTGGTTGCGGATTTTTTCGCGGTGTTCTTCGAGTTGTCGCCGGTAGGCGCGTCCGGCTTCGGATGCCCAGCGGTCGCCGTTGAGTTCGTTGGCGCGTTGGTGTGCGGTGTGGATTTCTTGGGCTTCGGTGCGCATCCTGTGGGCGAGTTCTGCGCCTTTGGCGCGGGCGAGGGCGGCGGCTGCCATGAGCTGCTCGGCGAGGGCGTGGCCGGCGGCGGTGCCGATGCCCATGTGTCCTGCTGCGCGGAGGATATCGGTTGGTTCGATGTGGGGCATCTGGGGTGCGGGAGGTGGTGCGGTGTCGACGATCGTGGTCACGGAGCGTCCTTTCGGTGGTTGGGCTGGTTGTTTGTGCGCCTATTTCTGTCCTGTGTTTGGGTTTGTTTTAGGCTAAATCTGCCGCGGTGACCGTGCAGGTGGAGTGCGCCAACCTGTGGATAACTCAGGCTTGTTTCGAAAAATTCGCACGTTTTGCGTCCTCAAAACCCAAAAAATTCCCCCTCCGCGTCCCCTCGTTTTGTCATATTTCTGTAACTAACCAAGCCGCCCGTCACGTCCACATGCTCTTCCCGCCTCTTTTTTTCAGCGAATTCATGCAAAAATAGAGCTATGTCTCACACCAATAACACCTTCTTGCCTTCTGGCCGTATTGACCTGGGCACCGGCGAACTTGCGCTGGGCCCCCTGGACGGACGCTACGCATCCGTGACCGCGCCCCTGACCAACTACCTCTCTGAGGCGGCTCTGAACCGCGACCGCATCCACGTTGAGGTTGAGTGGTTCATTTACCTGTGCGAGCACGAGGTGCTGCCGGGTCTGTCCCCGCTGAGCGAGGAGCAGAAGAAGGGCCTGCGCGCCATCGTGACCGATTTCAACGCTGATTCTGTGGCGGAGCTGGCTGAGATTGAGGCAGTCACCGTTCACGACGTGAAGGCGGTCGAGTACTACATCGGTCGCCGCCTGGAGGGCCTGGGCCTGGGTCACCTGGTGCCGCTGGTTCACTTCGGCTGCACCTCCGAAGACATTAACAACCTCTCCTACGCGCTGGGTATCAAGGACGCCGTTGAGAACGTGTGGATCCCCGCCGCTGAGGAGCTGATTGAGGTTCTGCTGAATCTGGCTGAGGACGGCCGCGACGTGCCGATGCTGTGCCGCACTCACGGCCAGCCGGCAACCCCCTCCACCCTGGGCAAGGAGATGGGCGTGCTCGCCTACCGCCTGAAGCGCCAGGTCAAGCACGTGAAGGCGACCGAGTTCCTGGGCAAGATTAACGGTGCGACCGGCACTTACGCTGCTCACTATGCATCGGTGCCTAGCGCTGATTGGCAGAAGATTTCTCGTGGTTTTGTGGAGCACCTGGGTCTGACTTGGAACCCGCTGACCACTCAGATTGAGTCGCACGACTGGCAGGCCGAGCTGTACTCGGATATCGCACACTTCAACCGCGTGCTGCACAACCTCTGCACCGATGTGTGGAGCTACATTTCGATTGGTTTCTTCCGCCAGATTCCGGTGGCCGGTGCGACCGGTTCGTCCACCATGCCGCACAAGGTGAACCCGATTCGTTTTGAGAATGCGGAGGCTAACCTGGAGCTCTCCAACGCTCTGCTGGATTCGCTGGGTTCGACCCTGGTGACTTCTCGTTGGCAACGCGACCTGACTGACTCCTCGGCTCAGCGCAACATTGGCGTGGCGTTCGGCCACTCGGTGCTGGCTATCTCTAACGTGGTGAAGGGCCTGCAGCGTCTGGATATTGCGACCGACGTGATTTCCGCTGACCTGGATTCCAACTGGGAGGTCCTGGCTGAGGCTATCCAGATGGTGATGCGTGCGGAGGCTATCGCGGGTGTTCCCGATATGGAGAACCCGTACGAGCGTCTGAAGGAGCTGACTCGCGGTCACCGCGTGGATGCCGCTCGTCTGAAGGAGTTCGTGGCTACTCTGGGTCTCTCCCCTGAGGCTGAGGCGCGTCTGTCGGCGCTGACTCCGCACACCTACAACGGTATTGCGGCTCAGCTGCTGGATCACGCGAAGAACGCGTAGCCTGTAGCGCCCGCTAATCAACAAAGCTAAACACTAAAGACCCCGGATTCCTAACTTAGGGATCCGGGGTCTTTAGCGTGTTGGGTCTTTTTATGTTCTGGTTTTATGACCAGCGGGTTTAGCGGCCGAGCATGCGGCGGTGGCCGGTTTCGGTGTCGTGGCCCTTGCCGCGGGTGAAAACCTTGCCTGCCGCCTTTCCTGCGTCCTTGACGCCCTTGAGGAGGGCACCAGCCACGCCGGAGGAGCTTTCTGAGCCGTCGCCACCCTGTACGCGGGGTGCGCGCGGGGTAATCATGAGCTCTGCGGGGAAGTAGGCGGGTGCGTCGCCGAAGGCACGGCGGGTGTTGCGCACGACGTCCTTACCGAGGGTCAGGTTTGCGCCGCCACCAACGACTGCACCCACGCCGAAGGGCAGGGCACGGCCGAGCAGTGCGCCGGTCTGGCGGGTCAGGAATCGGCGGATGAACATATTGCGGATGGTGCGTTCGACGCTGAACATCTTGCCGCCGGAGGAGTTGCCGAGCAGCATGCCCCACTTGTTGGAGACGCCGCTTGCCTTGCCGGTCTGCAGGAGCACGGTGTTCATGAGCTGGGAGCCTTCGTCACCGAGCATGATTGCCATGACCATGGAGCGGGCGGTTTCGGCGTCGTGTACGTGCACGCCGTGCAATTCTGCGACTGCCTGGGCGTAGAGGGCGGTGCGTTCGAGGTAGCCGCCGACTGCGAGCGCGGACAGGCTCATGGAGGTGACGGTACCTACGCCGGGCACGAATGCGGATGCGCCGGTGACGCCGCCGATGGCGGTGATGTCGCGCAGGTAGGTGCGGTCGAGGCGCTTGTGGATTTGTTCGGGGGTTTCGTCGGGGTGCGCTTCACGCAGTTTTTTGACGATGGACAGCGCGAGCGGTCGTTGCATGCGCAGTACGTTGTCGAGGGTGGTGGTTAGCGCGGGACGGGGGTTGCCGTCTTCATCGAATAGAGACTTCTTCGGGTCAAGCATGCTCTCAGTAAATCACGGCTGGGTGAATATTTCCTGAATATGGGGGTTGTGGTGGGGTTTGGGGGTGTTTTTTCACTGAGGGCGTGCGGGTGGTATGCGGTTGGTTAGGGTGTTTTGGTCATTATTTGCGCCCATTTTTAAACCGCGTAAAATTGTCCTAGATTACACACTATTCATTGTTTGCATAGTGCGTGACCTGTTTCACGATGATTCCGGGTCGCGCCTGATGACAGATAGCGGCTAATACCTCTTCTGGACTATAAGGATTGCTATGACTTCTTCCACCCATACGCCCAATGCTGCGCGTTCTCCTGTGATGACTCAGGGGCTGGGTGTTGCTTACGCGACCGGCGCGATTATTTCGGCGCAGTTCGGTGCGGCTCTTGCTAAGCAGCTGATGGGCGATTTGGGCCCGTGGGGCGTGGTGACTCTGCGCCTGTTGACCTCCACCATTTTGATGTGGGCGTTTTTCCGTCCGCAGATTCGTTCGTGGACTCGTGCGCAGTGGCTGACTGTTGTTGTCATGGGTATTGCGCTGACGGGTGCGAATGCGTTCTTCTATGTGGCGATTGAGCAGGTTCCGCTGGCGATTGCTGTGGCTATTGAGTTTATGGGTCCGCTGGTGTTGGCGACGGTTATGTCGCGCCGCAAGCTGGACTTGGTGTGGATTGCCCTGTCCTTTACGGGTATGGCGATTCTGACGGCTGAGTCGCAGGCGAAGCCGGAGGATTTCGCCCTGGTGGGTGTGTTCTTTGCGGTGCTGACCGCTATCTCTCGTGCCGCCTACATTTTGGCGACTGAGAAGGTGGGCGCGCTGATCCCGGGTATGGGCGGCATGGTCATGGGTAACGCGGTTTCGACTCTGCTGGTTCTGCCGTTCCCGTTCCTGATTAGTGGAAACAACCTGTTGAAGGTCACTCAGGATGTGAACCTGCTGGCTATTGGTTGCCTGATGGGTCTGTTGGCTTCTGCGCTTCCGGCGCTGGGTGAGGTTTCTTCGCTGCGTCTGCTGCCCGCGCATATTTACAGCGTGGTGCTGTCCCTGGAGCCTGCGATTGCGGCGGCTGTGGGTATTGTGATGCTTGGTGAGGCTACCGGCCTGGTCCGCTGGGTTGCTATTGCTCTGCTGGTGGCTGCAAGTATCGGCATTTCGATTTCTCACGCTCGCGCGCAGAAGAAGGCGCAGGAAGACGGCACTTTGGAGGATAACGAACGTTACCTGCCCGGTGCGGTGGATGCGCACGCAGTAGATATTGCGCAGATGGCAACCAGTTCCATTACGCTTCCGTCGGCTGCGCAGATTAAGGCTGACCGTGAGGCGAAAGGCCTCTAATCTACTGAACTGTAGCCGTGTCAACGGTTTCTAGCACCCCCGGGTGACGAGTAGGATAGTATCTCGTGTTGCCCGGGGGTGCACTTTTTAACTGCGCTAGTCAGGTTCTTGCCCCCCCCGAGTCGATTCGTCACCTGTACACCTTGAGAGATGCACCGCCTCCTTGTGAGGTGCAGGAAGGAGAATCATGCCGCATACTTCATCTCAACGACCCGCACTGGGCATTATGTTTGTGCTGATATCCTGCTCGTCGCTGCAGTTCGGTGCCGCGTTCGCGGTGAGGCTCTTCCCGCTGTTTGGTGCTCTGGCTATTAGCGTCAGCCGTCTGGCAATTGCTTCCATGGTGGTGGGTAGCGCCGTGTGGTTGGCGGCGCGTTGGCGTACCCGCCGCGGCGGCGAAATGCCGCCGGGTGCGCTGTCTTGGTCGAAGGAGCAGTGGCGTGCCGTCATCATTTTCGGTATGACTTTCGGTCTGATGAACGGCTTCTTCTATTGCGCGATTGACCGCATCCCGATTGGTTTGGCGGTTGCGGTGGAGTTCTTGGGCCCGCTGGCGTTGGCGTCCATGCTGACGCGCAGGCTCCGCGATGCGGTGTGGGTGCTCTGCGCCCTGGCGGGCATGCTGGTGCTCGGCTATGAGGCGGCGGTCGGCAAGGATACCGACTACCTGGGTCTGACGTTCGCTCTGATCGCTGGCGTGTTCTGGGCTCTGTATATTCGCTCTAGCGCGAAGGTGGGTGCCCTGGTTCCGGGTGCGAGCGGCCTGGCGGTGGCGATGCTTGTTGGTGCTGCGTTTATTGCCCCTGTGGCGGCGGTTGTTCCAGCGCCTCAGCCGATCTGGAATGCGGTGCAGGATCCGATGTTGCTCCTCATGATTTTTGGTACCGCCATGTTCGCTTCGGTGATTCCCTATAGCGCGGAGCTGATGGCTCTGCGTAACCTGCCGCAGCAGGTGTTTAGCGTACTGATGAGCATGGAACCCGCTATTGCGGCGATTGCCGGTTGGGCGCTGCTGAATCAGGAGACCGGCCCGATTCGTTGGGTGGCAATTTTCCTGCTGATGACTGCGAGTGTGGGTATTACGCTGACCACCACGAAGGGTGGTTCCCGCAAGCAGAAGGATGCCGGCGAGGACCCCGTCCCCATGCCTCTACCTGAGTAAAAATCCAAATTCTGCCGGCGTACGGCGCGCGGCGTATAGAAAACCCCTATAGAAAACTCATAGAGAAAACTCATAGAGAAAACCGTTGAGGCGGGTACC
>ERZ1674177.126-NODE-127-length-16121-cov-4.939437_pt1 | contig 16121 bp, 14 predicted proteins | sample MGYA00581287_ERZ1674177 | MGnify/ENA primary metagenome ERZ1674177 (study PRJEB41354, sample SAMEA4873336) | human saliva metagenome | biome: human-associated habitat [ENVO:00009003]; feature: mouth environment [ENVO:08000002]; material: saliva material...
TCTCGGTGCCGACAAGTACGGTATTCTGCTGTATGAGTTCCACCGAGCGTTTGTTGAAGAGCTGCTCCTGACCGGCTATGACTACGAACTGCTCATGAACGTTGAGTTCCTAGCATCTGCCCTGGTGAAGGGCAAGCACATTTCTCGTCGGGATGCATTCGAAATGCTCTCAAAGCTCGGGTACGTCAGTAAGCGCCTGAGCGCTCACCCTCCGAAGGCCGGAGGGGCAAAGGCCAAGGAAGATGCATACTGGTCGTCTGTCAACCGCAGTATGCGTTCGTTCAGGGCAGCAATTACGAAACGAAACAACAAGAAGAAGGCAAGCAAGATGAACGTTACCGCTGAAAAGATCGACAACGAGGTTTTCGATGACCTGGACAACCGTGGCGCTGGCGATCACGCCGTCACTCCCGAGGGCATGAAGCCGATCCCTGAGAGTGACCCCATTGACGGTCCTGAGCAGAACCTCAAGGAGGGCGAGACTTACGCTTTCCGTGGAGACGTTGTTGACCAATTCGAAGAGAAGGTGATCGCGACGCAGATTCCCGGCTACAATTACATGAGGCTGCGAATCCTGCAGGTCGTCTCCCGTCTTATCAAGCCCGGCGATACTCTAGTCGATTTTGGCTGTTCGCGAGGCAAGATGATTCGCGATGTCATCGAGCACGCTGACACCAGTGGCGCGAACGACATTCTTGACTCGGTCAAGTTCGTTGGTTATGACATCGAGCAGGAGATGCTTGATTCTGCAAAGGTCGCTACCAGCAACCTACTCAACCGAATCGGCAAGTCCGCTAACGTCTCATACGAATATGCAGACCTCCTGGACATGCCTGAGTCTTTCGAGTACGAGAGCGCTGACATCATCACTGCGGTGGTGAGCATCCAGTTCACTCCCATTGAGTACCGTCAGCGAATCTATACTGAACTCTACAAGCGACTCAAGCCTGGCGGCGCGCTCATTGTCATGGAGAAGGTCAGGGCCAACTCGGCTGACCTTGACGACCTGCTCCGTGACCTCTACTATGACGAGAAGGCCCGCAACGGCCTGTCTCAGGAGGCCATTGAGAAGAAGCGCAAGAGCATCGAGCGTTTCCTGGTTCCTGAGACCGACGCCCAGAACCACGAGAACCTGTATCAGGCCGGGTTCTCCAAGTACAAGGTGGCTCGCTTCTGGCAGGACCTGCAGTTCTGCTCGTACCTTGCTATCAAGGACTGACCTCTCATAGGATTGTTCCGCGCCCCCTCGTTGATACAATTATCGAGAGGGCGCGGCTCTCTTTTCTTATCGCATTAGTTGGAGAAAACGATTATGGACACCAGTGATTTTGTCGAGCAGGCATCGAACGATGTCAACGACGCCATTGCTATGATGGCAGAGGCCAAAGAGCGTGCAATGTCAGTCCGCGAAGCGTGGACGACCAGCGTGGCAAATGGAGAGCAGTCATTCGACTCTCTCATGGACCTTGTTAACAGGCCAGGCTCCAAGGAGGGACAGTACGCATCCAAGATCAAACTGTACGACATTCTCCGACAGGCAAAAGGGTGGACTGACGACCGGGCGTATCAAGCTATGGTTGTCAACGGAATGGACCACAAGACCACTGTGGGAGAGGCGCGCCTGTACATTCCGTTCTATGAGCGTTTCCGTAGCCTCATCAGTGCAAACGGTGAGGAGTGGGAGCCGTCGCTTGAGCGTGAAGTCATCAGGCCGGAGATGCCGGAAGGGTGGCCTTGGTACTCTAAACTGGATGGACTGATGGTCCTAGACGGCGCTGAAGCCTATCCTCTCCCCTCCTCGGCTAAAGCTGGGCGTTCAAGTACCCAGGAAACGCTCTCAAAGCCCCGTCAAGAGCAGGATATTGTGGTTCCGACCGAGGATAAGGGCGAGGCCGTTAGCGAGCCTCAAAAGGCGATTGAGGAATCAAGCATCGAACCTGACAATTCTCACTCTTCCAGCCTCATCGATGAGATGAAGCGGTCAATCCAGAAGGATGACGATGAGTTCGACTACGATGCAGCGATGATGTCTCTCATCGACGATGACGGCGAGGATGATGACCCCACCGATGACCTCGCCAGGATGCTTGGGGTGTAGTCATGGACTTTGACAGCATGTTCGAGGCGATGGTCCTCATGGGCCTCAACCCAAACGACTGGGAGATCAACTACGAGGGTGATGACGGTGGTACACTGGCGCTGGCTATTCCCGACATTCGTGTAGGTATGTCGTTCCAGGGGAATGACCCTCAGCCGTTCATTGATGACGGGTGGTTCGTGCAAGCTATGAACCTACAGGACATGCCGCAGTTTTTCAGGGTGTGGGAAACGCTCAAAGAGTTTCAGGCGCAAGTCAAGACGAGGAAGTCAGCGAACGAGATGGTCAAGAGTGGGTCATCTCAGGAGAACGCACTGCTGGCTGGAATTATCAGGGCAGGATTGCCTGAGCCCAACCGAAACTTTGTTGTTCGGCGCGAGAATGGCAAAGAGCTAACCGTGCCCGACTTTGCATGGGAGGATGTCAAGCTCGCTTTCTTTGTAGATGGACTATGGTGGCATGTCGGGAAAGACAACCGTGAGCGTAGGCAGGCCATTGAGAACGGCGACGCGGACGTGATCGACGCAGCAGATAAGATGTCAGTCTCTCGTCGCGAGAGGGATACTGACAACCGATCAGAGCTGCAGGTAATGGGTTGGCGTGTACTTGAATGTACGGACAAGGACCTGGAGAGTGCATCTGGCGTACAGAAGCAGGTTCGTCGTATCTCCCAGATGCTCAGGCAGCTCAGGAAAGAAACAGGCCCGACAGGGCTGGGGGTATCCGACACCGTCGTTGCCGATGACAAGGACAACGAAGAGGCGATGCAGGGCAATACGTCTCGCGACATAAGTGCTGAGGTGGAGTCGAATAGGTCTAATGATGACGCTGATTCCGACGACATTCCTGTTGTGAGGAACGCGCGCCCGCGCCCGCGTCGAAAAGAGGCCCATAATGAGGCCGATAAGGCCCCAGGACGGGCATCTGACGGGCAAAAGAATCCCCCGGAGCCGGTAGAGGGGGCCGGGGGATCTGAGGGCGCTCAAGAGGCGACTTCAGATTTGTCGCTTTTTGAGATGTTCGCCGATAGCTAGTGGACCACTAGACTGATGCCCCGTCGAAAAAGTATGCTTGGACGGCGGGGTAGATGAACTCAAAGGCCGCGTACACGACACCAGCACAAAGGAGTGCAGATAGCGCGACCTTAGCGGCCCAATGGAGTTTCGAGTACATGATTGCTGTAAACATCAGATCTCTTTCCCTTCAGGGTTGGCGTTGGTTTCATCGACGATTACTGACGGCTTTCCTTCTGACTTGTCGGTCCAGTATAGGAACCTGCCGTATGTAATCCATCGGTGTGAGTTGCCATACTGCCCGTAGTCACTCGTGTCCAGGCCATTGTTGCAGGTGGTCAGCGTAATGAGCCGCTCATTAGGCTGCATCTCTGGGTGATTAGGGACAGGGGCAATGACATTGACCTGATCGGGGGTCACGATCTCGTGGTTGAAGACCTCATACACGATGTATGCATTATCGGTCTCAACTACGAGCTGGTCACCATTCTGCAGGTGATTGATGTACCGGAAGTTGTTGCCGTAGGTACGACGGTGGCCTGCAGTTGCAAAGTTTCCGACCTCTCCAGGGAGCTGGGTGTTGTCGTACCACCCAGCGTAACCGTGGTCAAGAACACCAGCACCTACGCCAGAAGCAAGCGGAGTCCGCATGTAATCCCACGAGGGGATGTGAAGCACGCCAAAGATTTCGCCGGGCGACGGTTGGTTATAGGCGGGAGGTGCATCAGTGTGGTGCGTGGGTTCTGTAACCTGGCCGTCATCTGACGACGGAGGAGCCGCAGGGTGCTCTGACTGGAATTGCGTGATGGCCTGATCGACCTCGCCGCTAACCTGGTACGATGTCCAGAATAGCTGCCATCCCAGGAACCCCGCGATGAGGATTGAGGTCACCATGCACAGCTCAACGATAATTCCGGTGACATAGTCGAAAACCGTGTGCTTCTTCTTACGCTTCTTGACCTGCGGGATTTCTGCCGTAACTGCGTTCTGGTCAACTCCGAACATTTCGTTCAGCTTGACCTTATTGTACTGTCGGTTCATTTCTGGTACACCATCCTTGATAGTGTTGAAGCGATCTTTGAGCCGGTGCTCTTAGGCGCTCCAAGGAATTTCTGGATGACTCTTAACGAGTCCTGCGCTGAGTATGATTTGATGTTGCCGGGCCACCTCAAGAAAGAGACGTTTGCGGGGCCGCGTCCATCCTTGGTGGTAGGGACGAAAACCACGATGCTCAGGACTCGCGCATTTCCGAAAAGGGGCGCAAACCTATCGGTGGCCATTTCCATTGAGCGGGAAAGACGCCACTCTCCGTTACCATTTTTCATGGGAGAGAGGCCCTTCATCGGCAGGTTGAAGAACGGAATGCTCCAGTACGTTACCGGGGCCTTCACCTTCTTGCCGTTGGACGAGGTTTTCCAGGTGCTTGAGGCCCACCGTTTCACATCGATCAGGACCACACGATTGCCGGATGACAGAACGAGGTCAACATCAGTTTTGCCCTTCGAGCCATCCTTGTTAGGTACCTTCACCGAGTACCACGCATCATAGCCGCCGTCGCCAGTAAGCCCGGCGCGGTCAAGGATGTCTGCGAACTGTCGCTCTCCAAGACTTCCGACAGCCGCGTTTGCACCAAACTCACGAGAGGCATCACCTACGCCAGACCCGGCCTTACCTTTTCTGGTACCTTTTCTTGTAGTCATTTTGATTCTTCCCTCCTAACGAGGAGCCTATACTCTGTAAGGCACGAACATTAGTCTGAATATTCCTCATCAAGCTCGATGCGGATATTCATGATTGCGGCACCCATCTCCATTGCAGAGCAGAGCATGAAAGCCGCATCCCCGGGGCGCTTCGCGCGGTACGCAGACTTGATGAATTGAGATGTCATTCGCCAGACAATAGCAAAGTCTTTCCTATTGAGACTGACAACGTCCTCTCGGTTCATAAGATCGAATGCAGACTTAACAATGGATGCGACCGGCTCATTACTACTGTCAGAGTCCATTGCGCTAGTAAGAATCACCGATGCTTCCTGCGAGGACGGCACATCTCCCCTGACGGCACACCTGAATGCCTCAACCTCATAGTCCTCCGAGAACCCAAACCACCTCTTGAGTACAACGTCCGCCAGTGTACCCATAGAGGCATACGAGTGACGGAGCCGACGCGAATCACCTGAGTCGGTACTCACCCCCATAGCAAAACGAGTGAGGGAGATAACGCTGGGGGAAACCTCAATATCGGAGATGTCCGCAATGGGCCTATCAGAGTCACTGTTGCGTGTAGATTCCTTGACTGCAATCTCAACAGCAACGGCCTGCGTCGGTACGCCAGATGCAATCGAAACATCCCTGACAAAGTCTCTCCTACCCTCGTCATTCGAGATGCGGCGGTACATAGACTTGCACCACCTGTAGAACTTCGACGGCTCACCCTCAAATTCCTTGAGCTTGCACTCAATTGCATGTGCTCCGAGATTGTGAGAGAGTGACTTGTCGATGACATGGATGATTTCGTCTGCACCGCTGTCACTCTCGCGGATGATGTCAAACGGGTCTTTCCCATCAGGTAGTAGGTGACTTGCCGGGTGAACATCGACATCCGGGTATTCATACTGCATCCATGCGGAGTTGATAGCCGACGACGCTCCAGCCGAATCACCATCAGTCATGAAGATAATTCTGTCAACGCAGTCGGCAAGAATCCGCGCATGAGTCGTTGATAGGGCGGTACCGCAGAGAGCCACTGATGCTAGAGAGTCATCAAGGTAATTGACGGTCTCGTTGATCGCAAAGGCGTCCATGTAGCCCTCAGTGACGATGCACGTGTTCACGCCCTTGATGTAGAGCCACTCAATATCGTAGATGTCACGGGACTTGTCGTATGCTTCGCCATTGGTAGGGTTGAGGTACTTGCTGTCGATGACGGTGTCGATAGGCCCCTCAGTCTCTCCATCGACAGAGACGAACTCAGGGACGATGCGACCGGAGATAGCGATGACATCTCCACGCTCATCGCGTACCGGGAACGTGATGCGATTGACAATCCTGCAGTAGTAACCGCCAGTCTGCGCTCGCGGACTCAGGAACCCAGCAGCCTCAAGAACTTCAGGCTTGTAGTCTTTCTCAATCTGTCGGAGAGTGTCCTTGCTCAGGAACCCAATTCCGTGATCAAAGAGCCTGTCCTCAAGCTTGGGATTTCCGATCATGCGTGACGCCAGATACGCCCTGGCGATAGCGGCATCACCTTCCGGGTCACCATCTTCGGGAGACAGGGCATCGGCACACCTGTCAGCGATGTCGTTGAGGGCCTTGACGATTTGCTTGCGAGTGACTGCCTGCTTGCGTTCTTGCTTGGGCAAGGCGACCCTGAACTCACGAGCCATCTTCTCCAGAAGCTCTCGGTCAACCTCCATGTCATTGACGCCTGCGTATAGATCAATGACGCTGCCCTGAGCGCCGCAGGAGAAGCACTTGAAAAGTCCGCGCTCAATGTCAACGGACAAAGAGTTGGGGTTATCCCCACCGTGGATAGGGCACTTGCACCTGGCTCGTGAACTCCCATCCTTCTTGACATTTCCAACAATGCTCTCCAGGTATTCGAGAATGTCAACATTCTCCTTGACGAACTGGAAAGCGTCAGACTTATTGTCGTGCTTCATCCTACGGCCCTCACTTTAGGTATGTGTGCTACTTACTCGTCATCCTCATCTTCTTCATCTTCATCATCCTCGTCGCTTTCCTCATCGTCGTCATCTTCCTCTTCGTCCTCGTCCTCGATGTCGTCGTCATCGGCTTCCTCGGACTCATCATCTTCGTCGTCCTCGTCAACCTCTTCGATGTCATCTGCCTCTTCATCATCTTCGGACCAGATGAACTCATCGGCGATGGTGTCGTCCTCAGAGAGCGTGTTCAGAATACGCTGTTCCATGAACGGAAGCAGGATGTCGTAGTCGGCAAGCAGCACCTTGTCGAAAGTGCCGCGATGGTACTTACTGATGAAGTGGCCGTACTCGATAGGCTCAAAGTCCTCAACTTCCTCGCCCTTCTCACGTCGCTCTTCGATGATACCCGGCATGTTTTCGTTGTAGAAGTCAACCTCATCCCGGCTAAGGATGTAGGTGAGCCAGGACTTCTTGCTCTCCAAGAAAACCTTTCCATCCTCATCGGTGCCCTTCATGTCCTTGATGATGACGCCGGACCTGACGCCGTACTCAAGAACATCGTTCACCCAGTCGATAGGCTGACCGGCAGGCAGGTAGGACTCAGCCTTAACGCCAGGCGAACCAACCTTGTTCTTCTCAACCTTGTAGAAGATGGTCTGGCCATCAGCACCGTCATCGTTGTTGCGACCTTCAATCCTACGCTTAATGAAGATGCGGAGAGAGTACGCGAACTTGAGAGCGCGACCACCGGGAGTGTCAACTCCAGGAATGTATGAACCGATCTTCTCACGGACCTGGTTGATACAGAGAACAGTCGTGTTTGTCTTTCGAGCCTTGGTGACAATCTTCGGCATCTGACGACTCCACACGCGAGCAGCCGAGGCCATGGTCTGCTTATCCGCGTCCGAGTCATAGATGTCGCGGTCAACCATGTTGGGGATGGAGTCAAGGACGATGAGGCCACCCTGTTCAAGTTCACCGAAAACGTCCATCGCGCCAAGCGCCAGATCGATGACGTCCTGCAGGATAGAGGTCTGAGAGATTGCTAGGTTATCGACATCGACACCAAGCTTGTTCATGTACGCGGTATCAAGCGCGTTTTCCGCGTCGATATAGACAACCGGGATGCCCTGTTTCTGTGCGTGGGCGACCGAGAGGAGGCACTGAGTTGTCTTGCCGGAGGACTCCTCGCCGAAGATTTCACAGACGCGACCACGAGGCCAGCCGCCAACGCCAATAGCCATGTCTAGCGACAGGGAGCCAGTTCGGATGATCTTGTCATCTTCCCAGCGCCCCGTAACACCGCTCAGGAAAGAGACGGGCTGCTCATCGTCACTCAGCGAAACTGACGAGTTAATGTTCTGCTGGACTCGGTCCATGAGGTCGGCGTAGCGGTCATCTGTCATGATGCTTGTCTCCTAGAGATTGTTTTCTGATGATTGATCTTGGTTGTAGTTGCTTGCTTCTTGATATTGACTTGCTAGTTCAGCTACGTCATCGTCAAGGGCGAGATTCCCGGTTAACAGTCTAGCTTCTTGGATAACCTCCCAGTGTTTCAGTGCTTCGATCAGGTAGTCAACCTCATCCTGTTCAAGTTCATTGAAACTTTCGATTGTTGGGTAGGACGGGTCTTGGCACCGTAGCAGATCGTTGGCCAAGAGAAGCCTGTCCTCCCGGTCAAACGGCCCAGCGGTTTTCAGCTTGCCGTAGAGCCACCCGATTCTTTTTTGTCGGGCCACGGCTCACTCCTCGTCGTCTGAACAGTCAATTGCGAACTGTTCTCGGTCCACGCCTTCGACCGATACCGAGGGGATGTCGTCAAAGCTACCAATAGGGGGCTTGATCGAGCCATCACGCTCCATCCATGTACCGAGAGGGACGGGAGCGCCCGGGAACAGTTCCGTGCCGTCAGATGGCGTTAGAGAGCGCACGGCCTCGGTGACAATCTCCTGGTCCCGGCGAGCCACGTATGAGTAGATGTCGAGGATGGGCTCAACAAGCTCCTTGAATCCAACTCGCTGGTGGAACGCGGCGCTCCTAAAGATTGCGAGCAGGCCGAAGTCAATGGCCTCTCGGTGCACCTCGCAAATACGCTCGTCATACGGGGTCTTGTTGTGCTTGTCGGGAGAGCATAGCCCAAGCCGTGCTCGCGGACAGCCGAACATGGACTTGTTATGATCGAGGGTGAGACCAAAGCAGTCAGTGTTTGACAGCGTCTCGGGCATGCAGTCATCTGCGGGGTCGCACCACTCGTCGTTGGCCTCGCCCTCAATATCGGTGTCCGAGAAAAGATCATCCTCATCCGGGGCATCGGCTTCAGGGCGGTAGACTGACTGCTTCTCATCGGCTCCGAGGTCGCGAGAGCGTTCTGAGAGAGGCGAACCAGTGAAGAGCCAGTTAGACCAGTCCTTGCAGACCTTGTCGTCACGCGCGTCTGTGCTTAGGTTACTGCCAGCGGGAATAGAGACGCCATGCACTCGCTTGATGAAGTTATACCAAACCTGGGACGTGCGAGTCAGCGCATCAGGGTTGCCTCCGTGCTTCTCCACGTACTCCTTGGCGAACTTGGATGAAGTGACCGCGTTCTCAACAAGCTCCTTTGCTGACGAGTTTCCGGTCTGCATCGGGGACACGAAAACGGTCACTCCGCACTTGTCAATCTCGGGCTGGTACGCGCGCCAGAAGATGATCTTGTTGCGCGGAATGTTCATGAGCCTGAACGGGAGGTGTGAGAACTGAGCGATTGCGCCCCACCACTTAGCGGGGACAAGCAAGCGGATACCCTCATCCCGAGCCATGCGCATCAGGCTAAAAACCTGGTAGTCCGAGATGGACTGTCCGTGGTTGAGTGATCGGTTGGCGACGGATAGATGTCCCTGTCGTCCAGCGATCTCAGACTTTCGACCAAGGGCGAGCTGATTACCCTCGCCGATACCCGAAATGAGGTATGGTTTGCCTAGTTCCTTTGCCTTCTTGAAAGCTGACTTATAGAGCCAGGACACCTCGAAGTCAGGCCTAGTGCGCATCTCGTGATTTTCGAGAGCATCTACAACGTGCTCACAGAACTTATCCGGGTCATAGTCAACGACGAGAGGGTGGAACGGCAGGTCATAGAACTCCGCAACCTGTTTTGCCTTGCGGAAGTCGGTGCTCTCTTTCTCCTGGCCGCCAGTCCAAGAAATGACTGTAGGGCGAACACCGATAGAAAGCAGCGTCCAGAGAATGCAAAGAGACTCTGCGCCACCTGATAGCATGATCGCCGTATTGTCGGTGTTCAGATCAAGCTTGTCTGCGAGAGTCTTGCAGATGAAAGTCATATCCTCGCGAGACCGCTGAGACAGCTCGGCCTGCAGCTTATCCTCTTCAGGGGTGAGAGGCTCAGTCACAGACCCGTTGGGGCCGTACTCTCCCTGGAAGCCACCTTTTTCTTTTGCCATTCTAATTCCTGTCCAAAGTACTCATTCATCGTTCCGATGAACACATCGTCTCTTAGCGGTGAAGCTAGGTCAATTATATCTTCGCTGTCCCCGTTAGCTGACTTCTTGCTCTCAGGGATAAGTGCCCGCACGAACGGGTCAACGACAATCTCGCTGTCCTCGCCGTAATCGACACAAGCAACCATATACTTGTAATCAGGGACATCGATTTTGCGAGAGCCGCCCTCCATGCTCAGCCCCTCAAGTTCAATACGAGAGACGCGGCCCGGCATAGCCTGTTCAAGAGACTCAATGAACCGCATGACGCCGCCCGACGAAATGGTGGCGTTTAGCTCATCCCTAGTTGAACGCGGGCCAATCTTGTCCGCGACATCATAGATGGTGCTGACCGTCTCAGGTGACACGTCAATGGGCGTGTAGGCATTGTTGCGGCTGAAGATAGCTCCATCGTTACCCAGTGATTCCGGGGGAGAAAAGAGCTTGCGCATGAATCGGCTGTTCCTAGTGGCTTTTCTCCACCGAACAGCCCTGTCTTTCAGGTCAGAGAAAGTGACCGGCGAAGCATCTGCAGAATGGTCCTCGACAAGACCTTTGTGCTGCCAGCAGCGAGTTTCCCCGTCCCTCACTACACGGCGGCACCCGTTATATCCACAGAACTTACCAGCCACTTACCGCTCCTCTGCTTATTCCTTGTCCTTCATGGACTCTGCAATATCAATGAGGGACACGCCGTCATTCCAAGCGGGGCACACATCCTTGATAGGACAATACGCACACTGGCCGCAGTCCTGAGACGCGGCGGGATTGATACGAAGCTCGCCAGTGTTCTCAATCTGGTTCATCTGAGAAGTGACCTCATCGATGACCGCGTTGACAAAACCCTTGCGCTCCTCCGTGGCACGCAGTCGAACATTTAGTTCCTCCATGAGGTACCATTGCTCGATGTACTCAGTGCCGGGCTCAGTGACCGAGTACATGCCAGACTTGAAGAACTCCAAGTCGTCAAAGGACGGCGACGCATCTTCGTCAAGGTGACTCTTGCCGGTCTTGTAGTCGATGACAGAGTTGCCACCCTTCGGAGTCTCAACGATCAGGTCAACTCGCCCGTTGAAAGAGATGCCATTGATCTCTGCACGCGACCACTTTTCCTGTGCGATGACCTTTGTCCGCTCAGGTCGGTCATCGAAAGCAAAGAGGTTATCAATGCATGTGTCAACGCGCTTCTTAATGAACGCGCGGCCACCCTGCTTGGTGAAGTTGCCAAAGGGGTGCTCGATGGCGTACTGGAAGTCCTTGAGTGTATTCGCGTCAATGATGCCGCCCTTGATATCCCCAGTAGTCAGGGCCTCCCAGACATCATCCTTAATCTCGTACAGAGTCTCCTCATCACGATTCGCCGGGCGCTCCTTGTAGAACAGCTCAATAACACGGTGAACCGCAGTACCGAGAACGCCAAAGGTATTGGGCACGAACACGCCGCCCTGGTTTTCAGGAGCATGTCGTTCAGCGAACCAGGATAGCGGGCACCCGACATACTTGATGAGAGATGACGGGCTTTCAGTCTTGCGACCACCACGGTTTCGCTGTGCGCGGGTCTGGTAGGAGGTCAGCCAGTGATCGGGAATCGTCACAGACTCGCCAGATGCCAGAAGCCCAGCAATAAGCCCATGTCCATCAAAGAAAGCCTCAGCGTTATCTGTCACTGGAACTCCTTCAAGATTTTAACGGCAGAACTCTGGCCGTTACCGGAATTGTCCAAGATGTCCTCGATGGTGTCAAGCTGGCGGTCGTTGAGCTTGATACCCAGGATGTCCTCGATCTCATCGGCAATGAGGTCCACGTCCTCGTCCCTGACCGCGTTGACCAGCTTCTTCGTGACCTTAGAATCCTGGCTGGCGTTTCCGTAATCAAGCTTGGGCATGACATTCGCAATATAGCGAACCTTGTCACCCTTTTCTAGGCCGTCGACACGAGCGAAAGCCTTGCGCAGGAACATTCGCTTGTTGTCGCAGTTTTCGATGTCCTCCAGGATGGACCGCGACAAAGCCGTCTCCCACGTGACATCGGTGGAACCGTTGAACTCAACCCACCCCGTGAAGATAGACTCAGTCTTGTCCTCATCGCGCTCAGGGCTGTACTTGATCTCGTACTTGGTGCCAAGGGTAAAGTTGCCAGATCGGCGTTCTACCTTCTTGACGTTCTTGATGATGACGGGGAACACCTTGCTCTCCGTCTCATCGGAGTCAGCGTGCTTCTTCCGGGTAATTGCGTCCTGGTGCTCCATGAAGCCCTCAAGGAACCCAACGGCCTGATCGACAGTCATAGTTCCATTAGCAAGCTCTGCCGAGAGAACCGTCTGCACGACAACTTCGGGGTTGCTGAGAGGCTCCCTGAGAATACGAGGAATGTACTCGCAAACGCTGCGGTTAGACACTCTTACACCACCTTACTTGCGAGGAGAGGAGAACAGAATCATCCAGGATTCGGGTGTCGTCGAATCCTCGCCCCAGTCATCCTGCTCATAGAGGCACATGACGAGGTTCTTGTCACCCGCTCCAAAGACTCGGATGTTGACATCGTCACTCGGGGGAGTAGAGGCGACAAGGTCGCTAACAAACCCCCACTTCAGCTTTGCGCTGAGCTTCTTGCCGTTACCTTCATGGATAGAGGTCTCCAGGGGCATGTGCCCCTCGAAACGCCCCTTGGGCAGAGTGATGTCAGCCCCGGAGGGGTTGAAGGTGACTGCAATTTCCTTAGCCGGGCCACCAGTCTCATTCGGGATAAGGGAACAGATCTTGCTGGCTTTACCCATGGCTGAATTGAGGTTGTCGCGCTTCGCAAAAACATCGGCAATGGGGGACTCTAGGCGCTTGCAGATCTGCTTCAGGATAGTTCCCTTGTGGAAAGCGTCAGAAGAGTCGATGTTGCCCAGCGGGAACCTAATCTCAACCGCCAGCTTTGACTCGGCGTCATCGTTCTTGGTGTAGCCCTTGACCGCGAAAGCCCTGTCAGCCATGCCCTCGGCACCCTCAGGTCGGATGGACTGGAACAGAATATCCGTGACGCCAGCCGAACCAAGGATGCTCAGGACTCGGTTCATGTTCTCAGGTCGAACCATTCCGTAGAACATGTCGCCATCCGACTCACCCTCGCCGTTGGAGAAAGAGAACGACTTTTTGTCGGTGCTCTGGACGTTCATGTTATCGTCGCTGAACTGGACGTAAACATGAGACATGAGCTGGCTCCCGTCATTGGGCGGGGCAACACATGCGCTGCCGGTTCCCCACGTAGACTGGAACTTATCCAGGGCGATGAAGAACGTAGCCGCATCGTCGTTACCAACGTCCTTCATGCGAGGTGCGCTGTCTCGGTCTGTCACGCTGTGAGCAATGGCCGTTGCCTCTAGGCCCTCACCGTCAGAGACCTGGACCTCGTAAATCTTGTCGTTGTCATTGGCAACGCTGGCGACTTCCACGTTGGCAGATGAGGGGAAAACTGAGAGAACGGTTGCAAGCTCTCCCATGTCAATCATGGCCTTACCGGGAGTCTCCACCTCAGCCGTAGCCTGCGAGCGGAACCCAGCTCCAAACTGGTTCTCAGACGTGAACGTAACAGTGCCGTTCTCGTCTGCCTCAACCAGGATGCTGGAGTAGGTGATGGAGGTGGTCTGGCGGATACCAGAAGAGGCACCTAGACCGGACAGGGTTTGAGCGTGAGAAACCGCAAGGGCGAAGTTCTGGTTATTGATCTTGAAGCGCATCTGCGCCCCTTTCTTGTTCTTGGCACCCGCAATTCTCATCGGGCGCGATTTCTCTTTCTTGATAATTCTACCAGCTTATCGGCTGGCAGGGAGAGGGAGACGGCCAGCTACAAACTCGCTGTCTTTTTCGATTGAGAACAGAGGGTTGCCGTTCTCGTCCTCCCCATTGTCGACAACAACGAAGCACTGGTCCTTCACTCGCTTATGGTATTCGCCGTTGTGCTCCATGAAGTGACGAATGATGCGAAGCCCAGGAATGGCTAAGTGAAGAGAAACAGACCTGACCGCGTTGCTAACGCTGGCCTTGGCGTTAGCGATGAAGGTGTCCGATTGCTCCCAGCACCATGTCTCCTGGTCACCGTTCTTGACTGTGCAGTTGGCGCAGCGGTGCTTCTTCTCGTTGCCCATGTACTGAGTGTAGCACGGAATTGCAATAATGCCAGGCGCAATTACGGATACCTCTGACATGGCATTGCTCTTGCTGAAGAGGGTCGAGATTGCATTGTTCGCCATGCTGTCGACATCATCCATGCCGGATAGCACCTGATCAAGCCTGTGCTGGATGAGGTAGCCTGTCAGGTCAGAAATGTCCTTCTCCGACAGGCTCTCCATAATCGCTCTTGCCGCTCCGATATTCATCAGATCACCTCGATGGCGCTGCCGCGATCAGCGGTCTTGTGGACAAGAACCTTCTGCGGGAGAGCGTCGATGACCTGCTGGTCATGAGTGACAACCAGGATTGAATCAGCAATGCCGGAGTTGATTGCCGACCGGAGGACATCCACGAACGCGGGCACCACGTCGATGTCCAGAACGCCAAGAGGCTCATCCAGGATGATCGTGCCAGTAGCGCCGGGGTGACGAGCACCGAACACCTTGGCCATAGCGAACATGTTAGACACGGTCAGTCGAACTCGCTCACCAGAAGAGAATGACTCAAACAGTCGCTCGCTGCCGGTTCCGTCATGAACGACGATGTCAAGCGACGACCGAGATGAACCATTCTTGAGTGCCTTCTCAGTGCGGAACTCAACAACCATGTTCTCGCTACCGGGGAGGTTAGCAAGAATATTGTTCTGCTCAGCCTCAATCTCGCTGAGAACCCCGTCGATAAGCATTGCCGGGATACCAGACGACTTGCTGGCCTCGTAGATGAAGCCGATGTCATCTCGGCGAGACTTCATCTCCTCGATGTCGTTCTTCGAGTCCTTGAGTCGCTTCTTCTGGTCCTTGATCGTGGCCTTGTAGGACTTGATCGAACCAATGACCTCGGAGTGCTTCTTGATCTGAGACTCAATAGCAACGATCTTTCGCTTGATCTCGCGAGTATCGACAGTCTCGATGTCGTCCAGCGCGTCCTCTGCCTCTTCCAGCTCCTTGTCAATGGAACTGAGCTTAGACTCGTGGGCCTCAACCAGATTGTCGATGTCAGTCTGAATGTCATCGGCATCCCGCATCTCTTCGATCTCGTCCTCGATGGACTGGATTCGACTGAGCTCAGACTGGACTCGTGCATTACTGGAGGATAGCGCCGACTTCAGGGACGAGATTGACTTGTGGGTAGACAGCTTGAGCTTGTTCGCCGCGTCATAAGCGGCCTTGGCCCTCTTGTGATCTGCCTGCGCCTTCGAGACCGCACGGTTAGCGAGGTCCAGATCGGTCTGCGCGCGTTCAATCTCGCCGTTGTTGGCGTCGATGATCTCGTCATACCGATCATCGTCAATCTCAGACCGGCATACGTAGCAAACACCTGCACCGTTATCCTCGATGGCGTGCTGGCGCTTATGCGCGTCGTCCAGAGCTGACTTAGCCGCAGACTGCCTAGAGACGGCAGCGGACAGCCTATCGCTAATGGTCGTGAGGTTGTCATTAGCATCGACAACGTCAGCGTCGATGTCGTCAACCTTCTCGATGAGACCTTCAAGCTCCTCCGAGATATTCTGCGTCTCAGACTCAATCTTGCCGACTTCCTTTTTTGACTGAGCCAGTTCTCGGCGGGCCTTCTCGATGTCGGCCAGCTCGCCTTTTAGCGCTCGCAGGTTGGCCGTGTGCTCTCGCTCAATGCTCTTGCGCTCAGACTTGATCTGTGAAATCTTGGTCTGAAGAACCTGATACTGTGAGTCAGTTCCAGCCGCAGCTAGTTCAGCAT
>ERZ1674177.130-NODE-131-length-15690-cov-8.514423_pt1 | contig 15690 bp, 9 predicted proteins | sample MGYA00581287_ERZ1674177 | MGnify/ENA primary metagenome ERZ1674177 (study PRJEB41354, sample SAMEA4873336) | human saliva metagenome | biome: human-associated habitat [ENVO:00009003]; feature: mouth environment [ENVO:08000002]; material: saliva material...
AATCCTCAAAGCTCTTATACCCTTCCAGTTCCTCCGTAAAATCGCTGGAAATATACTTTCGAGATTCCGTAAAATCGCCTACCTGAATTCCATAATTAGTCCATTTAACCCAAGCGTCCATCGTCTTACGGATACCTTCAATAGACTTCTCACGATAGCCCTCTTCAGGAGCATTAGGTTTAGGGACGTTCTGGGCAGGACCGTAGCCGTCAGCTTTACGGTATTCGCCGTCGGGGGCTTTGGAGCCCCCGGAGTAGCCGCGGACAGTAGACGGGGTAGCACTCGCCAAGGGCGACTCAGATGCCGCCGCAGACGCCGAAGCGGTCTCGCTCGGTGCGGCGGAGGCGGTGGCTGCCGCCTCGTTATTTGCCTGCTGGCCACACGCCGCAAGCAGGGCACCCAGGCCCACAAGTGCGCCGCTACCCAACAGGGTACGGCGATTAAAGATGGTCGAATCCATAGAAGATACGCTCCTATCATCGGTGACGGTGTGATATATGTGCATGTCAGGCCATTATTGGTAGGTCAAGCTGACCACCGGAAGGAAAACAGCCCCGTAGTGCACCCGCTGAACGCATCAATGCGTTATGGAACACTACAGTTACCACTGTAGCGCATCTTTGTGTCTATTTGCATTGTTTTGAGTGCAATAGTATCTGAACGTCATTATTCGGACACATCAACGCTTTATGCATCAAATATCTCTGCGCCCGCAGAATTTGTGCCATGGTTTAGTGTCTTCTGCCACGGTTTTTAACTACGACCAAAGACACTAACCTATGGCACAAATCCGCAACTCATGACCGGATCCCCGTCTGTGACAGGTGGGCGGGCAGGCTACACGGCGAGCGCGTACATGTCGCGGAGGGCCTCTTCCGCCTCGTCGAGGGCGTATCCGCTCTGGCAGAGAGCATCGCAGCCGTTACCGTAGCGGAGGCCGGCGAGGAACTCGCGGTCGGTCACCTCCGGCAGGTACACCATGAGGTATTCGCCGTTATCGGTGAAGAAGTCGTCAATGTTGGCGGCGTCCTGGCCGGAGTAGAAGGCGCGGAAGTCTTCGTCATTGTAGTAACCAACCGTGTACATGAGGGGCTCCTTTGGTCGCTCGGCGGAGTGGGTGAGAACGCGTTGTTGTTCTCTACCGCCAAAGGTAGGGGGCACCCCTGACACGATAAGGGGCTGCACCGCCCATACCGGAGAAAAAAAGAAAATATTGCGTGACGAGGGGGTTTTCTGGAGGCGCGCTCCCCCGCCAAAGTCCCCCGCTGCACGGAAGATTAGGTGCGGACTGGCTTGCCTCCTGTGTGCCGTTGCCCCGCCTCCCATACACCGGACGGAAATTCGGTCATGGGTTACGGACTTCGACCATGGGTTAGTGACTCTGGGCTGGGGTTTTAACCCCCACCAAAGTCACTAACCCATGACCGGAAATCGGTGCTGTGCAGAGGGGGTAGATTACACGGCGGGTAGCTGACTGTTTCGATAGGTTGCTGTCTTTACTGCGGGTTAAAGACCCACGGCGAAGACACTAACCTATCGAAGGGCCCCCCTTCCCTCGCTTAACGGCGAAAAGCCACATGTGTTTCGAGAAGCCACCAAAGAAGTGGCTTTTCGAAACACATGTGGCTTCTGGGCGAATAACGGCGGATTACCACGCTACTTTCGGGTTTTACTCGCCCCTCAGGAATGACGCGACCTTACCCCAGAAACCCTTCTGGTTTCCAGCGTTACGGGTGCCCGTGGGGGTCGGCTGGAAAACCGGACGCTGCTGGCTCGACGCATCCTGCTGATACGCCGGGTTCTGCTGATACGCCGGGTTCTGCTGATACGCCGGGTTCTGCTGGTACGGGTAGTTCGCCTGCGGGTGCTGCGGGTTCGGCTGGTAGCCCTGCGCCTGGTAACCCGGTGCCTGATAGTTCGGATCCTGATAGCCCTGCGCCTGGTACGCGCCTGCCTGAGGCTGAGTACCCGGGTGGTATTGCGCATCAGAGTGGTAGTGGGCATCGGGGCGGTACTGGGATTCTGCACGGTGCGGGGCGTCCGCGTGGCCGTGTGCCTGGTATCCCTGCGGGTTCGGGCGGTACTCAGGGGCCGGCTGAGGAGCCTGCTGGTACGCGGGTTCTGCCTGATGTGCCGCCGCCTGGTTCGCTGCGGGGTGCGGCGGGTTAGAGTATGCGGGGCGCGGGTTCGGCTGCTGCGGCTGGGCAGACGCCGGGCGCTCCGGGCGGGCCTGTTGTACACGCTGTCGCGGCTGACCACTAGGAACCCACAGATGCTCACATTCAGGAACGCCACTCTGCTCGGCAAGATCCTGAACAACGAGCGCCGAGTTGAACAGCATGTCTTCCATGGTCCACTCAAGCGGCGGCTGCGCGTTCGGCGCCAGCTGCAGCTTGTCCAGTTCGCGCAGGTGCAGGGCGAGTACCTCCACCATGTAGTTGATGACGGCGAGGTTCGGTTGCTCCCCCAGGTTCTTCGGGTAGGCGAAGTGGTAGATGTAGGTGTTGATGTTCTGCCGCTTTTCCAGGGCTTTCGCCGCCTTCTCAACGGGGACGCCGCCGCAGGTAAGATCCGAGAGGCTGTCGAAGGTTGCGGGGCCTTCAGAGGCACGCACGGTCAGCGGACGCGAGGGGTCCACGGCGGACTGCTTCGGCCAGAAAATGCCGGGTCGGAATGCCATCTGCAGGCTGTTGTTGACGACGATTTCCTTCTCGGGTCGCCAGGGCTTCTCATGGTCCACGATGTACTTGCGCGGCATGGCGAAGGTGGTGAAGGAGCACGCGAAGCTCTGCAGCTCCTCCCCTGCCGGTGAGGTGCTCAGAATGTATGCTTTGGCGCGGTTCCAGGTTTCGCTGTTACGCATCTTGTTGACGAACATGGACAGCTTCGTCATGAACCCGTCGACTTTGACGGTGGGTGCGTCGGCGGTAATCAGGTAGATCCGCGCCGTGCCGTAGAGCGAGGAAAGCGCATACTTCTTGTTCGATTCGCCGAAGTTGGTGCCCATGATGAGGTGGCAGGTGGGCGGGTTGACCGGTTCGCCGTCGTAGTAGGGCGTGTAGTCGAAGCCCATGTCGATGACCTGGCAGGCTTCTGCGGCGGCGTGGATGCTGTCGAGGGTGAGCGTCTCGTTGGTGGGCGTGCCGTCCGCGTTGCTGAACGCGATGAAGGCGGCCGTGTAGCCATAGGCTGCGCTCTTGGGCTTGTCCAGGGCGAAGGTGTTGCATCGCGGGTGGTGTGCGGCGTACTGCTGCTGGATGTGTGATACGGCGTTGTGCGGCATGTTCACTCCTTGGGGTGTGGTTGTTTATCGGATTCGATTGTGTGGGTGTGTGATGTGTTTTACTGTACGCTACTCCCCTGACAGGCTAAGCGGGCAGGGGTGCTTTTTTCGCGATAAATCGCGATGCGGAGGCGGCTGTACTCTCACCGGCGAGCGCGCGCTCAGCGGCGAGTTTGGCGGGCAGCGAGCATGGTGGCGGGTGGAGGGGCGGCGCATCCAACGCTGCGGGTGCGCCGCGCCCTGTGTTTTACCGGCGCTTGTTTTACCGGTGCTTTAGCCTGGTGGGCTACTTGCCGCGGCGGCGCTTAATTTCCCGGCCCCAGACCATCACAATGTCGATTCCGAGAACCCCGTACTCGTACTCATCGAGAGCGGCCTGAACTGCCTTGGTGTTCACCGCAAACCAGTCGTCGGGCAGCGAGTCGATCCACGCTTCCCAGTCTGCGATGCGCCAGTTGTAGGTTCGTTCCATGAGGTCCACGAACTCGTCGCCTCCAAGTGCTTCGGGGAACTGACAGTACCGCAAGGAGTCCGACTCACTGTTCGGCCGTTCTTCCCGATAATTAACGAACTGGCGCCAGTTCTTCTTCGTGATGATGAAGGACTCTTCCCCGTCAGGACCGAACTTTTCCACGGTGCCCACGTACGAATTGGTTTTAACACGCTCCCAGAAGGTCGGCACGTCAATTTCGCCGCGCTTGACCAGGTCGGCCAGGTACTCGATACGGTCGTGCGGAGGGGCGATGGCACCATCAGGGAGAGCGTCGCCGAAGGTCAGCAGGCGGCCGGCGCGGTAGTCCTCCATGTTGATGGTCTCCCACGAGAAGCCGTTGATTTCTTCGTGCTGGTCGGGCTCCAGGCAGGGGTACCATTCGTTGTCGTACACCATCTGCAGGAGTTCGTTGGAGCGGTGTTCGCCTTCGTAGGCGAAGTCGTTCACCTGAATATTGCGAACGTATTCTTCCTGTTCTTCGTTCAGGTGGTACTGGCCGCCCTTGCGGCGGAAGTTGAGCTTCTTGGTTTCGGTGCCGTTCTTCAGTTTTGCCTTGTGGATGTTGACGGCGTGTTCGATCATCCACTGGCTCGGGTCCAGTACGTATGCGAGGCGAAGCTGCGTCTCGTACGGGGTGATGATGTTCAGGGTGCGCAGCAGTTCTTCGCACCCGTCGGGGTCTTCCCAGTACATGTTTTCGCCGAGGTACTTGAGCTTGTCGTCAAGGGTCATCCTGGGGATTGCGTCCCGCAGGATCTGCGCCCATTCGGCGGCTTCTTCGTCGTCGGGGTCGGCTTCTACTTCTGCTTCGACCTTCGCCAGTTCCGTTGCCATGTAGGTGTCGATGTTGAAACGTTCCGTGTACATCGGTTCCATGGCGTCGCAGCGTTCCTTGTTGATCTGGCGACGCTTCTCTTCCAGGGCCTGGTAGTATTCGAGGTCGTCCAGGGTCTTCTGTTGCTCTTCGGGGGTGAGGCTGTTCCAGTACTCTTCCTCAGCAATACGGTCCTGCTCATCCTCATCAGGGGCAGGCTGCTGCGGCAGGCGCAGTTCACCGGGGCGGCCGTACTGACCGGTACCGAAGGCGTCCAGGGTGATGGCGCCGTGCTTCTCTTCGCGCAGCGGGTGGTCACTGTTCAGCCACGCGCGGGCCTCGCTGATGCTGATGGGCTTGGTCAGGCGGTACAGGCGCACCTCCTGGTTCAGGTCGTCCAGGCGCATCTTCTGCTGCTTGAAGGAATCACGAGCTTCCTTCTCATTCAGGTACACGTAGATGTAATCGCCGCATTCCTGCCACCAGGGTGCGTCCAGGCGCGGGTCATCCCAGATGAGTTCCTTGCCGTCCTTGCGCTTGTACCGCGGGCGGCCCTTCGGAGGGTTGTTCACCTCCTTGCGTCCTCGGTTCACGTGCACGAGGTAGCCGTACACGCCCGGCTCGCCCTCCAGCTCGTTCTTGAGGGTGATATCGGTGTCCAGGTTCTTGATTGCCCAGTGCTTTTCGTCGTTGAAGTAGGCGATTTCTTCGTCAGTCATGTTGTCGAAGAGGGAGCAGTCGAAGAGCATGCGCGGGTCGGTGAAGGATTCGTAAGGGGCCGCATCACCGAACGCGTTGCTCACGTAGCGGGTAAGGTCTTTGGGCATGCCCTGGCGGCGCCACTTGTAGGGGTGGACGGTCAGGTCCTTGTCCCAGGGGGTTTCGCCGGTGATGCCGGGGGCTCGACGCTGCATGAGTTCGGCGGAGAGGTCCTTGCCGTTGACGACGACGCGGTGTGCCTTTTCGAGCCTCTCGTAGGAGTAGCGGGCGCGGGCGTTGCGTTCGGCGTGGTACTTCTTCTGGTAGGCCTTGTAGCGGGCTTCGGCTTCGGGGCTGCGTGCCATGGTGGGGGTCCTTTCTCTCGGATGCGCTGGGAGGCTGCGGTGCTCTCAGCGCGTGGGCTTCGGTGCTTCTGTTTACAGAATAGGAGGGACCCCTGACACGATAAGCGGGGCGGGATTTACCCCCGGGTAAAACACGGGCCGCCCCTCCCTCATGAACGGCGAAAAGCCACATGTGTTTCGAGAAGCCACCAAAGAAGTGGCTTCTCGAAACACATGTGGCTTCTGGGCGGATGGCCTCTGGGCGGATTACCAGCGGCTACCGGGGAATAGGCGAATCCTCGTGAGTCTTCACCCCGTAGATAACCTTCGGCAAGATCTTCAGGCTAGAACCGTCAGAGTACTTCGCGCTAAGAATCAGTCGGTTGACGGCATCGTAGTGCTTCGTACCGATTTCAATCTTCTGGTTTTCTTCATCGCGACGTTCTGCCTCATTGTGGGTGCTCTTCGTTTCAACAACGCAGAATACCTTATCGCCGTTGCCAGTCTCCACGACGTACGCCCAGTCGGGGTTGTACTTGCCACTGGGGGTGTCGATTTTGAAGTTTGAGGGGAGCTTCATGAAGAACTTGACAGCCGAGCTGTCTTCCAGCTTACGGGCGAACTGGAGCTCAGTCTGGGAGTCAAGCAGCAGGTAGTCGTAGTCCGTCTTTTCGGGTTGCAACACCTTGTAGAGCTTGTCCAGCGGGTAGTCGTTGCGGTCATTCTGCAGCTGGGCGAGGGCCTCTGAAGCGAGCATCAGTGGCATGACAGCACCCTCAGTAAGGTAATCGCCACCACCGCTAACGTCATGCCAGAGAATATCTTGCTCCTCGTCCGGTTCAAGCTCTGCGTGGTACCGGGGGGTGGCTCCGGTTTCTTCCTGGTAGGATTCGATATCTACAATGCGCGGGCGGAAGACTGCGTTGTATCGAGCCGAGTCTTCGACAACGCTCTTCAGAATCTTGCGGACGGTCACCATGTATTCGCCGGGGTTCGCAATGAACTTATCCAGGGTTTCGGAGTTCTTGAGGATATCAACGATGGTTTTGCGGGAAAGATCAGTCGCTTTCTGCAGATCTTCCACGATATCGGGCAGGGGGTATGAGTGGTTGAGCTCTTCCGTTCGCGAGGTTGAGTTCCAGGTCATTCCTCCAGCTTTAACCCCGGATCGGCGCACGTCAATGGCTGATTCTTCGATGCGAATCCGAACGGGTTTGATGTCTTTGGAGGCTTCCCTAATAAGTTCTACGGCTTTATCGTTTATCGTCGAGGAATCGAGCTGCACCCAGTAGTTGGTGTCAGCTGCGATGCGTTCCCAGAGTTCGGTGAAAAGCTCGGTGGGAAAGTTCGGGTTGAACTTGCGGGTTCCGCGATTCTTCACGTTTTCAACGAGCTTGGTGGCGTCCTGGTTAGAGTCGAGAACCTGGGTGATTTCTTCTTCGTATACTTCGAATTCTTCAGGCAGGTTCAGGGTGAAGCCGAGCATGTTCGGGGTGAACTGGGCCGTCGGTTCGCCGTCCTTCGTGAGCATTCCGTTCTTGACGAGGGCATCAAAAATTTCACCGGACTGGGTAACACCGAGGGTTTCGGTCGGAGAGACTTCACCGTTCTGACGCGTGGCGATACCCGCAAAGTCCGTGCGGCGCACACGTCCGATGCTTACGCCGGCCTCGCGGTATTCGCGCTGCAGGTTTTCGGCGAAGTCACGGTACGACTCGTTGGCGATGACGGTCAGGCGTGCGAAGTCCGGGTCGGTGAGTCGCGTGAGGGTTCCGTTGCTGACGCTGACGGGCAGGCGCAGGCCGCGGCCGATGGTCTGGCGACGTTCGGTCACAGTGTTCATAGTGCGCAGCACGCAAATCTGGAAAATGTTGGGGTTGTCCCAGCCTTCGCGTAGCGCCGAGTGGCTGAAGATGAAACGGACTGGTTCAGCGAGGCTAAGCAGGCGTTCTTTGTCCTGCATGATGAGCTCGTAGGCGTCGTCGTCTTCCTTTTTGCCGGTGGAGTCCACGTATTCGCCCTGAGTCTGGCCGCGCTTGGCTTTGAGCTGTGAGAAGTAGGCGCGGCGGGCGGTCAGGGGGTCGTGCGAGCAGAAGTTACTGATTCCGGTCATCTGCTCGAGGCGTTCGACTTCTTCGCGGTAGATTTCGTCAAACCATCGAGCAAAGTCACCGTTGGCGTCCATGTTGTTAGTGCCGTCGCCCAGGTAGCTGTGCACGCTGTCGGTGAAGAAGAGTGAGAGCACCTTCACACCCTTACCCTGGAATTGGTATTCCTTGTTGAGGTGGTGGCGAATCGTTTCACGAATCATGGTGTGGTGCACCTGGTCCATGTTTTCATCGCCGAGGGATTCACCCAGGCGGAGCAGGTTCTTACCCTCGATCGCACTCAGTTCAATGAAAGCGTTATCTGCCCCGTATTCCATGCTGATGTGGTTGACAGCAATGTCGCCGTAGGCGTCATTATTTGCCTTACGTGCCAGTGATTCACCCTGCTTGAGGGCAATTTTCTTGCGGTCGATGCCGCCCTGCCTGTTCTGTGCTGCCAGTTCCAGGGTGGCTTTGAGAGTGCCTTTTGCTCGGGTGACGGAGATGAGACGAATGTAGGGGGTTGTTTCCTTGCCATCAACGAGCACTGAATCAACACCAATCTTCTTGACAAGGTTCTGGTGAAACGCATCTACCGGGTCGAGGCGGTAGACGAGGTTGCGGATGACCTTGTGGGTGGCGCTGTAACGCAGGACAGCGAGGGGGTTGAGTTCAGCAATTGCGGCGGAGCTCTTGGCGGCTTCCATGCGCTGCGGTTCGTCGAGGATGACGACGGGGCGGGTGGCACGAATGTAGTCGATGGGTGCCAGGCCGTTGAGAGTGTCGCGTTCCTGGTGGATGATGCGGTTTGCTTTGGTGCCGTTGAGTGCGTTGACGGTGGTGATGAGAACCTCGACACCGATACCGGTTGCGTAGGAGTAGACCGCTTCGGGGGTGTCGCCGTTGTAGAAGGTTTCGCGGAGGGACACGCCGTATTGCGCGTACATACTTCTAAAGTGCGCGCGCATGGCGTTGATGCTAGTTCGCACGCCTTCGCGGATTGCTACGGAGGGTACGACAATGACGAACTTGGTGAACCCGTAGTTCTTGGCAAGTTCGAGGATGGTGCGCAGGTAGACGTAGGTTTTACCGGTACCGGTCTCCATTTCGATGTCATAGTGGGGTGCACCGTTTTCTACCTTGAGTTCCGTGTTGTGCTCGAGGTAGTTGCTTTCCTGCACCTTGACGAGGTTATCAAGCAGGGCTTTACGGTCGAGGTCAAGACGGTTGTAGACGACGCCGGCGGCGCGAGCTGCGAAGAGCGCGTTCTCTTCGGAGGTAACAGTATCGGGTGCGACGCTGTAACTGGTGCCGGTCACCTTGGTCTGCCCTTCGAAGAGTGCCACGGTAGATTCAATGGCACGCACCTGGTGCTTCTGGGAGGGGTCAAAGACGAAGCCCTGGCGGCGCGCAGCTATAGAACCGGGGGCGTTGGCGCCCTGGGCAGAGTTACCCTGGAATGGCTGCGGTGTGGGAGACTGCGGTACCGGTACTTGGGGGCTGGGATGAGGCATAGTAGGAATCTTTCGGAGGTCGTTATGAGTGTGGTAGCTGAGTTAGCTCTGTGCGGAAGGTTCTTCGCAGAGAGTTCTTAGAAGAACCACGGCGGCGGTATGTACGCTGTGCGGTCTTTACCGCCGCCGGGTTGTTCTGCAGGGCCCGCGTGAGGTACCTACTCAACTGTGTATTGGTGCTTCTAGGCGAAGAGGACGGCTTCGCGGTTGATGCCGTGCTGCTTGGCAAGCTGCACCAGGTTCAGCTTGAGGCTGTCCACGTTGACGCGGTTCTTCTCGTTGGAAAGCGCGTCTTCAATCATGATTAGCTGAACCGGTTCGTAGCCGTAAATTTCGCGGAACTTGCTGATGGCCTTTTCCCAGTCTTCGAGGCTGGGGATGGTTGCAGGGTCTTCGGTAGGCAGGTGCGTGAAGGCTAGCGCACCAGAGCCAACGGCGTAGAATTCCGTGTAGCCGAAGGAGAAGGGTGTCAGTTCCACGTTCAGGAGGCAGTCGCTCTTGAGCAGGAGCTCGAAGAGAATATCGTAGGGGTCAGTGCCGGGTTTGATGCTCTCCCCCAGCTCGTCGAAGAGCTTGTCCAGGTCGTCGGTGCCGATACTGCTGTCCACCTTCCAGCTCTTGAAGCAGCTATCACCCAGGGTAAAGGCGCGGAAACCGGTGTCCAGGGGGTTGTCTGCGGAGCGCTGAGCAATCTGCTCCGCGTATTCCTTGCGCACCTTCTGACCTGCACGGCGAATACGTTCACGAGTCACCGCAGACACGGTGGAGTACTCAAGAGCCGCGGAGCCCTTCTTCTGCTGTAGCTCCTCGGGGAGCTGCACCAGAATAAAGCGGCGGTTACCGCCGTCTTCTGCGTTCTGCGCCATTACCGCGTGGGCGGTAGTACCGGATCCGGCAAAGAAGTCGAGGACGATATCTTCGCTATTGGGGGTGGTGCAGACCTGCAGCAGGCGCTTGATGACGCGGGTCGGTTTGGGGGTGTCGAAGACTGCAGTGGTGTTGAAGAGGTCTCGAATCTCTTTGCGTGCTTCGTCGTTGTGGCCAGCGAATTCGTGGGGCCACCAGGTGGTGGGAACGGTGCCCTGCTGGACTTCGCTCAGGTATCGCTTCAGCTGAGGCGCACCGTCGTTATTCTTACCCCAGTAAATACGGTTGTCTGAAATGAGTTCTTGCATCTTCTGCGGTGAAAAACGCCAGCACGCGCCCGTAGGAGGAGTATATTCTGCTCCGGTATAGGGATTGGCTACGGGGTAATCATTCGCCGCTGAATAGGTACGAACCGAAAGATTATCTGTACGATACAGTCCACGTCCATCACCGTCATCATACTTATACGGCTTATTATTCTCCTCCGTACGGGGGAAGAGACCACGCACAAACTGCTCCGAACGCGAATACACCAGCAGGTAATCATGCATATCCGAAAAACGCTTCGCATCATTTGCGGGCGAATACTTCTTCTGCCACACCACAGAAGCATAGAAATTATGCTCGCCAAAAATATTGTCGGCAAGCATACGCAGACGAGGCATCTCATCATCATCAATACTCATGACCAGCACGCCATCCTCAGCGAGCAGTTCACGTGCCAGCACCAGGCGCGGGTACATCATGCTCAACCAATTCGAATGGAAAGCGCCCGAAGTCGCCGCGTTCTTCTCAAAAGCCGTGCCAGCCTTCAGCGCGCCCTCAGCATCACGCGCGCCAGTCTCCACCTCATGCTCACGCACCGTCTGTGCGAACTGGTCAGAATACACAAAATCATGACCCGTGTTATACGGCGGATCAATGTACACCATCTTCACCTTGCCACGGTACGCCGTGCGCAAAGCCTTCAGAGTCTCCAGGTTCTCGCCCTCAATAAACACGTTGCGGGTCGATTCCCAATCCACAGAATCCGAAATCTGCGGGTGAATAGCGGCAGACGTCGGCAACTGCGCCACACGCTGCGCCTCACGCTTACCCGGCCAGGTTAAACCAAACTTCTCAGCACCCCCCCCGCCAGATTCTCATCGCCCAGAAGGTTCTGCAGAGCCTCCACATTCAGCTTGCCATCAGCAAAAACCTCCGGAGCAGAAGCCTGCAGCTGCTCCCACAGCTGTGCCCTCATATCCGGAGAAGTCAACGGCACACTGCCGAATTCAGATACTTCACTCATCGTCGATAAACCTTCCATCACATATGCCTCAAACCATAAAAACACGGCACCTACTCGCTACCGCCCAGTCTCAACATTGACTAGCCGACAGCCACAGGAACAACTCTATCCCCATGCCGGAGCCCTAAAACTCCTTGATTCAGCACACTACAAAGATAGGTCAACCACCAGGATTTAGGTTTGGGACATACCGTCTAAAATGTACCCTTCCAGTTTCCGCCATAACCGCCACGCTGTCCAACGAAACCGTCAAAAAAGCGGCCCGGCATGGTCACCCATACCGAGCCGCCTTCCAGCCCGCAAAGAGCCTACTTACTGCTCAACACGCCAACGAATCGTGAACAGGTCCTGAACCGAACTCGTCGCGTCCTTAGACTTCTTCATGCGATCCAGGGTGTCCTCCATGTACACATCAAGATCGGCGAGCCTCTGCTGCATCCTACGCTCCACTTCACTTACCTGCTTATTCAGCTTTCGAGCCTCCACACGCATCTGCATACGCTTCGACAGGTCAGCCTCACGCCTAGAAGCAACAGCCAGCTGACGTTCCTTCTTCAGCAGCTCCAGCTTCTCCGCTTCAGCTTCCGCACGAATATCCTGCGCACGAGCATCCTGAATCTGCCACAAATCCTCCAAGAAACGGCCATTACGCTCATTCACCTCAGCAGCCAGGCGTTCCATCTGCTCCTGAATCTGAGACTCCATACGATCCGCAAACATCAACCCCGCAACCGGGCTCTCACTCACGCAACGCAAAGACATCAAATCATTCACATCATCAGCCGTCAGCGGCTCACCCGAATCAGTGAAACCACCAGACACCAGATACGACTCCTGAACCAGCTGCCCCTCAACCGATGCCGTGTAGGTCGCCTCACGCAGACTCAACTCACCCGAAGTACCCACCAGCGACTGCGCATACTTCGAGGGACGCTCCGAAGCCGACACCGAGAACACCAGCTCACGCTGCGGAGTCTCACGGTTCAACGCCGAATCCACCACAAAACGACCCAGCGGCGAATCAAAACGATACTGGCGAGTGTGATTATCCGAATCCTCCTTGAGCGCATACGTGCCAGGGACAATATCGCCGTTCTCAGCATCATCATGAGCAGGAACTTCACGCAGAACAAAACGACGTGAATCATCCGCAAAATCAGCCAAGTCAGCCAGCTCGTGCTTCGTCAACTCCATCAGCAGACGCTCAAAAACACCCAACAGCTCACGCGACCCCTCATCGTAATGCTTGAGCTTATCCTGAACATTCGCGTCCAGGTTCTCAAACACCTTAGAGCTCGTCTCACGCATACCCTCAGCGATCAGATCGGCATTCTCTTCCTCAAGCTCACGGAATGCCTCCTCAATCTCCTCAGCCGTCTTAGCGTTCGCAAAAATAGCACCAATCTTCCTATCAAAATCAGCACCATAAGCGATAGCACCAAGAATCTCATTACTTGCGCCAAAGACACCCGTGAAAATCTGGAACTTATCAGTCAACAGAGACAGCACGCGCGATTCCGCCACATTCTCAGTGTTCAAGAAGTTAATCACCAAAACATCATGCTTCTGACCATAACGGTGAACACGACCAATACGCTGCTCCACACGCTGCGGGTTCCACGGCAAATCATAATTCACCAACAGGGAACAGAACTGCAGGTTAATACCCTCACCCGCAGCCTCCGTCGCAATCATAATGCGAGCAGAATTACGGAACTTATCAACCAGAGCCTTACGCGTATCAGCGGCCTGAACACCAGTCACAAGGTCACTACCCTCATGCTCCTTCAGCCACTCACGGTAAATCTTGCGCTGCTCCTTCGAAGCATTCGAACCATTGAACAGCACCAGCTCATCACCATAACCAGCCGTAGTCAGAACCTGCTTCAAGTAATCCTGAGTGCGGGTCGACTCCGTAAAAATAATGGCCTTCTCCGGAGCACCAATAGCACGCATACTCTCGAAGCCGCGCTCCAACGCCTCCAGCAACTTGTAGGCCTTCGCATTCTCCCTAATAGACGCCGCAAACTTCGCCACACGCGACAATTCTGCAGACTCCTTACGAAGCTCCTCCATCTCATGCTCCGTCAGAACGCGGTCCGAGAAGCTATCCGAATCATCCGACAGCTTCAACAGCCATTCGTCATCCGAAGGACCCCTATCCACATCAGGCGTAGTACACACAAAACTGGTGCTAGTAGGACCGGCAGCGGTGGAATCAGTGCCGGCAGAGTCAGTACCAAGAATCTCTGCACCATCAGCATCAGCCCCAACAGCCGCAAACGAACGAGAAGCCGCAGCAACCTCTTTCTCCGTCAAAACATCAGCCGAAGCAATACTCTGCAAACGCTTAGCCATAGAATCAAGAGTCGTCGCTGCCGCAAACGTTGAAGAACCCAAACGCTTAAACAGCTGGATAGTCATCAGACTACGCGCCGGCGACATACGCATAAACGTAGAGTTATGAATAAACGACTGCACCATCTCGTACAGCTGCTTCTCCTGCTCCGTCGGCTCAAACTTAAACGTCTCAGTACCACGGTTCGTATAACGCACATACAGGTTCACATCCTGACGCAGATGACGCTTCAACAGCATATTCAAACGCTCACGCAGATCTTCCATCGCCTCTTCGTAAGACAACTCATCAGATACGTTAGTGTAGCGAGCACGGAACGCCTTCAAGCTATCGAAAAACTCAGGATCAATCACAGACACCAAGCCGTACAGCTCCTCCAGCTTATTGTGCAAAGGAGTAGCCGTCAGCAGAAGAACCTTCTGCGCCGACTTAGCAACCTTCGAAGCTGCCAAAGCAGTCTTCGGCTGCTTCTTACCCGGCAAGTAGAAATTCCTCAGGTAGTGAGCTTCATCCAGCACCATCAGATTCCACGGCAACGAAGCCAGACGCTTCTCAAAACTCTTCATGAACTGGTACGAGCAGACCAAGACAGACGGCTCACCCTGACGAGCCTCATCAATCACAGTCTTCGCATTCTTAGAATCCACCAGAGTCGCAGGAATCATGAACTTATCCCACAGCTCCTGCTTCCACTGCTGACGCAACGACGCCGGCGCCACAATCAAAATATTGCGACGACGCTCAGACCAGAACTGAGTAATCACAATGCCAGCCTCAATGGTCTTACCCAGACCAACCTCATCAGCAAGAATAGCGCCCTTCATATGGGGAGACTGCAAAGCAAAAAGAGCAGCATCAATCTGATGCGGCTTAGGCTCAACCTGCGCATCAAACAGCAGGCTCGTCAGCTTACCCAGCTCATTATCGGCATAGCTACGGCGCAACTCATGCGCATAAAACTTAGCCTGATAATCGTTAATGGTCGTCACAACAGTACCTTTCAGATCGCCAGAAGCGGATAGAAAAAACGGATAGAAAACAGAAAATATACGAAGCCTACAGCCCCATAAAGAAAGAAAAACAAACGCTAGACTCAGCTCTGAATCTAGAAGGATCAGGTTCAAACAGTCAGGGTTCAAACGGCCAGAGTGTAGATATCCCGGAGAGCCTCCTCAGCCTCGTCCAAAGCGTAACCACTCTGGCACAACGCCGCACAAGAATCGCAAAAACGAATCTGAGCCAAAGCCTCACGCTCCGTCAGCTCAGGAAGCCGGTCCATCAGAAACTCACCGTTCTCAGTGAAGAAATCGTCAATATTCGAGGCATCCTGCCCTGCGTAGAACTCGCGAAAATCATCACCGGTGTAGTAACCGCTCAGGTCCATGAGTATCTCTCCTTCGGTTCACTCAGATAACAGACCCCATGGAGCTATACCCTTGCTCCATACACTCAAAATATATGGAACCCCTGACAAGATAAGCGTGAGAACACAGCTATTGCGATAAATTTGCAGCTATTACGGGAATACTTATTACCGTCTACACGCTCTACGCTCTAACTACCACCAAGCTGATTACTTCCCCGGCTAGTTGATTTCCCCCTAAGAGTGCGTCCTTAGAGGGTTATGCTCGTGACTCAAGAAATTTAGGAAACCGGACGTATAAGAATTGACCATACATAAACCTTTTCGTGTATGTGGCGGCAGCCCTTGCCGCTACACCCATTATGCCTAAGAGGAGAAAAACGCGTACGCCGGTTCGTCATCGCCGAGCCACTGGTTGTTTCGATAGGTTAGTGTCTTCGCCGTGGGTCTTTAACCCGCAGTGAAGACACTAACCTATCGAAGGTTCCCCCGGCCTTCCCCTACAAACGGCGAGAAGCCACATGTGTTTCGAGAAGCCACCAAAGAAGTGGCTTTTCGAAACACATGTGGCTTCTC
>ERZ1674177.132-NODE-133-length-15580-cov-4.762448_pt1 | contig 15580 bp, 16 predicted proteins | sample MGYA00581287_ERZ1674177 | MGnify/ENA primary metagenome ERZ1674177 (study PRJEB41354, sample SAMEA4873336) | human saliva metagenome | biome: human-associated habitat [ENVO:00009003]; feature: mouth environment [ENVO:08000002]; material: saliva material...
TTAGTGTCATTATGTTGTGGGGTCATGACACCATGATGCTAGTTTGGTGTGTGCTTTAAGGGTGATGTTCTAGCAGCTAGAACATTGGATGTTTTGTTAACTATGGCCCCATAACATCAAAATGTTATGGGGCCATAGTTTCGTGATTTTATAGGCCGCGTGCTACAGCGGCGGCGGCGTGTAGCCAGGCCGCCCGGGTAGCAGGGGCTAGCTTGTCTGAACGTAGCCATTGCTCACGCATAGAGCGGTCATAAGGGATAGTGACTACTTCACGAGCGATACCAGCGAAACCATCCACTAGTGAAGTAGCCGGGGGTTCTTCACGGTCTGCTTGCGAGATAACCACTACCGCGTTAGCCGCCAGGGCCGCGCTACGCTCATCGCGGCCGGACAGGCCTTGTAAGAGTAGACGCCCGGCTTCTGCATGATCAGTGCGAGTGGTTGTGGCAATAACGATCTGGTCAGCGTGGCTGACGATACGCAGCCAGAGACTGTCACCTTCATCGTTACCGGTATCCCAAATAATCATGCGGTAGTAGCGGGTTAAAACCTGCTGAATACCGTCTAGTTCTTCGGGGGTTAGTTTCTGCTCGGTTGATAGTAGTAGTGGGTTTGAGCGTAGAACATCGAATTGGTCGATGGTTTGGTGGTGGGTGTAGGCGGCCACGTCACCGTTACGCGCTGAGGGGTCCATTAAAGCTTCGGTTTGGGGGACCATATCCAAAATGGTGGCGTTGTGTGGTCCTTGCTCGGTGCGCCAGCCTAGAGTGCCGCGTGTGACGTTACCGTCTGCTGCTACAACCGACCCTGAACCTAAACGCGCGAAATAGCTTGCTAGGAGGATGCTGGTGGGGGTTTTACCGGCCCCGCCTTTACCGTTGAGTACCGCGATTGTGCGGGGGCCAGGCCAGTGCTGGGAGACGGTGCGTTCGTCTGCCCATTGTTGGGATTGGGTTTGGCTGGCTTGGACTTTGAGGCCTAAGCGGCCAGCAACAGCGCGCCAACCAGTTGGTTTAGGGCCACTAGCAGCACTTTGAGTCAGGAAAGAGCTGGGGGCCAGGTTAGCTGTGGGCTGTGGTTGGTTTAGCGCGGCGTCAGGATAAAACTGCTGGTTTTGTTCGGGTAGCTGGGGTGTTTGATCCAAAACTGGTGCAGGCGTGGGGGCATATTGTGGCTGCACTGGTTGAGCAGGGGCTACAGGCATCGGGCTTGGTGTAGCTGCCGCTACGTTTTGGGCCGCTAATGGCTGCGTGTTTTGTGGTTGTGGAGCAGTAAAAACAGGGGGAGTTTGAACCGGCTGTGAAGTTTGAATTTGAACCTGCTCAGGCGCGGGCTCGGGCTCGGGTGCGGGCTCTTGTGAAGGCGCAGGCATCGAGCGTTCAGGTTCAGGTTTTGTTGTAGGTTCGATAACTTCAGGAAGATCTACCTGCTCAGGTACAGGTTCCTCTACTGGCGGCTCAGCTTCCGGGCTAGAAACTACCGGGGTAGCTTCAGGTAGTTTTGGGGGGTTTAGAGCGTTTTCAACTTGGTCGCTTGTAGCCATGGTGACGTTACCGTCAGGTGAAAAACACAGGTCATACTCACCGTCAGGATCAACTAGGTGAGTTATGACCGGGCCACCTTGCTCGCGGGCAAGTTTAGTTAGGTGGTCAGTGACTTGGTGGCGTGCATCTTCTAAAGTAATTGCCCGCAAAGGAGTCAGAGTGTCACCGTTAGTGATAGTGGCAGTGCCAGAAGCAGTTAACTGTACCTTGATCAGCATCTCTAGTTCGCCTCAGTTTCGTTAGTTGAGGTTTTCTTTTCGCGCGGTAAGCGTAGTTTGGCTGGGTCAGCAAAGCCAGCGCGTAGCAGATCGTTTTTAGCCCACCCAGTTTTGGTTGCGGTAGCGAAAGCGTCTTTGTACTCGTCCAGGGCTTTGGTAAGAGTGTCGTAGGTAGCGCCAAGGTTTTGGGCTGCCTCAGTTTTAGAGGTGTTTGCTGCCAGCAGTGTTTGAAGTGGCTGGTTAGTGTTCATGCAGTTGTGTCCTTTAAGTGAAGGTTGCTTCGTTGTGGACCCGTATTTTTTGCGCGCAAACACGGTTAGAGCAATTTTTGGTTTGTGGGTAGTGACTTGGTAGGTGAAAGTGAGGGAAAGGGTAGCAAGCTGGAAGTTAATGACCCCGTTAAGTGGTATTATCTTGCTTGCCGGTAGACTTTCTTCGTCTACCGGGCACACTTATCTAAGTGTGATCCTGTTAGGTCGCTGCGCTGGGCTTGGGGGTGTCTGGTTTGACTCAACAGCGTCGTAGTTCGCGGATAGTTAATGGTGAGCGTCGTGAGCGTGTAGCGGTTTATTTGTCTGTTGAGCAGGCTCAGTTGTTGAGGATGCGCGCTGATAATTTGGGGCTTTCGATGAGTCGGGTCTTGGTTGATAGTGCTTTTAGACAGGTTGAGTGTGGCGAGATTGATGCTGGGTCTTTACGTGAAAGTGTTGTGTTGCTTCGTGAGTATCGACGCAAGCTTGAGGGGATGGCTACAAACCTGAACCAGGTAGCTAAACATGCCAACACGGTTAGTCAGGTACCTTCTGATTTTGGTGCCGTGGTTGGGGCTGTTAACCAGTTGGTTGATGAAGTTAACGCGTTGCTGGTGAAGGTGCGGGTTTAAGTTGATGCCTAACGTTGTTCAGGGAGCTAACACTAAGGGGTTGATGACCTACTTGGTTGGTCCTGGACGCGCGAACGAGCACACAAACCCGCATATTGTCGCGGCCTCACCAGTGATTGAGCGGCGTTGGGGGAACTGGGATAGTTTAAGTAGGGCTCAGGGTGAGGAGATAGCTGAGTATCTTGACCAGTTCATGATGGAGACAGGCACAGTTCCTCGTGGTCGACGTGACGAGTTTGATCCTCGTCAAGGGCGTGTGGTTTCACGTAGCGCGGTGCCTAATCATGTGTTTCATGCTTCGCTTTCACTTGGCCCTGATGAGGGGGAGCTTAGTGATGAGCAGTGGGGAAAAATCGCTAAGCGTTTCATGGAGGAAATGGGGTTTGATGACGGCCTTGAAAGTCCTTGCAGGTGGGTAGCGGTCCGTCACGGTAAAAGTAAAAACGGGGGCGATCATATCCATATCGCAGCTAACACGGTGCGTGAGGATGGTAGTACTTGGAGCCCGTGGCAGTACAAGAAGGTTAGCCAGCGGGCTTGTAAAAAACTTGAAAAAGAGTTTGGCCTGAAAGTAGTTGAATCACGCTACCACCAGCGTGGTAGTAGAGGCGATAGCCCCGCTGATATGCGTATGTCTAAAGAAGCGGGCCAACGCCTTAGTGATAGGGCTCGTCTGGAGGAGATTGTTAGGGCCCAGGCGCTAGCGGCGCGTAGTGAGCAAGAGTTTGTGCAGCGTTTACGTGAAGCGGGCTTAAGGGTTTTACCGCGTTACGCTAAAGGAGGGCGTGACAAAGTTGTTGGCTATAGCGTGGCGTTGAAAGGTTTTGATAGGAAACACCCGTATTTCGGGGGTTCACGTCTCGCACGGGATTTAAGCCTTGAGCGGCTACGCCAGCGTTGGGGCCGCAGTGACCAGGGGGATGTGTTAGCTGCGTGGAGGGGTGAAAACTCTAAAACATCCAAGCATCACCAGGACCAGAAGCGTTATAGCCGTGATGATTGGGTTAACGCCGGGGCGTCTTTATGGGGGTTTAAAAAACGTTTAGCTGGCGTGGATTACACCGATCCACAGCTTTTAGCTGCTCTTAGTCATGATGTGTCTGGCCTGTTCGCAGCTGGTGCGCAAGTTTATGGGGGCACTATGTTGGGGCAATGTTTAGGTGACGCTAGCCGCGCCTGGGGTAGGGGCGGCCAAACATACCATGGTCGTGGTTATCGCACGCCTTCAGCGTTGGGGCATGCGGCCAGGGTTCTTACTAGCCGTAATGTTAATGAGCTGGTTTTAGCTATAGATATATTGTTGATTTTGCTGGATCTAGCTAGGTGGATCGCACGGCTTTACGAGAAACAAAAACAGGTTCACACGGCTAGCTACTTACTGAAATCAACCCAGGCGGTTAACTATAGGGTTGATGGGGTGCCTGCTAGTTATAACCCGTGGCTTGATAAGTGGCGTAGCGAGGCCTTGTATGAGCATGTTTTTAGTGGTAGCGACCAAAAAGGTGTTCGTCTTGGGCAAGGATCTAGCTGGCAAAACTTGAGCGTAGTTGAACGCGTAGAGTTCATGGGGCGAGCAGCTGGTTCTAGCTTCAAGGTGACTAGCTATAGCCCTGGAAGTGAAAACAAGTTCAATGCGGATGGTTCTAGGAGGAATGATGGAAGAAGAAACAAGTCAACTAGATGAGCTGACAAAACAGTATAAGGATTTGGGGGTTTTTGTTGAAGAGCTGATAGCCCCGTTATACATCAGGCCTGTGGGGGGTATGGCTAGGTGGTGTCCTAAGTGGTGGTTGCATGCTGAAGCTGTGTTTAGGTTTAACGCGCTTTGGGTGGCTTATGAAAATGGGTATGCCAGTGGTGACCCGTTGTTTGCTGCTAACTGGATGGCTAGTTACGCCGATCCTTTTATGACTAGGTTGATGGATCCTAACGGGACTTTTAATGGGTGTAGTCCTGAGCGGGGACATCGAATGTCACCGTTGTGTGGTGAGGATGTGTTGCCTTGCGAGCCTTTGCCTGATTTGTTCAGGGATTAAGGGCTGTGGCTAGACCAACCAGGGGGCTATAATTGTTGTGGGGGTCACCTTCTGGGGTGGTTTTAAGATTTCCTGCTCGCTAAAAGGCTAGCGGGTCAGGTGCGCTCACTTTTGTCTTTATGGGTGGGTGCTTAGGTTAGAGAGGAAGGTTAGAAAATAATGGAACAGTATCCGACTAAGGATCTAACGATTGATCCGCAGGTAGCCGAGGAAGCGATTAAGCGTTTAGCGCCTGGGGCCGTGCGTAAGGTTGGTGTGGACCGGTTGCGCACAGTACTCCAGATTTTAGATGAATACTCTAGCTGTAAGGTTGATGATGAAGAGCTGTACTTGTTGTTAGATTTCTTTAATTGGGAATTGACTGGAACTCGTTTGCATGTTTATGACTACAGGCGTCCCTGGCAAGACCAGATCGACTGGGATCTTGTAAAGGCAATGCTAGAGGAACAGGTTCCTGAAGCTTTAGAAAAGCTTGGTTTCGACAGGCTTCGCACGGTTACCCGCATGATCAAAGAATATGGTGAAGGTAACCTAACGCTTGATGAACTGACTCGACTTGTGATCCACTACAATTTTGGTCTGACTGATATACCTACAACGCTTGTAGGGGATATTGCTCCTGGCCCAGATGAGGGACAGGTTAGTCAGGAATTGCGTTGGGCTTTTTCTCGTAAGCAATTGTCTTATGATGACTATGAACACATTTATTGGGCTCAAAGGGCATGAATATGGAAAAAGGTTTAAGTCTTGAAGATGCCTTAGGGCATTACGAGGCAGTGCGAGATCTTAAAATATATCTTAACCCTGAAGGCCCAAATGCCACCATCAACAACCCTGACTGGTACACAAAAGATCCAAAAGAACGCAGGTTACTGTCTCCTACGCCTCAGCGCGAAGCCTTACAGGATTCTATAAAGGAAAAAATTTTTGGAGATCTAAAGCCAAGTCAAGGTACTCCTGTTGGGATTTTGTTGGCGGGGCCTCCTGGTGCCGGTAAATCTACACTGCTAAAAAAGCTTTTTGAGGATGAAAATCTAGCTAACCCTAACATTACTGGTGGATTGAAGCTTGAAGACTTTGTGGTGATTGATGCCGATAACATCAAAACCATGTTGCTTGAGCAAGCCAGTAAAGACGGTTCTCTAGATAGTTTTATTAAACCGGCAAGTTTCAAGGCACTTGAAGACTTTGGGGTGTCTTTCAGCCCGCTAGAGTTCGCTTCTTTAGTACACGAAGAATCCTCCATGATCGCTAAAGACATACAGAAAAACGCTATCGCTGGTGGTTATAATGTGATCTTTGATCAAGTCTGCTCTAACCAAAAAAAAGTTGAGGACTTGGTAGAACAGCTATCTGCAGAAGGTTACTACGTTAGTGTGGTGGAAATTCATGCTGACTTTAAATTTTCTGAACAGAGTGCTTTTAATAGGACTATACATGCCTTGCAAGACGGCAGGTCAGCCAGGTATGTCCCCACAGAAGTCGTAAAAGACATGTACGACGAACAAGGGTTTTCTAAAGTAAGGTCTAGCATCCAGAACCTGCTAGATAAAAAGATGTGTAAAGTCAGCGCTTATATTGGCTGTTACGCGCAAGACCTTAGGTCTAAACTACCGCTCAAGCTAGCTAAAGGCTTACGCTCTAAAGACGGGACCATGCATGTTGAAAATGGTTTACAAAACACCCGCAGTAACGGCGAATCAGAAAAAGAAAAATATCTGAAAAACATACAGATGCTGCCAAAAGCGGCTTTACAAGGGAAACCACAAAAGGCCACTAACAACGTAGGGTCTGTACCTAAAGCCCCTACTACTAAACCATCAGCGGATAAGCCTAACAACATTAAACGTTAAGTTAGGCTTATCCGCATGGGCTTTACAAAGACCGGTTCTTTGTGGGTTTTGGCCCCTCAATAGCAGGTCGAGTAGGGGACGCGGTTGCTTTCGCGGGTTTAACCATCTGGTTCGGGGGATAGTTAAGAGCCGCGTACCCTACTTGATTAGCTTTCACAAGGTTAGGATCTGCACCTGCCTGTATTTTAGCGGCAGCTTGTTGTCCTTTAGCTACAGGGTCACGCCAAACAGATAGTTCAGTGACAGTAACTGAAGTAGTGGTGGTCGTGGTTGTTTGCGTAAACTGGGTAGGTTTAGTTGCGCCAGCTTGCTGTAACCAGGGGTTGGTTTTTTGGTTAGATGACGCTTGTTGTGTGGCCGGGGCAGATTGCTGCTGGGTTTGGGGGTCTTGGTCGTAGTAGCCACGTAGGTGTAAAAGACGCTCCTCGATGTGGCTTTCTATGTGTGTTTTAGCTGTAGAAGCTTCAGAAGAGTAGTGAGACCAAACGCATGAGGTTGCGTAGCAGTTAAAGGCCTCTTCCTCGCTAGCGTTTTGCCAAAAATCTTTGTCAAACGTTTTGTTGTAGATGTCAGCTGCTTGCTGGTGGTCTTGCTCTATGATCTGTGTGATAGAGATGTTTATCTGCAAGCTTTTAATAATCTCGTAGTGCTCACGTTGCTGCTCAGCCAAGGATTTAGATAGCTTTTTGATCAGTTCCAGGGCGAACTCAATGCCCTCCTTGATTTTAATTTTTGTCTGATCGATCGGGTCTTCTTGTTGTTGCATGAAACTGCTCCTTCTTTAGAGAGTTTTGTTTTCCCAGTATGGCACTTTTTTAGCTAGTACAGGCTCAGATCCAGAGGCCAGTACCCACATGCGTTGAGCTGGTAAAGATTGCAAATCAGCGATTGTGGCAATCGAGCGTTGCTGAGCTTGACGCGATACGGACCGTGAGGAGCCTTGTTTAGAGTGGGAGGTTTGCACGGAGTCTAGCCAATAAACCCCGATGATTTCTGAGAGCAGGGATAAAAATTCTTTTTCTTTAACCCCGCCCCCATAGACGGCCACATTAGCTGCGCTCCATAGCTTTTTCATGCCCGCATCACCCCACCTGGCAGTGCCTTGGCTCCATGATTGCAGTAGCGTGTCTACAACAATACCTCGTGAACCAAAGTGAGAGTACATGTCAGGTAGCTCGTTCCACCTGCAAACGTTAGCGGCTTCGTCTAGTTCGATCAGCATAGGTACTGTTAGGCGCCCGCCAGGGCATTTTTTAGCCCACTCAACAGCCGCTTCGGTCACGGCCACAGTCAAAGCCGTCACGATCGGGGTCGCTGAGCCGCGTCCTTCCTGGCTTAAACAGTAGAGGGTATCGCTACTTTTAACGAACTCTGCTGGGATGAAAGGTTTCATCCACGGGTTAGGGCGGGTAAATTGCATGGCTTTTTCGTTGAGCATGAATGAAACCATCTGGAAGGCCCCACCCCACACGCCGCCTTTAGTTTCAGCTGGTAGGTTCATGGCGTTTCGTAGCGAATCAGCCATCAGCGGGGATTGGCGCTGCAAAATCATGACTGGTTCCTGGTTAGATTCATCGCTTAGCCAGGAGTAAACCTGTTCCAGGTTTGACCCGTTTAGAGCTGCTGCTAGAAGTAGTGCAGCGATAAGGTCACGGGCAGCGTTATCAAAGAAGGGGTCAGTTTTTGCTTCGCTCTCTCTTGAAGCAGAAGCAAAAATATCTGCCAGGGACCGGGCGCTGACCGCGTCAGTGACGTAGGTGAGAGGGTTCCAGTAGAAGTCTTGCGGGCTTTCCGCGATCTGTTGGGGATCGAAAACCCAGCAGCGCCCACGCAAAGCACGTTTATCTTTAGTGCTATCAACCAGGTCACGTTTGTTACTGGTGGCTACCACAGCGCCAGGAGCTTTAAAGATTCTAGGGATACACCAAGCCGTGGTTTTGTATCCACGCGGACCGGTGATCACGATACACACATCTTCAAAGGATGAGTACAGCCAGCGCCCACCGTTTACAGCTTTACCGATAGGTAGACCGATAACCTCGCTTTGGACTTGCAGACGTTTAGCTTTCTCAGCCACTGCTTTTTGTGAGAGAGCTTGCGAGTTAGCGACCGAACCAGTGTGCCTAGAAGCTTTATCACCACGAACTTTTGAGCGTGAACGCCGTTTGAACAAGAAGATCAGCCCTACCTGTAAGGCTAACGCCCCGGCCAGGGTTAACCAGAAAACCAGGGTTAATTGCTGGCGCCCCATGATCACAGCAACCAGGGCAACTATAGGGTTTAAAGGCAGCGAACCTTGCACCAAGCTAGCTAGTGCAACAGAGTCTAGAAATATGAGCGCCCCGACAGCCACCCAGATAACTGTTTTATCCTGGACCATTATTTACCTTCGGTGTTCCAACGCTGGTTGGTGTTGTTAAGTATCTTTTCTGCTTGACTAAATTGCACCTGGAAGGGGATACCCGGGGCTGAAGAGGTTTTAAGTAAAAACTTGCCTCTACCAGCAGGGGCTGCTGGTTTACCTGACAAGGGGTCGTATGTGCCCGGAGCGTTCCAAGAGTTCAGTAAAGCTTCTTCAGCCTGACTAAACCCCATGATTTGACGTAACAAATCTAGTTCTTTACCTGGCAGTCCACCAAGGAACAGCATTTTGGAGCGTTCAACAAAACCTTGTGCTTTAAGCCGGTCTTCTTCGCTTAGGGCCTGGAAATCAGCCATAGAGTGGGTAAGCATCATCTGGCCTACACCAACAGTGCGGTTAAGGCGCGTCAGCGAGTCGATACGCTCAACCATGCCTGAACTTGCACGTAAAATACGCCAAAGCTCATCCATCACGATCATGTAGTGATGCCTGGGGGCTACACCAGCGTCAGCTAGAGTTTGAGAGATTTCAACCGTAGCAAACCCGTAAGACCAGCTAGCTAAAAGCACCGCAGCTTGCAGGTCAGAGTGCTCATGCAGCATGTCGTGAACATCGAAAACAACCGAGCGCTCCATCATCATGGGGGTAGTGGTAGCAGAAGCGAAAATACCGCCCAGTCGCCCGTTAAGCAGAGCCATAAGTGAAGCTTCAAGTTCTTCAGTGACTTGCTTGTAACGCTCTAGAGAGCCCCTATCCAGGGCGGCCATACGCACAGGTTCAGGTGCGTCACGCACAACCTGTAACAAATCGGCTAGTACCGGGTTGGCGCACGTGTTTTCAAGAACGGTAAGGGCCGCTTCAATCACGTTTTCTTCACGGTCGCTAGGTGAAGACCCACGAATAATCTGGATCAGGGAGAGCACCATGGTTTTTTTACGCTCGTGAGCCGCGGCCAGCAGAGCAGAGCGTTCTTGTGGGTGATTTTCAAGTAATTTAGCGGCCTGTTCCACGTTTCCTGCGTCTAGCGGGTTAATGCCACTATGGCCGTGACCGATACGGATAATCTGGCCGCCCAGAGCACTGATTAGATCAACATAGTCTGGTTTGATGTCCCCTAGAACCATTGAGTGCACACCCATATAGGCGCTACCAGTGACGATACGGCGTACCAGGGAGGATTTACCGAGCCCGTTAAGCCCTAAAACCATTGAAGACGGGGCACTGATCAGGCCTTTTTCGAACCAGCTGATCGGGTCAGCGCAAACCGTTCCCCAACCACCAAGAACCCGCCCTAGGGGTACACCTACCAGTGGGGCCGTGTCACCAACAATCAGCGGATACAGGCCACAAACCTGTCTAGAGGTTGAACGCCAAGGCAACAGCCGGGGCATGGTAGCGGCCCGCCCGAACCCTGGCTTATCAATACCCCTACTACCACTAGTAATTAAAAGATCAATTAAACTCATGGCCTGGCCTTAACACTGGCGTTTGCAGGGTGAAGACCCAGGGGTAGCCCTAAAGCAAAACCGCTGTCTTGAGCCCCATAAGCAGGACGAATCAGTAAACGACTAGCAGCAGATAGAGCGTTTACTGTCACAGAGGTGTCTTCAAGGTGATCAGGGGTGGTTGTAGCCGTGATAATCATCGCGAAATCAACCAAACCAGCACCACTAGCTTCCTCGCTAGCTACTTCACTAGCCGCAGCTAACTCGTTAATACTACGAGCACTAGGGCGAGCGCCAGCAGCGTTAGCCCTAGCATGGTTAAGATCCCTTTCAACCACGCTAGGAGCTTTAGCCGCGTCCATTGGCTGATACAGGATTGTCACTCTTTTACGTTGAACGTCCCGGTTAGGTTCAAGCAGGCGTGAAAGAACAGCTGACTGTACCGCGCCGCGTGGTGGGCAAGTCATAGTCCAAACCCTGCTAACCGCGCCATCATGGCGGTAAGAAGAAAAATCAGCTTGCGCGAACACTGGGCCGCTTTGATCCCAGTCCAGGTTAATGGTTTGCCCTGCCGCTAGTGCTTGATCGAAAAGTTCTTCGCTATCGGGGTCATAGGCGCTACGCACTAAACGCGCCAACTCGTTAACGGTTACTAGGTGGGTGGCCCCACCACCAGCGGCCACCAGGCCTTGCGTTAAACCAGGTAAACGCGAAGCAATCTCACGGCCAGCAATATCTTTGTTTTTACGGCCACCTAAAGCAGCCAGGTTAAACGTTAGGGTTACCCACACACGCACCTGGTTTGACCCGGTTGATTCGTCTAAAACCCCTTCGATAACCTCGCCAGCTACTTGCGGGCAGTTAGCTGCCCGCCGTGAAGTTACCTCACTGTATAAACGCCCACCCAGATCAGGCAGGGTCTCAACCGTGATTGAGGCACCCGCAATACCAGATTCGTTACTTAAATCCCCTAACCATTGGCCCCAGTAGGCAACCTGGTTGTCAACTGTTTCTTGGTCAACCAGGTTAGAACCAGCAGGGGTTAGACGCATTGTTACAGCCCCGGTACCGCTTGCGTGTTCAATAAGTGCGAAAGAACGGTTCCAAGAATCAACGTATTCGCTGACCTTACAGCCGCTTAGGATCCCGGGAAGAACCAGACGTTGAGAAGTTTTTTTAGTGGGTGCTAGCGCGCCACCACGAAAAACAGTATTACCTTTAGCTTTGTTTAGGCCGAACACTATTTTTTCTTCCGCTCGATCTATCAGGTTTACCTGGTGTTTGTCTTTAGTGGTGATCACCCAACCCCAGCCCACCAGTAGGATGGCTCCCCCACAGGCCCATAGCATTCCTTTGTTCAGGCCGAGGAGGAAAACGATACCGACCCCAACTAGTGAGCCGAGGCTTTGGGTGAGTGTCAGGTTTAAAAAGCCGTAGCTTACAGGGCGGCGCCAGCCACCATAAGTGCGTACATCCACCACTTACCTACTTTTACCTACTTGTTACTTCGTTGATTGCCTGGTTGGGGGCTTGGAAAACTTTTTTGGCTCCCTGCGTTGCAACAACGGCTGCTGCGACAGGGGGTGCTGCTGCTGCTCCGCCAGCCGCCGCGCCACCCCCAGCGGCAGCCCCACCGCCGCTGGCTGCGCCAGCACCGCCAGCGGCAGCTGGGCCAGGCATGGGTGCACCACCGGCGGGCATGGGCATAGCCCCACCGCCGCTAGGTACGGGGTTGGTAGGTGTAGGCCCCGCCCCTCCAGAACCACCAGAACCACCACCAGTCCCGCCGCCACTTGGAGCGCTGTTAGAGCCGCTAGAACCGCTTGCCCCTCCAGAGCCTCCAGAGCCGGCCACGCCAGCCGCCCCACTTGGGCTACCACCGCCGTTAGAACCGTTAGAACCGTTAGAGCCGCTTGGGCCACTAGGGCCGCTAGCGCCTGAAGGGCCAGAGTTAACTTGCACTGCGCCAGTGGGCTGCTGGCCACCGCCGCCGCTAGACTGTCCGCCACCGCCGCCAGATAAAGGCGCGGCCCCCTCAACAGCTGGGGCCAGGAAAGTGATTAGGGCTGGTAAAGAAAGAGTGGCGAAAACCAATAGCATGACACCCATTACTAATTGGCCTAGGCTATTGATGTTGTCGTGTAGTGGTTTGTTACCCATAGCTTTTATAGCTACTGCGTAGATAATTGAGGCCATAGGTTTATATAGCAAAAATGCCATCCACCACCCAAACAATTTTCTCCACCAATTCATACCGGTTCTGGTGGTCATAGTGGAGCCAATGATTGGGACTATCGCGCAGATAAAAATCAGCATGGCTGAGCGCACGTACATTAACCCGATTTGTATCAGGTTCGCTATTATGCCAATAAGGCTAATGATGATAACTATAGCCTTATTTACGTTGTTAAATAAGGTTAGTTCTAGGATTGTTGTACCAAAGTTGGCGTTAGCGTTAGATTTTGCTTGGTCGATGATCCAGGTGCTTAGCGAGTCGGTGATCGTGTTTGCTAAACCAGCGAAAGGGATGAAAAGAAATGATACGGCGATCATTTTTCCGATCCCCATTACCAGTTCGTGTGCTTTTTCTGCTCCGTTACGGGCCAGGGCTAGCTGGATACCAGCGCCGATCAGGCAGCCTAAAGCCACCAGGGCAACTACTGGCACTAGCGTGGTGTGCATCCAGTAAACGATTGAGCCTTTACCGGTTACGTCAGGGGTGGGGACTTTCACCCAGAAAGTCCCCAACGTGGTTAACGTATCCCCTAACGCTGAAGTAAGAGCTTTATATGCAGCCCCGATTAATGATTTCTTGCCCTCGCAGATCTCATCAAACCAACCACACTCTTCTTCTAAAGGTAAAATAACCATCAAAGAATCCACGAAACCATACCAGCATCCGTTATAGAAGAAATCTCTTCAACTTCAGACTTAACATCTGCTGGGATCACAACTTTCCAGTCACCTTTACTCCAGGTCATTTTAAAAGTATTCTTGTAAAGATCACCCGGTTTATCTGATCTAGTGAAAGCCAGGTTCACAGTTACATTGTTTTCGTCAATGACCTCGATGCTGTAACCAACAATTTTAATTGAAACAGCAGTCGCAGAATCTCCGCTTTCTTGAACCTTCTTTAAAACTGCTTGTTGAGCATCGTTTTCATAGGTAAGCGTTTTGACCAGCTCAACCTTTTTTTTACCAGCCCCACGCATCACCTCAAAGTTAGCGGCAGCTAGGATAGCGCCCTCACTACTGTGGGCGTAGCAGGTAGGCACATCACCATCAATACGCCGGTCGGGGCCAACCAGATTGTTGTAGTAATAGTAGGTGCTATCAACAAACGCTTTGGTGCGCATGGCTGGTAAGTTCACCTGGACTGTGGGCTTAAGCCCCACCCCGGCCAGGCCACAGACCGAACCCCAAGTATCAACTTTCCCAGTAGGGTTAATTGAAGCCTGACTAGTAGCAGGGACAGTATTGCCAGGGCGCGGCTCGCTCAAATCAACGCGACCACCCCTGGTCGCCGCCATACTTGGAGAAGCAGGCCCGGCTTTAACCTCGCCACTATCGCTAGTCAACGACCAAACCAAGGCGCCAACCAACACAAGAATAACAACAAGCGCACCAGCAAGGGCTAAACGCAACTTTTTTTGTGCTTCCATGACCTATCACCAGTTGAAAAGCGCTTTAACAATACCGGCAGCAGACAAAATGATGATGCCACCAACGATCGGCCACGCGACATAAGCAAGCTTTTCACTAGGCTCGCCACGACGCTGACTAATCGCGATCATGACACCACCAATGATTAAGCCACCAAGCACGGCCACAGCCCCAAAACCCATAGCCCAGTTCAAGAACGTGGTGATAGGAGCGTTAGCGGCGGCGGGAAGTTCAGGCTTGGGGCTGGGCAGGCCCTCCATACCAATCAGGGCAGTATTGACAAAATTGAACATAATTTTCCTTCCTCAAAATTTACGAAGACTACAAGGAGAACAGGGCGAGAGCTTTTCTAGCTAGCCTTTGAGCCCCCCGATCAGGGGCTAGGGGCTCGCTACGCCACACCTCTACCCAGGGGGCGCAAAGGCTGGCAGGGAAAGCGCCGCAGGCAGACAAAAAAATCTCATTAACTCCCCTATGCCGCTTTCCACCGCTATCGGGCACCCACAGCACCCCGCGTAAAACGCTGGCTCCAGCCAGGCCACTAGCCCACTGCAAAGCCGCCGCGTGAGCCGCCTTAATACCACTAGCGTTCCACCTAGCCACAATCACCACCGGGACAGGCTCACCAGGAAAACAGTTAAGTTCTTCAGTTTCCATCAGTCGTGCCCAGGTAGAAGTACCAGCACCACCATGAGCCCCAACCACCACCAAACCAGAACCTTTAACCAAACCAGACCTAACAGCCAATGACTGCTGACCAAAACTAGCGTTACCAGGCGACCATACCGGGGCAGGATCAGGCAACACCACAGGCGCCGCTTTAGCGACCGGTGACGGCAACGGGGTCGTAACCCACGGATTAACCTGACTAGCACTCACGCCCCTAAGTAACTTTCGCGCGCAAACACCACCAACAAACACCCGCCCTAGCCAAGAAAACAAACCTCCACAAAACACGGAGAACACACATGAACTTTGAAGAAGATCTCACCCTGTTCGTACGCCACACCTACACCATCTGGCACAAAACCCGCACAGGCAACGACCTCGTAGGCCAAGAATTCACCTACAAAGACGCCCTAAAAGAAATCAACTCCCTCTCTAAACGCATGCGAACCACACCACGCCACTTCAAAATCACCTACAGCGTCAGCATCAGCGCTGTAACCCCCGAACTAGAACTAGACCAAAACCCCGACATCAAAGCCATCACCCAATGGATATGGAAACAATTCCAAACAACCCCCCCAAACCCCAACCTTTTAAAAGGACTCCCCCCAACCCTAGATGTGAGCTAGGAAACAAAATAGGGGGGTGTCATTTTGACACCCCCCCTTTAGTCCTAGATGAAATTGATTCCTTCAATCACGTCACACAACAGTCTCTCATAGTGAGGCTTATCCAAGCTAAAAAATGGTTTACTCTCACCACGCGTACCACTCACCAGAGTCATCAACTTACGAGCAGCTTTAGGAGTCAAACCTAAAGCCGACAATTTCGCGTCAGTAGCAGCCAACGTGTGACGACGCGAGACATCATAACTACACACAGCTATATCAAGATCGGAAGAGCACAC
>ERZ1674177.133-NODE-134-length-15496-cov-24.770093_pt1 | contig 15496 bp, 11 predicted proteins | sample MGYA00581287_ERZ1674177 | MGnify/ENA primary metagenome ERZ1674177 (study PRJEB41354, sample SAMEA4873336) | human saliva metagenome | biome: human-associated habitat [ENVO:00009003]; feature: mouth environment [ENVO:08000002]; material: saliva material...
AGAGCTGATGGCTCAAGCATAGAAACTGTGTGGGTGCTGAGTCAAACACCCTCCCGAAAAACCGCCTGACAAGTGCCGATACCCCTAGAGAACGCAAAAAGAGGGGCGACACCATTCGGTGCCGCCCCTCCTTTGAGGCATTAAATCTTAGGCATTAAATCTGCGCGCGTACAACACGCGAAACGCTATTACGCCTCGTGGCGCTCACGGTACATGCCCAGCGGGCCCGCATCCGCGTACGCCTGAGCGTCGTTGTAACGGTACAGGCGCGGCGGGCGGTGACGGGTGCCCTCCACGCGGCGGCCGGTGTCAATAATCGACTTCGATGCCGCAATCTGGCGGCGGAAGTTCGCCGGATCCAGGGTGCGACCCAGAATCGCCTCGTACACCTCACGCAGCTGCGCCAGGGTGAACTCCTCGCCCAAGAAAGAGTGCGCAATACGCGAGTACTCGACCTTGTTCTGCAGGCGGTAGAGCGCGTACTCAATGATTTCGTTGTGGTCGAAGGCGAGCTCGGGCAGCTCATCCACCGGGAACCAGCGGATGTTCTCGTGCACGCGAGTGTTCGCGACCTCGGTGGCGGGAATCGACGCCCAGTACACCACGGAAACCACGCGCTCGTGATCAGTGCCGGGTGCCGGGTCGGGCTCGCCCACAACGCGGGCGGCGCGCGCCTCGGGGGTGCGCAGAACGTCACCGAATGCGTAGAGCTGCTCCAGGTAGCCGGGCTGCAGGTTAGTTGCGCGCTTCAGGGTCGAAGCGGCTGCCTCTTCGAGGGAAAGATTCGGGTTGAGCGGACCGCCAGGAAGCGCCCACTGGCCCTTATAAGGCTCGCGGAGGCGGCGAACCAGCGGCAGCCACAGGGTAGGGTGGGTTTCGTTTTCCTTGGGGCGCAGTGCCAGAATAACGGTCGAGACGGCGAGGGATACAGAGGTGTGGTCCACGTCGTTGTGCTCTTCAACGGCGACTGCGCCGGGAAGAGGCTGGGATGCGATGCTCATTCAGACCTCCTGTGCGAATGGGTATCGATAGGTGTGCATACTCTACCCATTTTAAGGGGTTAATAGGGTAAAAATGCACGCAAGGCACCCGCTGAGTCGAAAACCGGTACCATCCGCGTCGTGTCAAGGGGAAAAGTTCAGGTACCGGACACACCAAAGCGCCCCTCCTGCCTGTCCAATAGAACAGGCAGAAGGGGCGCCCAGAGTCTAACTATGCAATTCTAGGGTGCATGTCGGGGGTGCAGACTAGTCGATCTGTAGCTCGCCCATAGCGTCCCAGCCGTCGCCGTCAACCAGGCGAGAAACAATCTTCGGGGTTGCAGTCAGCAGCGGACGCATGTCCTTCATAGCCTGCTGGAAGTGGTCAGAGTTCACGTGCGGGCCAGCTGCGTCGTCGTTGAAAGCCTCGAGCAGAACGAACTCATTCGGGTCCTCAACGCTGCGGGACCACTCGAAGAACTTGTTGCCTTCCTCGGCGCGGGTTGCCTCGGTGAAAGCGCGGGTCTTCTCAATCCACTGGTCAGCGTATTCGGGCTTGACGGGGAACTTTACAGCAATGAAAATCATCGGAACTCCTTAGGTTGAAGAGTAGATACGTACCCTTCCAGTTTAAGCCCCGGGTGCTCGCCGGCGCTGAAGAATAGGGTGTGAGGCAACGGTTTTAGCTTGTGGCTTTAACCGCTGTGTCGAGTGGCTTTTGTGGTTTAACGAGCTGCCGCCTTGAGTACCTGCAAGGCGCGTTCCAGCGCCGCTCGGTCTGTCGCGATGGCTGCAGCCCTCTGCGGGCTGGCGGAGTCACCTCCGAACGCCGCGTTGTAGTACATGCCGTCGCCCAAAAGCAACACGGTGCGGGCAATCTGTTCATCACCCAGCTCAGCGAGGACGAGCGCATGCCAGCCATCCTGTACGCGACTCATGGTCTGCTGGGCGAGCTCATTATTGTTCTGCGCCAGGCGGCTGAGGGCAATGAGGGCACGGTCGAACGGGGTGTTATCCGGCGTGGAGGAATTGATGTAGTAGGCGCTTGCCCCCTCGGGTGCCTGCTCCATTGCCGCGAAGTCCTCTTCAGCCAGGGTGAGGGTACGTTCTGCGAGCGCTTCAAGGAGCGCCTTCTTGGATGAGAAGTGGTAGAGTAGCCCGCCCTTGGAAACCTTGGCGGCGGTGGCGACGGCGTCGAGGGTTGCAGCGCGTTCTCCCGAGCGAATCAGCAGGTCGACGTAGGTGTCGAGGATGTGTTCGCGGGAGTTGTTGGCGCGTTGTTTTCGGTGGTTGGGGGTGGTCATGTGTACCAGTTTAACCGCTTGAAACTATACCGTCCAGTTGGTATAGTTAATCTTCGTTTGTGGACCCACCCGGACCCCTAAAAACTCCGGGTAAGCCCCGAAAACCTCACTAAAAGACCTAGTCCAAAAGATAGGCCGAGCTGATGCCGCCGCGTCCGCCGCATCAGCCGATACCTTATAGACGCACGAAAACAACCCATGACGAATCACAATCCGCACACCACGGCTCTGCCCATTCACGCCCCCGACCAGAAGACCAAACGCTGGGCGGCACTCGGCGTGCTCATGCTCCCGGTGCTCCTGGTCTCTATCGACAACACGGTGCTTGCCTTCGCGGTGCCCGCAATCGCTAAGGCGCTGAGCCCCTCCTCCGCGGAGCAGCTGTGGATCGTTGACTCCTACCCGCTGGTGCTCTCCGCCCTGCTCGTGCCCATGGGCGCTATCGGTGACCGTATCGGCCGCCGCAAGCTACTGCTCATCGGTTCGACCGGCTTCGCGGCAATCTCTGCGCTCGCGGCATTCGCTCCCTCCGCGCTGATGCTCGTGGTTGCCCGTGCCTTGCTCGGTATTTTCGGTGCGATGCTCATGCCGGCAACCCTGTCGATTATCCGCAATATCTTTGTGGACGCAACCGAGCGCCGCATCGCTATTGCCGTGTGGGCTTCGGGCTTCTCCGCCGGTGCGGCGCTGGGTCCGATTGTGGGTGGCTTCCTGCTGGAGCACTTCGACTGGGGTTCGGTGTTCCTGCTCGCTGTGCCGATTCTGATTCCTCTGCTGATTCTTGCCCCGATCATGGTGCCCGAGTCTAAGGATCCGAATCCCAGCCCGGTGGATCCGCTGAGCATCCTGCTGATTATGACCGGCATGACCGGCATTACCTTCGGTCTGACTCACACCTCCGAAACCGGTTTCGATGCAGTGGCTATTAGCACCATCCTTGCCGGCCTGTGCTTCATCGTCCTGTTCGTGCTGCGTCAGCTCAACCGCGAGAAGAACGATATTCAGCCCATGCTGGACGTGCGCCTCTTCCGCAACACCGTGTTCACCGGCGCGATTACCGCAAACCTCATCTCCATGATGGTGGACGTTGGCTTCATCTACTTCGCCTCCCAGCACCTGCAGCTGGTCTCCGGCCTGCCGCCCATGTACGCCGGTATGCTGCTGATTCCCGGTACCCTGGCGACCATTATCGCCGGCCTGGTGATTGCGCGCGTGGCGGTGCACTTCCACCCGGCGCAGGTGGTGTCCTTCGGTCTGGCGCTCAACGCTGCCGCGTTTGCGGTGCTCGCCTTCCTGGGTGCGCACAACGACTTGGTGATTATCCTGATCTTCATTGTGCTCGGTACCGGCATCGGTATTGCGCAGACCATTTCGAACGACCTGATGCTCTCCAGCGTGCCGCCGCGTAAGGCGGGTGCGGCATCCGCGATTTCTGAGACCTCCTACGAGATGGGTGCGGTGCTCGGCACCGTCATTATCGGTGGTATGCTCACCGCCATCTACCGCGCGAACGTCGCAATCCCCGCCGGTCTGGATGAGTCTCTCGCCGATAACGCCCACGAAACCCTCGGCGGTGCCGTGGCGGTTGCAAGCCAGGTGGGCGGCGAGCAGGCAAACCAGCTGCTCTCCTCCGCATTCGCTGCCTTCGACTCCGGCGTGGTGGTTAGCTCCGCGTTCAGCGCTGTGCTCATGGGCGTTATGGCTGTCATCAGCTACTTCATGATTCGTAAGGCACCGCGCGAAATGAAGCCCGCAGAACACTAACCCACATACATATGCCCCGCCTCCTGACGCTACCGCAGCATCGGGAGGCGGGGCTTAATTTACGCACCCACCTGCGCATTTAAAGGTTCAGCACAGGTGCCGGTGGTACGGTAAAAACAGTGGGCTCACGCCCGAAAAAGTCGCCCGAAAAAGACAGAGGAACCAGCGGCTCCACACACTCAAGGAGGAACGCCACCATGGGACTCAAAGACTGGATAGCACCCTTTATTACGCTACTCATCGGTGCCAGCACCATCTTCATCTCCTACAAGAACTACCAGGCGCAGGCTGCAGCAAAACCCTCCGAACTGGCGCGACTGGAACTGTGGAGCAAGCTCCTCACCGAAGCTGGCATGGACATCAGTGCGTTACCCGACCCGGAGAGCCTCACCTCCGACCAGCGCGTCGTCCTCGAAAACTACCGGGTCTTCCTCAAACGTGCCTCACTCGAATCGAAGCTGCGTAAAGTTGGTATCGACAGCAACCGCATCTTCAGCCTGCTCATGAAGCGTGCGCACTCTTCCGTGAAGCCCACGCCCATCCCCATTGGCGACTCGGTGTTCTACTACCGCCTGATTCTGCGCGGCCTGCTGTACATTTGGGTGCCGCTCGCCGTGGTGTTCATCGGTGTGCCCATCGTCGTGGTCACCATCGCCTACCTGATTGGCCTGTTCCCGAACCACCGCGGCAATCTGCCTGACTTTGCGCTCTCCCCGCTTGCCGTGGTGCTCCTGATTGTTGGCGCGATTGCGGTGGGTTCCCTCGTGTACCTGCAGAACCGCATTATCTCCGCCATTATCGCGAACAACGTGTACTTTTACTTCTGGGATATTTACGGCTCTAAGAAGGGCGCCCGCGATTCCAAGGACGCCTACAGCGAGCGCCTGGCGGCTAAAACCTACGCCGACCAGCTGTTCCTCGGCCAGCAGGAGTTCGCCCAGCAATTCCGCGAGAACATGTACATGGCGGGTATTCAGGAGATTGACGAGTACCCGCGCGTGCTCAGCGATAGCGTGATGCTGCCACACAACTACCGCGTGGTGAAGACTCGCGAGGCGGAGGACCCGGAGGACCGAATCGACCGCTTCGTGAACTGGGTGCGCTCCAAGATCGGGTTTGAGCGGCTGGAACCGCGCATCATCTACACGCTCGAACATAAGGACGCGCACAAGGATGCGAAGAAGGAAGCGCACGGTGAACCTGTAGCTACCGAGCAGCCTGTTTCTGGGCAGAGTGTTTCTGAGCAGCCTGCAGAGGCTCAGGATGCGCAGAAGGCCGCGGAAGTACCCGCCTCAGAAGAGCCCATCGTTGCGGAGGTGCCCGTTGAAGCACCTGCCGAGGATCCGGCTGATGCACCCACCGAACCCGTCACCGGAGGTGCTACCGACTCTTCTGCCGCAGCTGGGGCAGACGACCCCACGGAGGCGTTCACCCGCATCCCAGAAGATGCCGTCGACCATGAGAGCGCCGGTGAAAAGAACGCCGGTGAGAAACCCAGTACTGAGAAGCCTAAAAACTAAATAGCCCGCCCGAGGCACCGAAAAACCGGGCGTGAGAAAAGGGTCGCAGCCTACGAATTCGCCATTGAACCGTAAGCGTACGACCCTTTTCCTTTCCCTTCAAGGAGGAGCAGAATCGGAGGTACCGCCCGGCCAAGAAGAGTCAAATGATGCGCCCCTCCACCAGTAGAGGTTGCCTGGCAGAAGAACCCGCAAGAGCGGGTCGGCAGAGCGCCCGGTGGAGGGTGCATCATGCTTGAGGAACCGCCCCTAAACCCACCAAAGAATGGGTTGAGGGAACAGAAAACCCCGAGCTGGCGCATCTCTTGAATCTTCAGAAAATCTTGTCTCTTCAGAAAATAACTACATCTCGGGGTAGGGGAGGGCGATTCGCGCTCCGGGTGGGACCTACCCTCTCCCACCCGGAGGCGAATCGTGGGGATGTTCGCAGTGTAATGAAGACATCCCACCGAAATCCCTAACGAAAGTTTGGGGTTTCAGTATGAGCGGTATATGAGCCTACCGCTGTCTATGCCGCAACCTCGGGGTTACGGGAGATAACAACCTTCACCACGTTGTGCTCGGCAGCGTGGGTGAACAGGTCGTATGCTTCCTCGAACTGGTCGAAGGTGAAGCGGTGGGTTGCCATAGCCTTAGCGTTCAGGCGACCGGAGCGGACCATGTTCAGCAGGTTGCCGACGGTGTTGCAGTTGACCAGGCCCATGTTGATGCGAACGTTAGAGATCCACATGGTGTTCAGCGGCAGTTCAACGGGCTTGCCGTGCACGCCGGCGTTAGCGATGTTGCCGTAGGGGCGAACAATCTTGGTGCAGGTCTCGAAGGTCTGCGGAACACCCACAGCCTCAATTGCTACGTCCACACCCAGGCCATCGGGGGAGAGAGCCTTAATCTTCTCGATGAAGTCCGGATCGCCCGCGTTGACCTTATCGGTTGCGCCCAGCTCCAGTGCCTTGTTCATGCGGTTCTCGTCGAAGTCGACGGTGATGACGCGGCCGGCACCGCAGAGGTTAGCGGTCATGATTGCGCCCAGACCCACGGGGCCTGCACCCACGACAGCGACGGTGTCGCCGGGCTTGGTGTTGCCGTTCAGAATACCGATCTCGAAGCCGGTGGGCAGTGCGTCGGTGAGGAAGAGGACGTCCTCATCGGTCAGACCCTCCGGAACCAGGTGGACCGAGGTCTCTGCGTAGGGAACACGCACGTACTCTGCCTGGGTGCCGTCAATCATGTAACCGAAAATCCAGCCGACACCACCAACGGTCTGGCAGTGCGAAGGCTGGTTCGCCTTACAGTAGGAGCACTTACCGCAGCTGGTCACGGCGGGAATGATGATGCGGTCGCCGACCTTCAGGTCAGTCACCGCGGAGCCAACCTCGGTAATGGTACCGACAGCCTCGTGGCCCAGGATGCGTCCGTGGTCCACCTCGGGGCAGTCACCCTTCAGGATGTGCAGGTCAGTACCGCAAATGGTGGTGGTGTCGACACGGGCGATAACGTCCGTGGGCTCAAGAATGGTGGGGTTCGGGACTTCCTCCCAGGCGCCCTTCTGGTCGGGGCCGTGGTATACATATGCCTTCATGATGACTCCTTCTTTGAAGCTCTAATGAGGGTGCAGTGACTGCTTTATCACTACATGTATCAACCCATAAGAAATATTTGATAGGTTGTATTTTCATTAAACCCGACGTGTTGAATTATGCGCTTTTATTACGCGGAGTGTATCTTTTGGTTCTTTAAACATGAACATGATTCACTTTGGGTATTTAAGACCTGTAAAAAACGCACGAGGCGCACCCCCCCAAACAGGGATGCGCCTCGTGCGTTTAATCGAGAAAAGTTGGGTTGAGCTGGGGTTAGCTCTTCAGCTGGGCACGCGCTCGCGAACGAACCGCCGTCACTGCCCACACCAGCACAAAAGCCGCCACCATCGACAGCACAATCGTGCCACCGGTCGGCAGGTTAAACGCCCACGACAGGTACAGGCCAACAATCGAACAGATACCGCCAAACACCGGCGAGAACACCATCATCGACCCCAGTCGGCGGCACGCCAGGCGGGCTGCCGACGCCGGAATCACCAGAAGCGCCAACACCAGCACATTACCGAGCGTCTGCAGACCCAGCACCACAGAAATGGTTACCAGAACGTACAGCACAATATCCAGGGCAAGCACCGGCAGGCCCATCGCGCGGGCACTCTCACGGTCCAGGCTGACCGTCACAATCTGGCGGTGGAACAGCCACAGCACCAGCAGAATAACGGCACCCATAATCGCCGCCTGGGTAATGTCCTCATTCGAAACACCCACAATCGAGCCGAACAAGAAATCCTGCACCGACCCCGAATAGCCCGGCGCCAACGAAATAATCACAATACCCAACGCAAAAGACGCGGCAAAGAAAATACCAATGACCGAATCCTCGCGCAGCCGCTGATTCTGACTAAAAATAGCCACCAGAATAGCCGTCACCACGCCCGCCGTCAGACCGCCCACCATCAGGTTACCGCCCAGCACGAACGCCACCGCAAGACCCGGGAACACCGAGTGCGCCACCGCATCGCCAATGAAGACCATGCCGCGCATCAGCACGTGACAACCCACCACGCCGGTGACCACCGACGCGAGTAGTACCGCCGCCAGGGCGCGCGGAAGGAACGCCAGGGACGGGTTGAACAGGTCGGCAAGAAAATCGAGAGGAGTAATCAACGGGCACCCCCGGTAGAAGCAGTATGGGCGGGGGAGAGAGAATGATCAGAAGCGCAGGAATCCGGCAGTTCGTGGCCGTACTCATCCAACGCACCACCGGCACAGGTGAAGCCCGTGCGGGCGTGGCCCTGCGCCTCCTCAATATCGTGACCGTGCAGCCACGTGTGCAGCTGCTCCAGACTAAAGGACGCCGCCGGGCCATCCAGGTGAATATTGCCGCGCACACCGCATAGACGCGAGCAGGACTCGCGCGCCGCCAGCATGTCGTGCGTGGACATCAGAATCGTGATGCCCTCGTCCGCCAACTCACGGTACAGGCGAGTCAGAGTGGTCTGAGTGGGTGCATCCACGCCCGTAAACGGCTCATCCAGCAGCAGCAGGGAGGGGTTCGCCGCCAGAGCGCGTGCAAGTAGCACTCGCTGACGCTGACCACCGGAAAGTTCCGCAATGGAAGCATCCTGCAGGTGCAGAACATCGGTGCGTTCCATCGCCGAAAAAACCTGCACCCAATCCTTCTTTGCCGGGCGGCGGAAGAACCCAATCTCGCGCACGCGGCCGGTCATCACCGTATCCTTGACGGTCAGCGGAAAATCCCACTGGAACTGGTGCTTCTGCGGCACGTAACCAATATGCGCACGCGCCGCGCGGGGCGATTCACCCAACACCCGAACCTGGCCGGACGCCGGGCGAATCAGACCCAAAATGGTGCGCAGCAGCGTGGTCTTACCGGCACCATTAGCACCAATCAGACCCGCAAACTCGCCACGCTCCAGGGTCAGGGACAGATCCCTGAGGATGGAGCGGCGCGCGTAGCCCGCGTACAGGTTCGAAATCTCTAGAACGGGTTCAGTACCCGCTGTTACCGACGCGCTCACGAACGGTCACCGCGCACTTCATCCAGAGCCTCACGCTGCGCGGAGGAACGGCGGCGGAACGAAAGGAACGCGCCCACGGCAATCACAGCTACCACGCCTGCGGCAATAGCGCCCCAGGGGATAGTGAACTCTGCCTTGTAGCCGCTCTGGTCGCTCGCCGCGGCAGCAGACGAAGAACCCGAAGCCTGAGTACCGGATGCCTGAGAAGCAGAGCTAGAGGAAGTATCGGAAGAAGCCGCGCCCGAGGATGCAGAACCGCGCGCCTGCGCCTCCATCGCGTACAGGGCATCAGCGCTCGCGGAGTCACCCACCGCAAACTTCAGGTAGCGGGTATCAGACACAGTCGAACCGTCAGAGAGCTCAGCGCTCGCGGTGACCTTCAACAGGTACTCGCCCGGAGCGGTGAACACCCAGTTCGCGTGGGTGTGAGTGTTCTTCTCAACCCACAGCTTCTGCGGCTCGCTCTTGGTCGAGGACCACAGCACCTGCGGTGCCGAGAAGTTGCCGTTCTCCAGGTACAGGCTGAACGTGCCGGGGCCGCTCACCTGCTCCAGGGTCAGGTTCACGCCGCGGTTCAGCTTGGACACCAGCTGCGGATCCTGAGTGTTCCAACCCGGCCAGATCACGCCCTTAGTTTCGGTCTGCGGAATGACGTACACCTTAGAGCCGGCGGGCGCACCCACGAAGGAGTAGCGCGGGTCGTTCGGCACCTCAAGGATCGCCTTATCGCTACCGCGGTAGATGACCTCGTCCAGGCTGCGCCAGACGGGGGTTTCGCCGTGGTCGTCGTGGAGCATGAGCTCAAACTTGCCGTTATTGAAACGCGGACCCATATCCACGTGGCCGGCGGAAATTTCGGTGCGGCCGGATGCGACCGGCTGCTCCGCCGACAGGGTCTGGGTGAGGGCGCGCTCGCCGCGGCTGAGGTTGCTGTCGCTCGGCTGGGCGGAAGCGCTCTCGGCGGTTGCCGGGGTGGTCTCCGCGTGTGCTACACCCAGGAGTGCGAGCATGAGGCTGGCGCCCAGAGCCAGGGCGGGCAGGGCGCGGCTACGTGAGGAACGGGAGGGGGTGGTTGAGTTCATCATGAGGACTTCCTTGAATCATGACCGAAACGGTGTGTGAAAGATTATCTATATGCTAATACGGCTATATGAGCTTGTGGGTAGCTCAGAACCGGGTTATGAGGTGCTTGCCTCCGAGCAGCTAGCACCCGAAGAATCGCCGCCAGAACTAGCCCCGGAGCACAGCGCAATCGTGTGAGCATTCGCCAGCATCATCTGCGCGTAGTGAGGAGCCTGCGCATCCAGAGTGTCCGAATAGAGCACCCCGGTACGCACTTGAGCCTCCCGAGCCAGCTCCGTGAGAACCGGTGAACGCATCGCCGTGGACTTGTCCAGATAAATCGCTGGAACCTTCAAATCCTCGACCGTGCGACGCAGGCGCTGACGCTGCTGAATGCTCGGCTCACCGCTGGCGCTGGCACTCACAAAACCGGCAATGTGCAACCCGTAGGTGCTCGCCAGGTAGCGGTAGCCGTCGTGCGTGGTGACCAGGTTGCGTGCCGACTCCGGCAGGCCTCCGTACACCTGACGCAGCTGAGCGTCCAGGGCGTCAAGCTCCTTCATGACCTGCTCGGTGCGGGTCGCATACTCGCTCGCACCTTCCGGGTCGGCGGAGGTGAGCGCGTCACGGATGACCTGCACGCTCGCCTTTGCGTTCGGCACCGAATGCCAAATATGCGGGTCAATTTCGCCGTGCACGTGCTTGCCCAGAACGGCCTGCGCCAGCAGGTACACCTGACCGCGATGCTCCGAAGCACCCGACCGCAGGAAACGGTAGCTACCGCCGGCGGGCACCTCCTGCAGGGTGCGGGAGGGAACCGCGACCACGGTGCGGTTCAGTTCGTACTCTACGGCGCCCTGGGAGGAATCCGCGCGAAGCACGAGCCTGCCGTCGCCGGTGCGTGCCGTAATATCGGCGTGACCTGCGGAAAGAACCTTGATGTCCGAGGCAGAAACGTTCTGTTCTTTCGCCAGACGGTCCACCAGCTGTTGCGGGTCACGACCAACCGCGCAGTACAGGGTGCCGCGCGAAGAACGCACCGACTCCGGCGCATTGACCGCGGTGGCGCTCAGCTCAATGGCGTACTCGCCGGCATCACTAAACGCCCACGACAGGTGCGTATGCGCCTGCAACGGAAGCTCCAGCGAACCCATATCGCCGGTACGGATCGCGGTGTCCCCCTCACGGGTGAGGTTCACGCCGCGCGCATGCGAATCGCACAGCATCTCCACCGCACCGAAGGTCTGCGTAATGAACGCCGCCAACTGCGCATTCGACGAATCGGTAGAGGTGCGCGCCCGCACGCTGTGAACCTCAAAGCGCATGCCTGCATCCGAAGAGTTGGCGGGGGCAGATTCGTTCTGCCCGCCCTCTTCAACACGCAAACCCAGCCAGATGGAGTCTAGGGAGGCATCCTCAACAATGGCTTCCAGCTTGCCGCCGTACTGCTCAATCTTCTCCGCAACCGCCACGGACACAACGCCTGCGGGCAGGTTCGCCTCAACCATTTTGCTGAGCTTACGCTGCTCCAGCAGCAGACCGTTCGTCAGGGCGCAGCGTGCGTAGGCGACATCGCGGATATCGCGCAGGCTCGGCTCATACGAGTGCGGGTCAGCACCGGCGGGCACCAGGGAGTGCACGCTGGCGCGCTCTCCTGCAATCTGCTGCGCCAAGTCCGCCAGAATCGGGGTCGTGGCGACCACGCGCATCCGGTCGGAGGAAGCGTTCACGGTGCTGGCGCATCCGCTCAGTGCGAAGGCACCAGCCCCCACCCCCGCACCCACCGCAATGCGGGAGGCGAGGGTGAGGGCGGTACGCCGACTATATGCTTGCGCGCCGGTATGTCCGCTATGCGGTGTCACCGCTGCGGCCCTTTCGGCGTGCCGAACGCAGAATCATGGCACCGAGTGCCAGCGCCAGAATGGAGGTGCTGACCATGAACGGGTCGATGACCACACCGGTGTTCGGCAGCTTACCCGCCGCGGCTGCCTTCTGGGCGTTGGCGAGTTCCTGGCTGGTCAGGGCGCAATCCTCACCGGAGGCGGTCTTACCGACGATGCGCACCTTGGATCCGTCGGGCTTGGTGACGATGCCGGTGGCTTCGTCCACGGTGCCGTTGAGTGGGTTCTTGGCGGTGCTCTTCTCGCCGCCGTTGTTGGCACCGTTAGCGCTGTTAGCGTTGCCGCCGTCCTGCTTGGTTTCTGCCGCACCCTGCGCGTTGTTGCTTGCCGGGGCGTTATCGGGGTTGCCGACGGTGAAGTGCAGAACCGATTCGCTGCTGACCTGCTGGCCGTTCTTCAGGCGTGCAGTCCAGCCGATGGTCACGGTGTAGCGACCCTCAGCGGTGAACACCCAGTTGCTGTGCTGGTGGGTGTTTGCGGGCACCTGGAAGGAGCCGCCGCTACGCGAATCGAAGACCTTCTGACCGGCGGAACCGAAGTTGCCGGAGAGGAAGGTGGACATGGTGCCGGGGCCCTCAAAACCGTTGAGGCTCATGGTGACGGGGCCGTCGAGCTGCTTGAGCAGTTCGGGGTCCTGGGTGCTCCAGCCGAGCCAGGGCACGCCCTGCTGCTGGGTTGCGCCGATCATGTGCACGGGGGTGCCCGCCGGGGCGATGTTCTCCATGCCTGCGGGCAGGTTGATCTTCGCGGCGTCATTGAGTACGAACTCGAGGGCGCCGGGGGAGACGTGGCGGGCGGGGCTGGTGCGGTCGTCCTTCACGCTGCTGGTGAGGTTGCCGCCGTTGAGGATCGGGCCTACGTCAAAGTGGCCGTGGGTGACTTCTTCACGGCCGCTGTGCTCGGCGGTGTTGACCACGGCGAGGGTGGGGATGCTGGTCGGTGCCTGGGCTGCCTGGTTGCTCTGCTTGTTGTCCTTCTGAGCGTCCTTAGAGTCCTTGGCATCTTCGGCGGGAACCTCGGTGGCGATGCACTGCTGGTTCAGGCTGCCGGGCAGACCGGAGGACAGCACGCCGTTACCGGTAATGCCGCCGCCGTTACCGGGCGCGGTGACGTTCTGGGCGTTGGAGCCCTTCACGCTGCGAGAGCTGCCATTATCGCCGCCACTCTTGCTTTCGCCCTTGTCGGAGCCGTTATTGGTGTTGTCGGTGCCGCTGATAGCGGTTACACCGGATCCGCCCTGGGATACCTGCTCACCATTTGCCGCCGCCTTCGCGCTGTTCGGGTCGGTCACCTGCGCGGCGTTCTGACCGTTCACGGATCCATCCACGCGGCGAATACCGGTGGATGCGCTCGCCTCAGCAGATGCACTCGCCTCAGCACTTGCGGAGGTAGATGCGCTGGGGCTGCTGGTGGCGCTCTCGGTGGCGGTGGAGGTTGCCTCGGGGGTAGTGGTTGCCTCGCTCGTGGCGTCCTTGGTTGCTTCCTTTGCGGCGTTCTGCGCGTTCAGGAGCTTGAAGCCGTCCTCAGCGTTAGTGCCCACGGCGATGGTGTAGGTCGCCTCGGAGCTGACCGGGGTGCCGTCGGCAAGGGTTGCGGTGGCGCGGAACGTCAGCTGGTAGATGCCTGCGCGGGTGAATGCCCAACTGAGGTGCTCGTGGCCGCCAGCGGTGATGGTGTGCGGTGCGAGCTGGTCGTTGGTGCTGAAGACGCGCGGGTTGTCGCGACCGGATTCGGTGAAGACTTCGGCGCGGCCGCCTTCGGGTACGCTGCTGCGCACGAGTTCAAGGTTGATGGTGTTGTTCTTGAGCGCGCCGGGGCGAATTCCTTCCGCACCGAGGCCGGGGTAGAGCAGGCCGCGGGTGCGGGTGGAGGGAATGTAGAAGATGTCCTTGCCTTCGGGGGCAATGTAGTCGTAGCCGGCGGTGACGGTGGTGTGTGCATCCTCGACGTCGGGCAGATGGAAGACGGTACGGGCGGGGTTGAATCGTCCCTGCTCGCCGGGGGCGGTGTCTGCGAGGGTGCCGAGGGTGAACTGGCTGCCGTCGAGGAAGGCGTTGAGCATTTCGGTGTGTACGCCCGCGATGACGTAGTCACCTTCGTAGTTGACGTAACCGCGCGACTCGGTGCCTGCCTGGGTGCCAGCCTGGTTTTCCTGCGCCTGTGCGGCGGTGAAGGTGCCGACCTGAGGGAGGGCGAGGGGTGCCCCGAGTGCGAGGGTGCATCCGAGGGTGGTTGCGCTGAGTAGGCTCAGGGGTTTGGTGCGTCCTTGCATGGTGGCTCCTTGGATGACTGCTCGTTGGCTGGCGCGCTGCCCGATGCTTTCGGGGCTTGCCCGGTGCTGGGTCCGGCGGCCTGTTGCCGGTTTCTCCCCTGCGTTCGGGGTGCGCTCTGCCGTGTTTTTCTCTTTGTGGATGTACGTGGTGTGCGTTTTTGGGCGCGCCTCGGCGCACACGTGTTTCTGAGAATCACTATACTCACTTAGGTTCTAAATGACAATTATTTGCAAAAGAGCTACCCTATGAAATAGAAAAATGAGAAAGGTTGTCATGAACTCTCAGAAGCAGACCCAACGACGGGTCACCACACACACCCCCGCACTCTTCATCCCCGGCGGCAAGCCCGCCCTCCGCCGCGCAGCCGCATTCCTCTCCGCCGCAGCGCTGCTCGCGCTTGCCGGCGCTGCCCCCTCCCTGCCCGCTGCAGCAGGCCCCGACGACGGCAAAATCGTCACCACCAAGGGCCACGTTGACGCCCCCAAGGCATACTGGGACGAGCAGAACGGCACCTTCGTCCTCATGAACGAGGCGAACCCCTACAAGACCGGTGCAGACACCTACGAACTGGACAAGACCGTCAACTGGGTCGGCAAGGGCTACAGCACCAGGGACGGCAAGTCGCAGTACACCATGACCCTGGGCGACTCGCCCTCCCTGGCGTTCCTCGGCGAACCCGGCCAGACCCTCTACATGGCACCGCACCTGACCTACGGCAACCAGGACCCCATCTGGGCTGGCCTGGGTGCCTCCACGAAGGTACCCACTGAGCGTTTCCGTGACGGCGTGTTCGCTACCGACATTCTCTCAGTTGAGGGTCCCGGCCGTATGGAGCTCTTCCGCTACAACCCGGACGACGCCCCCGCTGACGTGTACCGCATGCTCTCCAGCAGCTCGACCGGCTGGCACTCCTGGCTACTCGACAAGGGTAGCCACACCCACAACACCACGACCTTCACCCGCCCCGGCCGCTACGTGGTCACCTACCGCACCGTGGCGCGCTCCACCGACGGCCGCATCATTAGCTCCAAGCCGTCGAAGCTGGTCTGGCAGGTTGGCGGCATGCAGCCCGTGCTCGGTGACGGCACCCCCACCGCCGTGCCCACCGT
>ERZ1674177.139-NODE-140-length-14711-cov-16.994064_pt1 | contig 14711 bp, 5 predicted proteins | sample MGYA00581287_ERZ1674177 | MGnify/ENA primary metagenome ERZ1674177 (study PRJEB41354, sample SAMEA4873336) | human saliva metagenome | biome: human-associated habitat [ENVO:00009003]; feature: mouth environment [ENVO:08000002]; material: saliva material...
TGGAAGTTGTCATTCGCAGGCAAAACGCCCCGACTATCTAATTATTGACCCCGATAATTCCGTCGCTTGTGTTATTGAATTAAAAGGAACGGGTAATTGGAAAACTCTGAGGCGACCCGATATTGTAAGCCAGCTGAAGGGGGGAGAAGCGTTCCTGAAATACTGTGAAATTTTAATTAAAACTTTTGTTTCAGGTAAAAGTGACGACTCTTGCGAATCTCCATGTCGATGGTGCGATAGGGAATATGAGTCTCATGAGTATAAAATTCGATATGTTTGCATTTATGGCCTTGGTGCTCACAAACGTAGAAATGGCATAAATAAATATGTGGGTGCTGGGGCCCCCAAACGAAGAGTTGGACCTCCTCGAAATAGGAATGTTAGGTCTAATAATATTGAAAATACTCCGGATAGCTTTGCAAAGTTTGGCCCTGCAGACCTCCTCCTAAATGAAGATTCTGAGTACGTGGAGATTTATTGGACCAAAGTTTTATATGGAGATAACAAGTAGAGAAATCTTGGTAGGGAAATAATGACGGGCGGCGGGGCGGACCCGCCGCCCACCCGATAGACTGAAGCCATGACAACTCAACTGCTCACCGGCATCCCCGGCACCGGCAAGACCCATCACCTCACCGAACGCGCCCTGCGCTACCTCGCCGACGGGCGCGACCCCGCCCGCCTGCTCATCCTCGCACCCACCCGCACCGCCGCAACCCGCATGCGAGACACCATCGCCGCCGCCAGCGACCGCAGCCTCTCCGTAGCCCCCACCCGCGCCTGGGCCGCCTACGCCTTCGACCTGCTCAAACGAGCCCAAACCCGCGGGCTCCTCACCGGCGTCGAAGGCAACCTCAAACTCCTCTCCGGCCCCGAGCAAGACGTCATCATCGGCGAACTACTCGCCAACCACGCCGAAGGCATCGCCCCCGGACCCGCCTGGCCCGACTCCCTCCGCGACGCCCTCGCAACCCGCGGATTCCGCCACGAAATCCGCGATTTCTTCGACCGCATGGCCGAATACGACCTCACCGCCGAGGACGTCCAGGCCCTCGCCCGCGACTACAACCGACCCGTCTGGGCCGCCCTCGCCCAGCTCCACACCGAATACCGCGCCGTGCGAGCCCTCCGCGCCAAAAACGCCTACGACCCCGCCGTGCTCATCAACGACGCCTGCCGGCTGCTACTGCGCAACCCCGAATTCCTCGCCGAAGAGCGCCGCCGCTACGACCTCATCCTCATCGACGACGTGCAGGAGCTCAGCCCCTCCACCTACCGCCTGCTGCGCCTCATCGCCGCCGAAGAGCCGCCCGCAGATGCCGCCGCGCTGGCCGCAGAACGCCCCGAGGTCTTCGCCGCCGCGCCCGAAGTCATCATGACCTACAGCGACGAAGCCGTCGTCCAGGGCTTCCGCGGTGCCCGCCCCGACCTGGTGCGCACGCTGCCCGAAAGCTTCCCGCACCTGGCCGAACGCACCCTCACCACCTCCTACCGCCTGCCGGCGCTCATGATGCCGCTGCTCGCCGACATCCGCCGCCGCCTGCCGCGCTACAGTCGCTACGTGCCCGCCGCAGAGACGGACGGGCAGAAGACCTCCGCATCCTTCGGACGCATCAACACCACCCCCGCCGACGAGGCCCTCACCTGGGGTGCCGCCGATGAACCGCTGCTGCACCTGGGGGCCGACGGCAAGATTCTCGACCCCGCGCACTACCGCACCGCACCCGCCGGAGTGTATAAGTATGCGCTCGCCAGCGCCCAGGATGAGGCGAACCTGCTCGCCCAGCTGCTGCTCGAAGACCGCATCTACGGCAACCGCCCCTACCGCGAGAGCGCCATCATCGTGCGCAACGGCGCGGACGTGGCGCGCATCCGCCGGGTGCTCTCGGCCAGCGGTATTCCCTCGCGCACCTCCGCCGCCCTCGTGCCCGTGCGCGACGAACCCGCCGTGCGCCCCTTCCTCGACGCGCTCAGCCTGCTCGTCTACGCCCGCAAACGCGGCGAGAAAGCCCTCAACCCCGCCGTGCACATGCCCGCCGCAGAAGGTGCAGAAGGTACGGAGGCGGCCGAGCGCAGCGGTTACGAAACCCTCAGCGCAACCGAAGCTGAAGAGCTCATGCGCCGAAGCCTCGACGACGTCATCGCCGAAGAAAGCCGCGCCAACCCCCTCGGTGGCGCGCAGAGCGCCATCACCCTGCTCACCTCCCGGCTCGGTGGCGCATCCAGCATGGACGTGCGACGACTCCGCCAGCAGCTACGATCCATCGAACTGCAAAGCGGCGGCCACCGCCCCAGCGACGACCTGCTCCTCGGCGCCCTGCTACACCCCGAAACCCTCCCCGAAGAGGGCGTAGGACGCGCCGTGCACCGCATCGCAGCCGTGCTCTCCGCCGGACGTAAAGCACTCGCGCGCCCCGAATCCACCAGCACCGAAGTGCTCTGGGCACTCTGGGAAGCCAGCGGCCTCGAAAAAACCTGGGTCGCCCAGTCGCGCGGCGCAGGCCCCGACGCCGACGCAGCCCACCGAAACCTCGACGCCATGATCGGTCTCTTCGAAGCCGCCGACCGATTCGACGAGCAGATGCGCGGCGCCGGTGCCGAGCAGTTCCTCGACTTCATCGACGCGCAGGACCTGCCCATGGACACCCTCGCCGCCCGCGGCGTACGCCAAGACGCGGTCGAGATTCTCACCCCCGCGCTCGCCGCAGGTCAGTCCTGGCGCACCGTATATGTATGCGGTCTGCAGGAAGGAACCTGGCCCAACACCACCGTGCGCGGCTCCCTGCTGAGCACCGGAGACCTTACGGACCTGTGCGATGCGCGCCTCCGCCAGCGCGCCCAGCAGGCAGAACAGCAGGCGGGGGAGAGTGAGCAGCCGGTGCCGCCCGCCCGCATCCGCAGCTACCCCGAACGCGTGCGCGACACCCGCCACGACGAGCTGCGCATGTTCGCCGTCGCCGCCACCCGAGCCAGCACCCGCCTCGTGCTCACCGCCGTACGCAACGACAATCAGGCACCCGGTGAGTTCTTCGACTTCGTGCTACCCACCGACGCGGTTGGCGAATCCACGGACGTGCCCATCACCCGCGTGCGCCGCCCCGCCACCCTGCGTTCCCTCGTGGCGGAGCTTCGCCGCACCCTCGTTGAGGAATCGATGAACGCGATGCGTGCCGAAGACGCCCAGCAGGAGGACACACAGCAGAACGGCGCGCCAATGCACAACGCGCCGGAGGAAGAGGCACTCACCCCGGAGGCTTCCGCGTACCGACTCGATGCCGCCTCCCGCACTCTGGCGCGCCTGGCGAATGCGCAGGCGCCCGGCGCCGCTCCCGACGAGTGGTGGGGCCTGCTGCCGCTTTCTAGCACGGAGCTGCTCTTTGCGCACCGCCCGGCAGACCACGCTGAGCTGGACGAAAACTACGGTGAAGACGGCGAAGAACATGCCGAAAACCCCGGCCGCCGCACGATTACGCTTTCGCCTTCGCGCCTGGAAACCATCCACAGCTCCCCGCTGGACTGGCTGGTTTCCGCCGCCCGCGCGGAAGCCCAGACCGACCTGTCCCGCTCGCTCGGAACGCTCGTGCATGCCATCGCCGAGGAGTACCCGACCGGCACCCTCGAAGAGCTCCAAACCGCCCTCGACGAGCGCATTAGCTCCCTCGGCGTGCCCGCCCGCAAGGAGGACGAAACCGACGAAGAGTACCGCGAGCGCGTGCCCTGGGAATCCTACGCCCTCTACGAGCGTGCCAAGCGCATGATTCTGCGCCTGAGCTACTACTACCGTCAGCACATGGGTGACGCCGGCTGGCAGAACCTCGGTGTTGAAGGCTCCTTCGCGGTGCGTGTGCCCGTGCCCTTCGACCCCGCCGGTGAGGTTGGCGAGCTGGATGCGCTGCTCACCGGCCGTGTGGACCGCCTCGAGGGTACCGCCCCGGCGGAGGACGGCACCCGCCGCTACGCCATTGTTGACCTGAAAACCGGTAAGTCTAAGCCGACCGGCTCGGAGATGGAGACGCATCCTCAGCTTGCCGCCTACCAGATTGCGGTGGAGGCTGGCGCGGGTGAGCAACTGGAGGAGCGCTACCGTGCCGAAGCCGCCGCCTTGGAGGCGGGTGAACCGCTACCGGATGCCCGCCCCCAGGAACTGGAGTACACCGGCTACACTGGTCATTCCGCAGGCGCGGCGCTCGTGCAGTTGGGCGCCTCGGGCGTGAACGACGAGAGCAAGACTCGCCTGCAGGTTCAACCTGCTCTGACGGAGCACGATTCGTGGGCGGCTGAGTTGGTGCAGCACGCCGCGGAGCTGATTGCTGGCTCGCAGGTGCAGGCTCGTCACCGTGAGGGCGGCTATGGGTGCCGTCTGCCGGAGATCTGCCCGATTTGTACGCGCGGCCGTCAGGTGACTCAGCCCTAGTAGCCGCGTACCCTACGTTTACTTTCGATATCACTCACACCGAACCTCCCATGAGAATGATCCATGAGGAAGAGGAATCATGACTGACTCTGGCGCATACGGCGCTACTAACCTGGGCGCTACTACCCCCGGCGCTCACCCCGGTTCTGGCACCGGCATGCTCACCCCCGCCCAGTGGTGCGAGCACAATAGCTGGCAGCTGCCCAACGGCGTGCTCTTCTCTGCTGAAGCCGCCGCGAATGACCCCGCGCTGAAGCCTGCCGACTACCGCAGCGCCCTCGACATTGCCGAGATGCTCAACGGCGCCGACGGTAAGAAGCCGACCCCCGAGCAGGTACGCATGATTGAGGCGGGCCCCGCCCCGACCCTCGTCATTGCGGGCGCCGGTTCGGGTAAGACCGCGACCATGGTCGACCGCGTGATTTGGCTGGTCGATAACGGTTTTGTGCGCCCTGAAGAGGTGCTTGGCGTGACCTTCACCCGCAAGGCGGCAACCGAGCTGCGCAGCCGTATGCGTGCTGGCCTGAACACGCTGCGCCGTAGCCGCCGCGTCGCCCCGAGCGATGAGGAGCTGCGCGAGGGCATCGCTGACCCGACCGTGCTCACCTACCACTCCTACGCGAATAACCTCGTCAAAGAGTACGGTTTGCGCCTGGGCGTGGAGCAGGACGCGCAGATGCTTGGCGATGCGCAGAAGTGGCAGCTTGCCGCGCAGATTGTGCAGTACTGGGAGGGGGAGCTTCCCCTCGATAAGGACGGCGTGCCGGTGTCTGCGGCGACCATGATTAACCAGATGCTGCAGCTCTCTGACGAGTGCGCGGAGCACCTGGTGGAGCCGCAACAGGTTATTGACTTCTGTACCGAGCAGTTGGCGGCTTATGCGGCGGTGCCCGAGCCTCGCCGTGAAACGAAGACTGAGAAGGACATCCTGAAGGTTCAGCGTCTGCTGCGGAACCGCCGAGTGTACGCGCGCATGGCGATGAGCTACGCCCGCGTGAAGTCGCGCATGCAGGTGCTGGATTTCGGTGACCTGATGCGTTTTGCCGCCCGTATTGCGGAGGCTGACCCTGCGATTCGCGAGGGTGAGCGTGCCCGTTTCAAGGTGGTTCTGCTGGACGAGTTCCAGGACACTTCGCACGCGCAGATGAGCTTGTTCTCCTCGATTTACGGTGCTGATGAGGCGGCGGGTATTCCGGCGCATCCGGTGATGGCTGTGGGTGACCCGAAGCAGTCGATTTACGGTTTCCGTGGTGCTTCGGATGGCCAGATGTTCAGCTTCTACCGTCATTTCCCGACTAAGCATGTGCGGCCGCTGTTCCTGTCCATCGCGTGGCGTAACGACATTTCGGTGCTGAACGCGGCGAACCATGTGGCGGAGAAGCTGAAGGAGGTTCCCGAGTGGGTGCGTGCCGCCGACGGCGATATTACCGCCGCTCAGGTTCCTGACCTGCGCCCGCGCTGCGCCCTGGTGGGGGAGCCTGGTTCACCCGCTTTTGAGCAGGCTGCCGCGGGCATGGTGGGGCGCGTTGATTTGACGTACCACGACTCTGACCGCGAGGAGGCTGTAGCTATTGCCGAACGTATTGCGGCGATGCGTGCGCAGGCGGTGCGCGAGTATGAGCGCGCCTACGCGGTGCATCGTTCCGGTGATGGTTCTGTGCGTCCGCGTTTGAAGATGCCTGAGATTGCGGTGTTGGCGCGTGTGCACGGTCAGCTGGACCCGATTCGTGTGGAGTGCGAGCGCCTGGGTATTCCGGTGCAGCAGGTGGGTTTGGGCGGTCTGCTCTCCCAGCCGGAGGTTGTGGATTTGGTGTCGGCGTTGCGTGTGCTGGCTGATCCGAACCGTTCGGATGCTCTGGCGCGCCTGCTGACGGGTGCGCGTTGGCGTTTGGGTGCGGCGGATATGTTGGCGCTGGGTGATTGGGCGCAGTCGCTGGTGCGTGAGCGTGAGCGTGCCCTGCGCGAGCAGATGGCGTTGCGTATGCTCGCCGAGGCTGAAGAAGCCGACGACGCTGCTGCTATCAACCTGCAGGCAGAGTACCTGCGCGCCGCCCAGGAGCGCCTGGACGAAACCCTCAAGGGTGCGGTGGAGGATTCCTCCGGCTACGCCTCCCTGATTGAGGCGGTGGAGAACCTACCGCAGGACGGCGCGGACGGCGAACCTCTCTACGGTGAGCAGTACCGCGGCCGCCGTTTCTCCCCGGCGGCGCTGGAGCGTCTGCGTGCTTTTGCTGAGCAGATGCGCGTGCTGCGTGCCGGTTTGAGCGAGGATTTGGGTACGCTGCTGTACGAGATTGAACGGACCATGCTGCTGGATATTGAGCTGGCGGTCCGCCCGGGTACCGACCCGCTGGGTTCGCGCGCGAACCTGGACGCTTTCCACGAGGTTGCCGCTGCCTACGGCATGTCGGCGCCGCGTATTAACGCGATGATTTACGCCGGCTCTGACGGCGTGAGCGCGGAGGAGGGCGACCCGGGTGCGCGCCGCTTCCTGCTGTCTTCGGGCGGCGTGAGCTACGTGATGGGCTTCCTCGCGTGGCTTGAGCGCGCCGATGACGAGGAGAAGGGCCTGGCGCTGGGCGCTGTGGAGCCTGACCCGAACGCGGTGCAGCTGATGACCATGCACGCCGCGAAGGGCCTGGAGTGGGATCATGTGCTTCTGCCGGGTCTGTGTGGTAGTGCGACCGGCGGGCAGACCCCGAACCTGTGGCAGATGTCGGCTAATGCGGCTCTGCCCTGGCCGCTGCGTGGCGACCGCGAGTACCTTCCGTCGATTCTTGAGACCGCGGAGGAGATTACCGCCTTCGAGAAGGCGAAGGACCTGGAAGACTACCTGAGCGAGCATAAGGATGATGCCGCCGAGCATGCCGGCATGGAGGATCGCCGCCTCATGTACGTGGCGATGACCCGTGCCCGTAACCTGCTGGCGTTGAGCGCCTACCGCTGGAAGAGCGCCGCTATGCTCCCCCTGCCGGTGCAGCCCTTCTGGGAGGAGCTGCTGAAGATGCTTTTTAAGTCGCTCTTCGGCATGGGCACCCCCACGGTAGACGCGCCCTCTGTGCGTTTCGAAGAGACGATGGATGCGCCCTGGGCGGCACCGCAGCTGGTGGGTATGGGCCTGTCGTACACGATGCCGAACCCCGCCGATAAGCGCAAAAAGGTGCACCTGAACCATGTGCGCCGCTGGGTTGAGCAGCTGGCTGAGTCGAAGTACCGCCTGGTTGAGCCGGTGACCCTGGTGCACGGTACGGTCGTGGACCCCTCGAACCTGCCGCCCGCCCCCGATGAGGCGGCGCTGCTGGAGGAGCTGGAACGCTACCCCGTAGACGCTGACGAGCTCACCCCCGAGCAGGCGGAGGCGCGCGCGAACGCTCAGGCGAAATACGCCGAGCAGGTGCAACGCTACGCGTGGGCGCTGGTGGAGGCGATGGCTCCCGCCCTCGCGCAGGATTGGCAGCTGGCGGCTCCTTCCGTACGAGCACGCACGGTGGCGGAGAACTGTACTCGCCTGAACCTGCCGGTGCCCGAATGGATTATCGAAGCCACCGAGCGGGAGAAATGGCGTGAGGCGCAACCGCCTCAGCCCGGTTTCTCGCCCACGGTGGCGGCGGCACTGCCGATCGAGGTGCGCGGCCAGTTCGCCCAGAAGAACTACGAGGACAGGAACCCGAACCTGGGTGCGGTGCTGACCGCCATGTGGCCTTTTGACCCGCTGGAGCGCCCCGTGATTTGGCGTTGGGCTTCTGACGATGCCCTCAACCGGGGCACGGAGGCGGTGCTTCGCCGCGGCCAGCATGAGCAGCTGGAACGTGAGATTGCGATTAACTCCTCGAGCCGTCGCGAGGCAGTGGAGCGTGCCGCCCTGGCGGTGGAGCTTGCCGTCGGCGCGGGGGAGGATGACCTGCACCAGAGCGGGGATGTAGCGGGGGAGAGTACAAGCCATCCTGCAACCGCTGCATCAGCTGCACACGGCGAGTCCGCCATTCCCGAATCCCTGCGCCAGCAGGCGGTGGACTGGGAACGCGAAGCCGACCTACTACTGCTCATGATGGGTCAGACCGACCCGGTGCTGAGCGATCAGCTGCCGGGGCACCTGTCCGCATCCACGTTCATTCGCCTGAGCGAGGATCCGCAGGGCACGGTGCATCAGCTGATGCGCCCGGTGCCTCAGCGTCCCTCGCGTGCGGCAACGATTGGTACGGCGGTGCACGCGCTAATTGAGGAGCACTTCGGGGTGGCGCCGAGCGCCGACCCGCTGGAGGCGCCCGACGCGGAGGACACGGTGGGCGTTGACCTGCCTGGTTCCGCTGCCGCCTCCACCGCGCCCGCTGAGCATGCAGACCCCGCTGATTCTGCAGATCCGGCTGACCTGCAGGAACAGGACGAGTTTACCTTCGAGGATGATTTCGAGGAGTCCGAGAGCGAACTGGCGGCCTCCGTTCAGCGCCTCTGGGAGCGCTTCGCCAACAGCGAGTGGGGTAGTGACGAGTGGAAGGACCGCATCTGGGCGGTCGAGTACCCGGTCGAAACCCACATCGAGGGCGTGAGCCTGCGCGGCCGTATCGACGCGGTGTTCCGCACCGAGGACGAAGACGGCGAACGCTGGGTCCTGGTGGATTGGAAGAGCGGTTCCCGCCCGAAGATGGCGACCATGCAGTCTCGGCGCTTCCAGCTGGGCCTGTACCGCATCGCGTTCTCCCGCATTATGGGCGTGGACCCGGAGCGTATCAGCACCGTGTTCGTGTACCTGGGCGGCAAGGGCGTTGCGGAGGTGTGGGATCACCAGATCCGCGGCGGCCTGCCCACGGAGGCGCAGCTGGCGAAGGTGATTCGTGAGGCGCGCAAGGGCTAAGCAACAAGGCTAAGCGGCAAGGCTAGGCGGCGGAGACATGCGCTCGCGCGTTAGCTTGAGCCAATAACCGAATACAGAAAAGCAGCTCACGGAGGCATTGCGCCTCGTGAGCTGCTTTTCTGTATGGACTTCTGCGGTTAATGGCAGAGAACGCCTCTTCACCCCACTGCATTAGGGTGATGAGGCGTCCTCAGCCGCTGAAGAACTATAGAGGTACTTCGTGCCCTCGCACGCTCCGGGAAAGAATCGCGCCGAACGACTGCCGCTCTCGCGGCCTCACTCGCGCCGCCGGCGCCCCGTGGGGTTTGCGTGCGTCTTTACTCTCAAACACAACCTCGAAAGTAACTCTATAGATTTCTGCCATCGGTGATTGGTTGCGCGGTGCATGAATCCGGCTCGGGTCTGACATGACCGGTCAGGGTCCCGTCCAATCTGTCTCCCCACTTTATCGCTGCCACGATATCAGCGCTGGTCAGTGCGCTATGGGGAGTGTGTCCGCTGGTTTTCTCGCGGCACAGCAAAAGTATTCCAGGAGTTTTTGAAAAAATCTACAGGGTAAGTTTTTACCCTAAAATGCACTATTTTGAGCATAGTTCAAGGTGAAGTTGATGCTCTGTGGACTCTTGAAATCAAAAGTTGGTTTATGTGGGTTTGTGGCGTATTTGCGTCCGGGAAATATTGTGAATGGCACTTTTAGCGCACCTTCAAGTCTCAGCCTTAATCTGAGTCATTCATGCACAAAAATGCAAAACTGGTGCTCAAAAGGTGAGGGGAAACACTTAAAGAAATTTCGGCAAAAAGCCCACTAAAGCCCCTCCATTAGCCCTTATAGGCATCATCCCGTCGGTTCGACAGACAGTTAGTGACAGACAGCCAGGAGAGCTAGTTTTACCGGGCGTGAGTCAGTGGATATACAACCCAGCGGATACACAGCCCAGTAGATACAGCTCAGCCCCGCAGTGCAGTACTGCGGGGCTGAACTGAAAACCTAGCTGAACCGAAAACCTATGCGGCAGGTGACACCCTGGCTGGCAACAACCTGGCGGCTATTTACCTTATGAGCTACTCGGCGGGACCGACCAATATCTATTCGGCGGGGCCGACCAGGGGGCCGACCTCCTCCTGTCCGAGCAGTTCGCCGGAGGCACGCAGGTCGTCCTGAATGTCCAGGAGCATGGACACCGCGTGGGTTGCGCCGTCGCGGTCGCCAACCTCCACGGTGTGGGTGAGCCACTGGGCGATCGCGAACTCTGCGTAGAAGTTCGCGCGCTGCGCCAGGTAGGCGTCGGGCAGCTGAGGCATCTGCTGGCGGTACACCTCGATTGCCTCGTCGGTGAAGTCGATGTCCTGGCAGGAGTACAGCCACGCGAAGTCCTGCGCGGGGTCGCCCACGTGCACCTCGGACCAGCCGGTGACCTCCACGATGCGCGCCTCCGTAGGAGTCACGTGCAGTACGAGGTTCTCTGCGCCCATGTCGCCGTGGACCACACGCGGGCGGAACTGCCACATGGGGCCGGGGGAGAGCACGGCACGCCAGTGCGCTAGCAGGTCGGCGGGCACCTTACCGGTTGCGGCGGCACGCTCCAGCTCGGCGTTCTTGCGCAGACGAATCTGCTCCGAAGAGTAGGAGGGCAGATCGGCTTCGTAAATAATGTCTTCGGGCATCACGTGCAGAGTTGCGATGTCCTTGGCGATGATGGATGCCAGGGAGGGGCGGTTCGCCGCAACTTCGCGGCGGCTCAGCTCGGCGAGCTGGTCCACGTCGTAGATGGTGCCGGGGATGTGCGTGTACACGAACACGTTGCCACCCTCGTAGGGTACGGTGCCGGCGACAGTGGGTACGGCGAAGGGCAGTCGTGCGCGCAGGCCGGGGCTGAACGACTGCAGGATGAGGTGTTCAGCTTCCAGACGCATGCTGGCGTCGGGGCGGCGCGGGGCGCGCACTCGCCAGCGGCGACCGGTGGAGTCGGCGATGATTGCCGAGTCGAAGTCGTCGCTGTCTTCGCGGACCGGTTCGGCGCCGACGGGGTAAATCCCGGGCACTCCGGCGGAGACGATGGCTGCTAGCTGAAGGGGAGATAAAGTCACGGGTTAAGGTTACCAAACCAATGTGTGTCGTTTAGTAGTTTTTGGGATCTTTATGCCAAGTGGTGAAGATACTTGTGGACAAGCCTAAACGTGCTCGCCTGCGCTGCCTGTTGAGCTTCTACTTGCCCACTCCAAAAGAGGCGGGTTCCTCACGCCCTGAATGAAAGCAACAGCTAAGAAACCGCGGCGGGTCTGGAGAACACAGTCTGGGAGAATACAATGGAAGACCGGCTATCACCGCCCCGCGCACCCGCATACACGCATGCCCGTATGCCCGTGCGAGCGCATGCCGTCTGCCCGTACCGCCCGCCTTACTGATGGAGCATTATGACCGCCACACCTCAGCAGCCTCAGCATATGATCTCCGCAGACGATATTCTTGCCGGGCTTGACCCGGATCAGCGTGCGGTCGCCACCGAGCTGGACGGCCCCATGCGCGTGCTGGCGGGTGCCGGTACCGGTAAGACCCGCGCGATTACGCACCGCATCGCCTACGGTATTGCGATTGGCCGCTACCAGGGCCCGCGCGTGCTCGCCCTGACCTTCACCCTGCGCGCGGCGGAGGAGATGCGTACCCGCCTGCACCAGCTGGGTGCGCACGGCGTGCAGGCGCGTACTTTCCACTCGGCGGCACTGCGTCAGCTGGCGTATTTCTGGCCGCAGGTGGTGGGTGGTACGTTCCCGTCCATCGTGCAGAATAAGGCAGCGCTCATTACGGAGGCGGCGAACCGTCTGCGCATCAGCACGGACCGTTCCCTGCTGCGTGATTTGGCGTCGCTGATTGAATGGGCGAAGGTTCAGCTGCTCACCCCGGACACCATCATGCAGCGTCTGAGCGAGAAGCAGCTGCCCTCGGCGATTACCCCGCAGAATATGCAGCGTATTTTCCAGGCGTATGAGGATTTGAAGGATGAGCGTAACCTCATCGACTTTGAGGACGTACTGCTGCTGACCATCGCCATGCTGGAGGAGGACGAGAAGCTCGCCGCGACCGTCCGCAACCAGTACCGCCATTTTGTGGTGGACGAGTACCAGGACGTGTCCCCGCTGCAGCAGCGTCTGCTGGATGTGTGGCTGGGCGGCCGCGACGATATTTGCGTGGTGGGCGACGCCTCCCAGACGATTTACTCTTTTACCGGCGCGACCAGCCGTTACCTGCTGGATTTTGCGCGCCGGTACCGTGGCGCGCACACGGTGAAGCTGACCCGCGACTACCGTTCCCATTCGCAGGTGGTGGAGTTGGCGAACCGCCTGTTGGCGGCGCGCCGTCCGCATCCGGATTCGAGCCCGCATTCGTGGGCGCCGCCGCTGGAGCTGATGTCTCAGCGCGGCCCCGGCGTGGATGTGGAGTGGTTCGGCTATGCCGACGATGAGCAGGAGGCGGCCGGCATTGCCGAGGACATCCGCGATCTGATTGAGAAGGACGGCGTGCCGCCTTCGGAGATTGCGGTGCTGTTCCGCACGAACGCGCAGTCGGCGGCGATTGAGTCTGCGCTGGCTGCCGCCCACATTCCGTACCAGCTGCGTGGCGCGGAGCGTTTCTTTGAGCGCCCCGAGGTCAAGCAGGCGATGCTTGCCCTGCGCGGTTCGGCGAAGTCCACGGACGGTACCGAGGACGTCACCCGCTACACCCGCGATGTGCTCGGCGGCCTCGGATATAAGGAGGAAGGCCCCCTTTCGGGAGGCGCCACCCGCCAGAAGTGGGAATCCCTCGCCGCCCTGGTGCACATGGTGGACATGATGGCGCAGCACCGCCAAGAGCAGCTTCAGGAGCACCGCGCGAACCCGCGCCCGGGCGTGCCCGAGCCGCTACCTTTGACCATGCACGAGGTCGTGGCGACCCTGAACCACCGCAGCGAATTCAATGACGCACCGCAGGTCAACGGCGTAACCCTCGCCTCCCTGCACGCGGCTAAGGGCCTGGAGTGGGACGCCGTGTTCCTGTGCGGCCTGAATGAGGGCCTCATGCCCATCACTTTTGCGACCACCCCGGACGAGGTGGATGAGGAGCGCCGCCTGCTGTACGTGGGCATTACGCGCGCCCGCAAGTACCTGTGGCTGACCTGGACGATGACCCGCACCGTGGGTGGTCGCGGTCAGCGGAAGCGTTCGCGTTTCCTGGACGATATTGATCCGGCGAAGCGCCGCCGCAAGGCTGAGAGCGCCGGCTCGTCGTATAGTCAGCCTCGTGCCACGCAGCCCCGCCGTTCGTCGAAGGGAAGAGGAGACTATGGCTCAGCGTTTTAAGCGTGAGATTCTGCCCGCCACCGAGGACCGCCCGCAGATTGAGCTGGTCCGCTCGGCGCGCCGCACCCGCACCATCAGCATGCAGCGCGACGGCGTGGACGAGCACGGCAACCCCGCCTACCGCCTGCTCATTCCCGCCGCGAGTACGAGCGAAGAGATTGACGAGCATATTGCCCGCCTGCTGCCGCGCATTCAGCGTCGTGCCGCCCGCCGTGAGCGTGCCACGCAGCTGACAGTCACGGACGAGTACCTGCGCTCCCGCGCCCTGCACCTGGCGCAGAAGAACCTGCCGGAGCTGGTCGCCTCGGGCAGGCTCGAGAAGCTGTCGATTCGCTGGGTGAGCAACCAGCGTCAGCGCTGGGGCTCGGCAACCTACGCGAACACGCAGATCCGCATCTCCTCGGAGCTGCAGGGCGTACCCGAGTACGTGCTGGATTCGGTGATTCACCACGAGCTTTGCCACCTGCTGCAGCCGAATCATTCGGCGGCGTTCCGTGCCCTGGAGGCGCGCTACCCGCAGCTGCTGCGGGCGCAGGCCTACCTGGAGGGGTACGCGCTGGGGCGCTCGCGGGCTGAGGGTGAACGTGCTGAGGGCGAGCGCGGCGAAAACAGCGCCGACTAAAATCCAGCCGGCTAACGCGCTTCCCGAAAATCAAAGAATCAAAAACCAACCGAACACTCCAACCGAAACACTCGAGCGGGGGTGGCTTGTACATTCACAAGCCACCCCCGCTCGAGGTGTCAGCTATTTACTTTCGCCGCTCAGTTTTACTTTGCTCAGCTCTACTTCTCTTCGGGCGCATCGCCGAAGCCGCCGTCCAGCAGCTTCTGCAGCTCCGAGTCGAAGTCCACGTCGTCCAGGCTGATTTCGTTCATGCGCGCATCGTATGCGGTGAAGTCTTCCAGCTCGGCAGGGGTGGGCAGGGTCTCCGGGGTGTCCCAGAGGCCGTCGCGCGCCTCAATGCCGTGGGATTCTTCGTACCAGCGCCAGAACTGCTGCGCTTCACGCACCAGGCGCGGGCGCAGTTCCAGGCCGACCAGGTTCTCGAAGACCTGCTCGCTGGGGCCGCCGTCGATGCGGCGGCGCGCCATGATTTCGGTCAGCTGCGG
>ERZ1674177.140-NODE-141-length-14644-cov-11.406539_pt1 | contig 14644 bp, 10 predicted proteins | sample MGYA00581287_ERZ1674177 | MGnify/ENA primary metagenome ERZ1674177 (study PRJEB41354, sample SAMEA4873336) | human saliva metagenome | biome: human-associated habitat [ENVO:00009003]; feature: mouth environment [ENVO:08000002]; material: saliva material...
GGGAGGGCTTTCATTGAGGTCTTTCTGCTGCACTCTACTGGCTGGGTATTTCTTTGCTTTCTAGCGGAGACTTTCATTGAGGCTCATCGGGGAAGCGACCGGCTGGACTCTCAGTCGCGAATTTCCCTTCCTTTTTGGAGGGGCTTTCATTGAGGCGGAGCCACGATCATGCACGCCGCCAAGCCAGGCGTAATTTCCCTTCCTTCTGGGAAGGGCTTTCATTGAGGCCTCCACTCGCAACGGGTCGGCACGCCTGGCTGCTGACATTTCCCTTCCTTTTGGGAGGGGCTTTCATTGAGGCCAGCTGTGGCAGGACAAGACGGCCGAGCCGCCCGGCAAATTTCCCTTCCTTTTCGGGAGGGCTTTCATTGAGGCAGGAGCAAATCACGGTGCCGCCCATGATTGAGGGCAATTTCCCTTCCTTTTGGGAAGGGCTTTCATTGAGGCAACACTGAGTGCCCTGGCCGCTGGTACAGCCGACTAGATTTCCCTTCCTTTTTGGAAGGGCTTTCATTGAGGCAGGTGCTAAGGGGGTGTGGCGTGCCCTGGGTGCGGTATTTCCCTTCCTTTTTGGAAGGGCTTTCATTGAGGCTCCAAAACTGCGGCGGCGGTATCCATCTGCTGCGCACATTTCCCCTCCTTTTGGGAAGGGCTTTCATTGAGACCCCAACGCTTGTTAGTGTTGTTCATGTCGATTTCAATTTCCCTTCCTTTTTGGAGGGGCTTTCATTGAGGCGGTTTTGCGGAGAAGATTTCTACCCGCCGCACTGGATTTCCCTACCTTTTCGTAGGAATTTTCATTGAGGGCAGCTGAACTATATGGTTACTAGTGGCCTGTTAGATTTCCCTACAGGTTTTTAAGGACTTTCAAGAAGATAGACTGTTGTGATGATCCAGGATGGCTGCTGGAACGTTTGTTCTGTACCTTGAGGTGTAGACTTTTATTGAGGCTCGGATGTTTCTGTATCCAGTAGTCGCCAGTCAGGTTATTTCCCTACAGTTTTGTAGGGACTTTCATTGAGGCTGTGGCTGGCATATTTCCCCCTCGCTGGAGGAAACCTATTTCCCTTCCTATTTGGAGGGGCTTTCATTGAGGCAGCCACTTGAACACCGGCGCTAGAACATTCTCAACAATTTCCCTTCCTCTTGGGGAGGGCTTTCATTGAGGCCATGATTCGCCTAATGTGGGTTCGCCCTCGGTCGCATTTCCCTTCCTTTTGGGAAGGGCTTTCATTGAGGCACTGTAGGTGGCGTTCAGGAAGCTAACCCTTTGGCGGCATTTCCCTTCCTTTTTGGAGGGGCTTTCATTGAGGCCCTTCTACTCGTTGCAGGTTGATTCGGTAGCCCGCGGATTTCCCTTCCTTTTGGGAAGGGCTTTCTTTGAGGCCAAGGCGAATAATGAAAGATTCTCAACTCAGCGATTTCCCTACAGTTTTGTGGGGACTCTCATTGAGGCTGGAGTATGGAAGTGCCACAGGCTGACGCCGCTGGCTATTTCCCTACCTTTTCCTAGGGACCTTCAATGAGGCGGCGGGCTCATCCCAGCTTGCACAGGAAACACCTCAACCTTCCCTACGGTTTCGTAGGGACTTTCCCTAACCTATTCCTGCTCCGTTCCTGGACCCGCCACAGTCCAGGAACGGAGCTTTTCCTTTTCGCCGCGCAGGAAGCAACCAGGCCAAAACACCAACCGCAAACCCCACCAGCCAGCTGCTACTTGCCTCCTCCACACCTCCAAGCCGAAAACTCAACACGCCGGAATAGCGTCATAAACTCGCTGATAAGCCAAAACACCCCACCGTGGTGCTACCCTCAAAACCAAGCAGCCAAAGCAGACTGCCCACCATACTCGCTCACACCAAGGAGACACTGATGTCTACCCCCTACAGTGCAGGCGACGAACTTCCTATCTCACTCGTCATGCACACCGTGTACTGCCCCCGCCGCGCATGGATCGAATCCAATGGCGAAAAGACCGACACCTCGCAAATGCAAGAAGGGCAATCCGCCCACAAACGAGTCGACGACCCCAAAACATCCCGCGGCACGCAACAGCGCGCAGTCACCATCTCGTCAAAACGCCTAAGGCTCACCGGACGATGCGACGCCGTCGAACCCCAAGAAGACGGTTCTACCCGCATCATCGAGTACAAGTCAACGCCCGTACGCCGCAACGCATCCGTCACGCCCGCCCACAGGGTGCAGCTTGCCCTTCAGAAAATCTGCCTCGAAGAAGCTGGCGAAACCGTCAGCGAATGCGCGGTGCACTTCACCAACCACAACAAAACTGTGCCCGTCGACATCTCAGATGAAGACATCCGCACCGCAGAAGAATACGTACACACCACCCGCGCACTCATCGACAACCCGACAGCACCGCAACCCCTCGAAGACTCACCCCGCTGCAGCTGGTGCTCCCACATCTCCGTGTGCCTACCCGACGAATCCCGCGGAAAAGAAAACATTACACGCGTCGTCGCCAGCAACCCCGACAGTCAAGTAGCGCACCTCACCACGCAAGGATCAAGAGCGACCGTCCAGCAAGGACGCCTTATCGTGCAGCACCTCAGCGAAACAATCAGCAGCGTACCCCTCGAACGCGTGCACAGCCTCGTGGTCCACGGAAACATCGACGTTTCCTCTGCGCTTCTACGAGAACTCATGTGGCGCAACTGCACCATCATCTGGTGCTCCAGCACCGGCCGAGTCTACGGCTGGTCGCAACCCGGCACCGGACCGAATGGACTGGCCCGTGTGCAACAGCATGTCCTCTCAGCGCAGGGGCACCTGCCCATAGCGGCCGCCATGATTGCCAGCAAAATCTCAAACCAAGCGACTCTGCTGCGCCGCAACGGCCACGCCGCAGATGTATGCCGCACTATGCGAGACATTCAGAAGCACACGCCGCAAGCTACCTCAATCCCGGAACTGCTCGGCATCGAAGGTGAAGCCGCCTCGCTCTACTTCGGTAGTTTTGCGACCATGCTCAAAGAAGACGTGCTCACCGAACTCGGCTGGACCTGGACCGGGCGGCAGGGGAGAGGCGCCAACGACCCCATCAACATTCTGCTGAACTACGCCTACGGGCTGCTCAGCTCAGAATGCATTCGTGCGATTCTCACGTGCGGGCTCGACCCTCACGCCGGGTTCCTGCACAGCAGCTCTCGCAATAAGCCGGCGCTCGCGCTTGACCTCATGGAAGAGTTCCGTGCCATCATCGCGGACTCCGTGGTGGTTTCTCTTATTAATAGGAAGCAGGTTAAAGCGGCGCACTTCACCGCGGTTGGTGGCAGCTACCGGCTCACACCCGAAGGGCGAAAGACCGTCATCGCCGTGTTCGAGAAGCGAATGGCCACGGAGATTACCCACCCCACCTACGGGTATTCGGTGACGTGGCGCCGCGCTGTTGAGGTGCAGGCCCGCATGCTCCTGGGCGTAATTAACGGAACTACCCGCGAGTACACGGGGGTGACCGTACGATAATGCGTGACGACGCCCGACGAACACTTATCGCTTACGACGTGCCCAGCGACCGGCGGCGCGCCAAGCTGGCCAAGCTCATTCTCAGTTATGGGGACCGTATTCAGTACAGCGTCTTTATTGTGGATGCGGCCCCCGCCAAGGTGCGGCGCATCAAAGACGAAGTTCAGGAACTCATCGATCCGGACGAGGATTCGGTGCTCTTCTGCGACCTGGGGCTGCTGGCCCGTCTTGATGAGCCGACCTTCAGCTACATTGGCCGGGCGCGCGAGGTGACCGAATCGGATGCGCTCATTCTCTAGCTGCGTGCTGCTCATTCGCTAGCGACGCGCGGCAGGGGAGCGGAGGAATGACGAGTTCGATTGCGGACTGATGGCAAAGACGGGATAATAGATACAGCCAGCTGATTTTAGTTTGTGGCAATGCAGTAAATCCAGCGCCGTCGCGCGCTGGCCTTCATTGGGGGTTAGACCTGTTGCAATAGTCGAAAGCTAGCTGGCCTTATTCTCTCGGGTCTGCAAAGATTTCGAGAGCTTTCTTTTCAGCCCGTGTCTCGTCGGTACTCATCGCACCTGTGAGACACGGGCTTCCTTACTTAGAACTGTTGAAAAATTTCTGGAAGCTGATGTATTCTCGAGATATACCGAATTTGCTCGGCTGGTGCCTTACACGCCCCTGTGTGAGGGTTGACCCGGGCAACCGTTTGGAGGTAAATCCGATGGATATTATGGCGAACCTGGTTGTGAACACCCTGTCGCTCATCTTGGCAGACCTGTTGTTGGGAGTATATAAGGCATGGGTTACGAAGAGTTACGTCAGCGGCGGACCTCGTTATGAGACGATGCGGAAGGTTCCCAACATCGAAGATTTGGCTGGACAGGAAACTCTGGTCGTACTCTCAAACCGAGGCAATACGGAAGCCCAGATTGCGTTCACGAATCACCGGACGCAGATCTTCTCGATTCTGCCGGCTGGAAGCAACGTTACCGTGAGTATTTCTTCGGGTGAAGAAAAGCCGCCCACCACAACGGAAACGCAGTAGACGGCTTTTAAAGTATGTTGATACCGCAATAAGCGGGGTATTTTGAGTTCTGTTGCAGCAGAACTCAATTCCAGAGTATAGCAAGGAAACAGAGCCAGACTCTAGCCCCCTCTATATGCTGACCAGCTTATGCAACTAAATGCTCCTGAATCTGCGCTGAATAGTGCCTAAACAAGGCGGTTACAGTGCAGAATCAGGGGCATTACCGTCCTTGAAATAGCAGCGTGACGAAAACGCGCGCATCATTCGAAAAAGACAGGTAGCTTAAAGCTACATAAGAAAAATCGTGCACAACCCACGCACCGACGCGAGATGTGCACACACTACCTAAGGAGACAATCATGTCCCAGAACACCATCACCCTCGCCGACCTCATCGAAAACGTCAAGCTCGGCCGCGGCTCCGTCATCACTTCCATCACCGAACTCGAACCCGCCGCAGGCCCCCACGCATCCGTTGCACCCGCCAAGTTCGTCGACGGCTCCAAGTCCGTCTTCGCCTACGAAACCCGCTACATCGATGGCGATGCGCGGAAGGTCGTCCTCATCGACAGCAAGCAGTCCGAACTCAACCGCGCAGAAGCCGCCATCGAACAGGGCCGCCAGTACAGCAACGAAGCAGTCGTCAAGATTCCCCGCGCCGTCGTCACCTACGAGACCGAAAACGGCCCCGTAGAATACAGCGACATGGAACTGTCCCACCGCATCTTCGACGGTCACTTCCGTGCCGGTCGTGTCGACGGCAAGCCCATCACCGAACATAACAAGTACCGCGCACTGCGCAACTGCACCCCCGCAGACATGAGCGAACTGCTCAAGACCGCCCCTGCAGCGCTCCTATTCGGCGCATGGGACTCCACCCGCAAGAGCAACCAGGTCCGCCTGCGTAGCGCCCTCGTCGGTGAAATCATCGGCGTCCTCGCAGACCAGGATCCTGGCGCTGAACACCGACAGGCACGCCGTGGCGGCGCCCGCGTCGACGCCGTCGCTGCTAGTGTGCAGCTTACCCCTAAGGACATGGAGTCTCTGGTTAATGACCAGGAAGCTGAACTGAGCGCCAAGAACGTTGCTGCACGCCGCAAGGAAGTAAAGACCGCCAAGGCTGACGCCCGCATCTCCGCATCCACTCTCGGCCTGGGTAGCATCCCGCCCTCGCTCGAAGAAACCGGTGCTGTAGCCTGCCGCCGCATTATTCGCTCCTGGGTTCTGAGCCTCACCACCCTGCGTCAGCTGCGCTTCGGCACCGACGAAAAAAAGAACGTTGCTGCCCGTGCACTCCTCGCCGCGCTCGGCCTCAACGCCATTGCCCGTGCGGAAAGTGAACTCTACATCCGTGCCAACTGCGACCTGATTGAATCCGCCGCACCCGTTGTCACCCTCGACCAGCGTTTCGGCGAGAAGAAGGAGTTCGCACCCCTGACCGTTAAGCAGGCCGACCAGCTTCTCCTCGAAGCTATCGAGAACGCCAAGAAGGCTGGCGTGGCTGACTGGAACGGCCAGACTTTCAACGTCGACGGCAACTCCAGCATCATCGCGAACGCCACCGCGGAGGATGCTGAATAATATGACGAACCTCGGAATTCTCGCGAGGTTCCCGCTCGGCGTATACCAGGGCCACAAGGCGGACGGAAGCCCCGACGCCTTCCCCGACCCTGCCCGCTTGCAGGCCGCGCTCCTCAGCGCGGCCGCGCAGGGACCTCACGCAATTATCGAAAACGGGCAGCTCGCCCCCTCGGAAGAATCTCTCAAAGCCCTCAAATGGCTTGAGGAGAACCCTCCGACCGGGCTGTATCTTCCCGACATGTGCCCCGTGTACCGCTCACCCAACAAGATGAGCCGATTCATGTACCGAGAAGTGGCATATTCAGAGAAGGATGGGCGGCAGACCGAACGTCGCGCCGTATCCGACGGCTGGGCTGTATCCGACACCATCGGCTGGCAGTACGATAAGGTACCCACCGACATCGCAGAAACCATCACCCAGCTCTGCGGCGAAGTACCCTCCCTCGGAGAAGCCAGCAGCTTCACCGCCCTCTACACCGGAGACGTGGAACCCACCCACACCATCGACACTAAGTCGGGCCCGTTCGAAGCAGGCGGCATGCCCGTCCGCGTACCCGTGCCCGGTCGAATCGACGCGCTTATGCGTGCTCACGCAGAAGCGTACCCCGCCAAAGTTCCCACCAAGGCAGGCGACAAGACCGCTATGAGTGACACGATGCGCCCCTCTCCGGTGCCCACCGCAGGCCTGGGATCCATCAAGTACCAGCCGGTGGAGGCTGAAACCTCCAATAGCCCCTGGGAATACCTGTGGCTCCTCGAAGTAGACGGTGAAGAGCTGAAGCCCGAACAGTACGTTAAGGCATGCTCCCTGCTGCATAAGGCTCTCGTAGCTGCCGCAGGATTCGGCGCGCCCAGCCTCATCACCGGTAGGTACCCCAAGGGCCACAAGCCGGCCAACAGCCTGGCGCTGCAGTACCTGCCTGCCCGCTACCTGCCTGACTACCTGCGTCGTGAGGTGAAGTCCAAGGGCGTTCTGCTCGTCTTGGTCCCGGCAAGCGCCCCGACCGATGAAGCAGTAGAACTCGGTATCGCACTCAGGAGCGTAGAAACCCTCTACGCTCAGGACTTCCCCCGGCTGACCGTGAAGCTTCGCCAGAAGCGCCTGCCCGCGCAAGGTTTCTGGGATGCTCCCAAGACCGGGTACAAGCGCCTGTGGCGTACCCTCAGCGCGGCCGTTCCCGAATCGCGCGTTTTCAACCGCCCGAAGAAGGTTGAGACGAAGGCCTGGACGTTCGCTGACGCCGCTCTGCTTTCCATGGCTTATGTGTGGCGTGACAGCTTCGAAGCGCCCGAGGCTGAAACCTCACGCGAACGAATTCGCAGCTTGAGGGACCAGGTCGCTAAAAAGGCAGAGGCCAAGGTCCTGGAAGCCCACCGGGTAACCCAGAACCCCGCCGCCTACGCCTACAAGCTGCCGCGTACTCTGCCCGCAGAGCCGTGGCGCGGCATCGTAGACCTCGGCAACCTGGCAACTGACACGACCCTTGTAGCCATCGGCCAGTCCCGCCACATGGGCGGCGGCCTGCTGGTTCCATTCGACGTGCCCACCGAAGAATACGACCGCCGCAAGAAGGAGGAAGAGCATGACTAGCCCCACTACCACGCTGCCCTCCATCACCCGTGAAGAGTTCGGTGCCTTCTTTGCCGCACTCAACGGAGGGCACGACCCCTTCAGCTGGCAGGAAGAGGTACTCGACCACATTTGCGAGCACGGCGTATGGCCGGAACGTATTAACGCACCGACCGGCTCCGGTAAGTCCTCCGTGGTTGATATTCACCTCTTCGCGAATGCACTCGCAGCGGTTGGCGCCGCGCCGCGCGTTCCCCGTCGCCTCTGCGTGACCGTGGGACGTCGTGCGCTGGTCGACAGCCAGGCAACCCGTGCCGACAAGATTCTCCGCCGCATGAATGAGGTGCTCGCTGATGAATCCGGCGAGCCCGATATTCTGCGTAGGGTTGCTGAAGCTCTCCAGAGCTTCCAGACCCGCAACGATGGGCAGGGGAGCGGGCCCTTCGAAGTTGGCCACATCCGTGGCGAACTCTCGAACCGTACCCTGCCGGTGACCGACATTTCGGCCTGCGCAATCATCGCCGCAACCCCAGACATGTACGGTTCGCGAGCGCTCTTCCGCGGCTACGGTAGCACCAAGGCGGCCCGCCCGCGTGAGACCGCCCTGCTGACCATGGACACCGTCATGGTGCTCGACGAGGCACACATGAACCGTCAGCTGCTGCACACCACTCAGCGTATTGCGCAGTTGCAGAAGTACGAGGCTGACCTGGGCGTTCCCACCCTGCAGGTGGTTGAGACGACCGCTACTCCCTCCACTGAGGACAGCGAATCGACCACCCTGGGCGTTGACATTGAAGCTCTCGATAGCCCGAATGATGAAAAGCTACGCGACCGTGTCTACTCGCATAAGGAACTGGTGCTCCGCCCCATCGATAAGTGGGATGGCAAGCCCGGTAACTCTCCGACCGTGAATGCCGCTGTGGACGCCATTATGGAGCGCCTTGCTCACCGTGAGGCGGGTGAAAGCTCCAAGAAAGCATACACTGTCGGCTGTATCGTCAATCATGTGCGGACGGCTATCTCTATCAAGGAAGCACTCGTTAAGGATCTGGCAAAGGATGAGGTTCAGCTTCTCGTAGGACGCATGCGCCCGTACGACCTGGAAGATCTGCAGGCGGAACACCCCGATCTCTTCACTACCGAAGGCGATGAGTCCGTGAAGGTTGTTGTTGCCACCCAGACTCTCGAAGTCGGTATTGACGTTGACTTTGCTGACCTGGTGACCGAGCTGGCTCCTGCTTCTTCCTTGGCACAGCGCTTCGGACGTGTTAACCGTCTGGGCCACCGTACGGATTCCAAGGTCGTCGTTATTGAGCCTGCGAGCGGTGACTCGGTGAAGAAGGACGCGCCTCCCTACAGGGCAGTCGACCTGAGCAACGCGTATGGTTGGCTCGAAGCGCTCAACGGTGCTGAGAACCCATCGGTGAACCCCGCCGCAATGGTGAAGAACCCGCCGGTGCAGTCCTCCCCGGAGCGTCTGCTCTATCAGCGACCGGAATGGCCTGACCTGCTGGAATTCTCGCGTACCGACGAGAACCCCTACGATGAGCCGGACCTTGACCTGTGGTTGCATGACTCCCTGGATGCAGAAACCGCAATGGGCGGTGTTATTGTGCGCGATAACCTGCCGAGCAACACGTCTGCCGCCATGGAGATTCTCAAGACCAGCTACTTCGCACCGAGCGACCGGGAAACCTTCCCCGCGAATCTGAAGATTCTCCAGGAGATTCTGGACTACCAGGATGAGCACGGCGTGAAGCCGCGTAAGTTCCTTTACCGTCAGGGTGAAATTTCCCTGTGGCAGGACGCTGAGCATGGCGATGAGAGCAACCAGTCGTTGGCCCCCGGTGACGTCCTGCTTCTTGACACGGGCAGTGTTCCGTTCACGAACCAGGGTATTGCCGTGACTCAGCGTGAGCTTCCCTCCACGAAGGACAAGCTGGAGGCTGTGCCCTTCCCCAAGGGCATCAAGCTCTACGTGTACGAGAAGTGCGCGGACCGTGAGAAAGACTTCAGGGAATACCTGGGTCTCTCGCCCGAAGAAGTAGCGGAGCTGCTCGACAGCCAAAGTTCGGGCAGTGAGACGAGGATTGCTTCTGAACTTACTACCGAGGCTGAGGACGGTCAGGAAGTTATCGCCTGGTACGCCGACGTGACCGACGACAAAAAGTCTGTTGAAGGTTCCGATATCGCTCAGGAGCTGGCCCCGACCGATCCCGTTCTTCTGGACGACCACCAGAACGATGTTGCTGAGCGTACCCGCCAGATTGCCGAGAACCTCGGCCTGGCACCGGAATTCTCCGAAGCACTGGAACTGGCGGCAAGGTACCACGACGAGGGCAAACGTGACCTGCGTTTCCAGCAGATGCTAGGTGCAGACCCGGATGCGGACGCTCTCGCAAAGAGCGGTCACCGTTCCGTGGCAGAGGCGTACCGCGCCCGTAGCCGTAGCGCCCTGCCGAGGGGCTGGCGTCACGAGCAACTGTCTGCACTCATGGTTGCGGCCTCGCCCGAAAAGGTGGGGGAGCACCGCGACCTGGTATTGCGCATCATTGGCTGCAGTCACGGTCACGGCCGGTTCTCCTTCGCTCATGACGCAGGCTTCCTGCTCAAGGAAGGCTACCTGCCCGAGGGAACGGACTACGAAGCGCTCAAGGAACAGGCGACCCGACTCTTCAATGTCGGTTACTGGGACACCCTCATGGAGCAGACGAGCCGCACCTACGGCCCGTACGCTACCGCCTACCTTGAGGCCGTTGAACGCGCAGCAGACGCCCAGATTTCACGGGAGGGACACTAATGGCAACGTTGACTATTGCCGGTGACTACACCTCGGCATTGACCCATTTTGCCCTCTATGGGCTGTCCCTGATGGTCGAGCAGAAGCACCCCGGAACCGTCACTGTCGGTTGGTCTCAGGAGGGTCAGCCTCGCGCCCAGATGCATGCTGAAGGCGTGTCAGAAGAAGAAATTGCCGAGTGCGTGCACTCCTACGTTTCTTCCCTGGCTGCTGAAGACAGCTGGGTGAACGTCGACCAGTCCTACGGTGCGGGTAAGGAAGCTGCTGTTTTCTCCCCGTTCTCCCCGCGTATTCGAGGAATCGACGCGGAGAAGTACCCGGACGACTGGGCTTCTCACCAGAAGACCCGACAGGCTCATCTGGATGCGCTGATGGAACGTGACGACCTGCTGTCCCTGCTCTGGATCTCTGGCCTGGGTGAACCGGCATACTGGCGTTTTGAAGCCAAGGCCCCTCGCCCCGACCACGGTGCATCCCGCTGGGAGATGAAAACTCGCAACAAGGGTCAGGAGTTCGTCAAGGACCGTCTGCGTTTGATGTGCGCGGACCTGGCAACCTGGGAACCTTCCGCGATGCTCAGCGGTATTACCGGGCAAACCCTGCACGACTCGCTGGATAAGAAGCCGGATTCTCGAACCGGAACCGGTTTCACCGTCCCGCAGCCGACCGATACCGCGCTCGCCTTCTGCGCGCTGGTGGGTATTGCGAACTTCCCGGTGATTCACCAGATCCACCGGATTGGTGTAACCCCCGGTGCGTACCCGTACAACGCTTTGCACCCGCGGCTCATGGTTCTTCCGGTATCCTCCGGAAGGGTTACGCCTGCCCGGTTGCGAACCGTGCTGCGCAGCCACCCCTACCGTAGGGTGGTTGACGAGGTCGGTAAGGCGATGGAACGCGGTTCCTTGAGCTCTGACATTTTCGTGTCCGAGCTGGCGGATGAGAAGGCGATTCTTCGTGAGAAGGGCGTTCAGGCGTTTGTTGCTTTCCCCATCGCGAAGGTGGGTAGTGACTCGGCTCCTGAACGTCAGGTTCTGAAGGGTAGCGCGATTCCGCTGGGCTAACCTAGCCGCTTATAGGAGCGGGCAAATATGCCCGCACAATGCAGAGGAGGGGCCCTCCGGTCGTATTGCCGGAGGGCCCCTCCCTCTACTTATTATGAGTGTCTACATATCGCTGGGTGGATATGCGGTAGCTGGTGCGCTAGGGAACTGCCCTTTACGCCACCGCCACGGTACCCTTGGCTGCGGTGCCGCTTCGGGTCCACAGCAGGAGCGCTGCCACGCTGTTGATGATGTAGAAAATGTATTTGCCGACGTTCGCGAAGTTGCCCTGAGTCAGCGCCTTGATGCACTGCACGGTGTTGTACGCGAACCAGAACTGCCACTGCATCGTCAGCTTCAGTGCGTTCAGAATGTTCGCTGACAGGGACAGGCCAAACACTGCGGTCGTGATCCAGAACAGGAACGAGGTCTTGCCATCGTAACCGACATTGTTCGCAATCAGATAGTAACCGACATAGTTCGCAATCAGGGAGAACGCGAACGAACCGACCACAATGCCGCTAATAATCAGCTGGCCCTTCTTGCCGGTCGGCGGTTCCATCGCCTTGCCGCGTTCGGAGTTCTGCCACCTACGAATCGCGAAGGTGTACACGATGAACGTGACCGGGTAGGTGATGATTGCTGCCTTGTTGCCCAGAATGTAATCAATCGCGCCAGACAGTGCCGTGTTAATAATGCCGAGCACGTTGCCGATGTTTGAGAGGCGGCCGGTCAGGCGGGTAGACATCATTGAAATACCCACGTTAATCACGGAAATTACGCCGAGGGGAATGAAGTTCGTGATTGGGCCCCAGTCGACGTATTTAGCGAGGCTGGTGCCCAGGTATCCTGAGGCGATTGCGATGGCGATAACCAGTGCCACGCCGAAGATGTCGGCGTACTTGGACTTGGCGAAGAAGAGGAGGGCCTTCTCGATTGAGAATTCCTTGGCCTCCATGGGTAACTCCTTTGTTGAGAATATAGGAACAGTGATAGGGTACCAATAACTATAACTCTTTGAAAAGGGGTTGAATTGGCGTGTCACACATAAAACTTCAGAAACCCACATATTCCACATCTCGGAACACCGCGGCATTGGGTAATTCAAAATCACCCCATCAAAAACCCATACCAACTTCCGGCAAACTTTGCCAGATAACGCCCCTACTTCGTTGAACACCGAAAATGGGCGTAAAATCACCGCCGTTTCGTCTTCGCTTTAAAGGGGACCTTAAGGTACGCTAGATGACTGGGTCAGGGAACCGTGCCGGTCTCACTCACCGCGCATCCGCCCGACAGACACCCGCACCCCGGTATGCTACGTCTCACTCACGCACACAGGGGAGGGAACCCAACGTATCGGCCTCACTCACCGTTTACGCCGCTGTCCGCGCATCCTGCCACCCGTAACTCACTCAACTCAAACAAGAACTGAATAGGACAATCATGCCCTTGCTTACCCATCGACTCTCACGACGATTCTTCGTAAAGGGTGCTTCCGCTGCCGCCGCTGCAGGCGCACTGACCCTGCAGGCACAGGCCGCTCAGGCTGACGAAGCTCCCGCAAACCTTGCCCCGGCAACCGAGGAAACTAAAGGCCCGCGCCTCGTTATTCAGCGTGCCACCATCACTGAAACCGGTATGACCGTCAACTACACTGCACACGGTCTGCGCGAATTCCTCACCGAAGGCACCACCCTGACCGTACGCCACGGCTACGTTCGTAACGACTCTTTCGAAACTCTGCGCTCCTGGCCGCTCACCCCCGAATTTGACGGTGACGCTGACAGCTTCAGCGGTAGCGACCAGTTCCCCATCGAGCTGATGCAGGGTGAGGGTGTCGAGCACGCCCTGCAGCTGGATATTTGCTCCGACCCGTGGGGTCAGGAGGTTACCCACCAGATTGCTGCGCGCATTCCCGTGGCTGAGACTAAGATCCTGAAGACCTCTTTCGAGGACGTTCCGGATAGCCACCCGTTCGCTGAGGATATCCGCATGGCGAACCAGAAGAAGTGGCTGATGCCGAACCCGCAGTCTGGCGCGTTTGAGCCGGACCGCCCTGTGACCCGTGAGGAGCTCATTGCTCTGCTGAACCACGCTGCAGGTCACGCTGGCGTGAGCGAAAACTCGGATGTTGCACCCTTTGCGGATGCGGCAGGCCGCCCGACCGCGAACGCGCTGCACTGGGCTCGTGACCGCAAGATTACCGAGCCGCTCACTGGTGGCGACAAGATTGACCCGACCGCACCGGTTTCTCACGAGGAGCTGGCGGCTGCGCTGTTCCAGTACAACGCGGAGGTTCAGCTGACTGAAATGAACGAGGCTGCTGGTTCTCGTTTCCGCGACGTGCTCGGTGCCGGTACTCTGCACCGTTACGTTGCGTGGGCTGGCGCGAACGATATCGTGCTGGATTCTTCGGGTGTGTTCAACCCGACCGCGCCGACTACTCGCGCGGAGCTGGCTCGTTTCATTCGCCGCTACAAGCTGCAGAACCTGCTGTTCACTGACTTCTCGTATGTCTCCTAATTTTTAGTCACCTCGGCACCGTCTGTTGGGGTGTGTGGAACCCCCGTCTTCTGGCTTTTGCTGGAGGCGGGGGTTTTGCCATGTCCCGTATTGCCGCTTCTCGGGGAGTTTTAGTGACAGGCTGTGCCTGGCATATGAAATTTTGCGTTATATATGCCTAAAATCTTGCAAAATCCTGTGCGCTAAGTAAGTATTACCTAGAAGGTAAGTTAAAGGTTGCCTTACTTAATACTGTGTGAAGACTAGTTTCCTTCCTCGTGGGCCCATGAAACCCACACCAAAGAGCAGGAAAAACGCGGCGCCTCACCACCCATCGGTGGGGGAGAGACGCACCTTCACACACCACCCACGAAAAAGGACATACATATGAACCTCGCTTCAAGCAAGGCATTCAAGGGCCTCGCCGTTGGATCGCTGGCACTGGCAATTTCCGGCGTTGCCACCATCCCCGCATCGTTCGCGGCAGACTCCACCCCGGCGGCAAGCCAGAGCACTGACGCTCGCACCATCACCGACAAGGCGATGGCAAAGATCACCCAGGGCCTGCCCGGTCAGTTCCAGGTCGCATACTCCAAGAAGACCAACAAGATTTGGGTTGCGGGCACCGCTGACCGCGAC
>ERZ1674177.145-NODE-146-length-14340-cov-29.603150_pt1 | contig 14340 bp, 7 predicted proteins | sample MGYA00581287_ERZ1674177 | MGnify/ENA primary metagenome ERZ1674177 (study PRJEB41354, sample SAMEA4873336) | human saliva metagenome | biome: human-associated habitat [ENVO:00009003]; feature: mouth environment [ENVO:08000002]; material: saliva material...
GAGTATATTAATATTATAGCCTATTTTCTCATAATGCATTAAATACGGAAACAAGGGTTGATTGATATAGCCAATTGTCTTTATATAATAATGATCAGGAAACTTGATATATTCGTATATTTTATGGTCTTCCAATCTTATTTTATGAATTTCTCTAATAGAATCTACTATATGAAATTTTTGTTCTTCAACACAAAAAACGGAAATGGGCATTCCTATTTCCCATTTAAAGTCATATGCTAATAACACTTGTGATAAAGAATTGTCGTAATAATAAATTTTATCTCCTCTTTCACTGAGATAAAATACAGGTTGTAATTTTCCATTCACAAAAACCTTCTGAAAATTATTTCCCTTAATGATGGTATCGCCTTTAACGGTAAACTGAAATATTTTATAGAATTGAGGATAGAAAGGATCTGTCATTATTTCTTTCCAAGATGTGCCTTCTGGATAATAAATCAATTCTTGCTCCTCTATTGCTTGTCGACACGAATTCAATAGACTACAGAAAAAGACTATTTGTAGGAATATAATGACAGACTTTTCTTTCATCTTTTGTTATTTTGGGAAGAATACATTTTTTATCTCATTGACCATATCTAATTTTTCCCATGTGAAAAGCTCTACCTTAATAGATTTCGATTCATGGTATCGACTATTAAAACATTTTGTAACTATTTCATTTTTACGCCCCATATGTCCATAAGATGCTGTTTCTAGATACATGGGCTGATTTAATTTTAAGTATTGCTCAATAGCTTTGGGACGAAGATCGAACATTTCAGTAATTTTATTTGCAATTTCTCCATCTGTCATTTCAGTATTATTTCGTCCATAAGTTTCTACACAAACACTAACAGGTTCTGCTACACCTATTGCATAGGCCACCTGTACAAGCATTTCATCTGCGACTCCTGCTGCAACCATATTCTTAGCGATATAACGCGCCATATAAGCTGCGCTACGATCTACCTTGCTTGAATCCTTACCAGAAAAAGCTCCTCCTCCATGAGCCCCTTTTCCTCCATAGGTATCTACAATAATTTTACGACCAGTTAGCCCCGTATCTCCATGTGGACCTCCAATAACAAACTTGCCTGTTGGATTTACAAGATATTTGATATTCTCGTTAAATAATGCTTGAATTTTGGGACCACATTGCGATATGACACGAGGCATTAAAATATTTACGATGTCATCTTTTATATGCTCCAACATCTTTTGGTCATCTTGTTCAAAATTATCATGCTGAGTACTTATAACGATAGTTTCAATACGTAACGGCTCTTTATTTTCATTATATTCTACTGTCACCTGGCTCTTTGCGTCTGGGCGTAGATAAGTCATTACCGTTCCATCTTTACGAATTTCAGCAAGCGTTCGCATAATAAGATGAGCTAAATCTAATGATACTGGCATATAGTTCTCTGTTTCTGTTGTAGCGTAACCAAATACCATTCCTTGATCACCAGCACCTTGTTCATTTATGTTACATTGCATCACACCACGGTTTATATCCTCACTTTGTTCATGAATAGCCGTGAGAATGCCACAAGATTCCCCATCGAATTTATACTCCGACTTGACATATCCTATATCTGCGATTGTCTTACGTGCTATTGCTTGTAAATCGATGTAGGCATCAGAACTAACCTCTCCCATTATAATAACTTGACCAGTGGTAACAAATGTTTCTATGGCACAATGCGCTTTACTATCATAAGCAAGGAATTGATCTAGAAGTGCATCTGAAATTTGGTCTGAAATCTTATCAGGGTGTCCCTCTGAAACTGATTCTGAAGTAAAAAAATATCTCATTTTATTTTATCTAGTTTATCTAAAATTTCATATGTAATATATAGTGAAGTGAAATCTGTTGGTATAGTAGATTTATTGATACACTCTACACTCTCAACAAATGTCTTAATTTCGTTAAAGTATCCTTGTGAAATTATTTGATTGTTTATCAATATAGGATTAAAATTATTTCTTGAATATAAAGAGTTTAAACGAGAGTCTCTTGCAAAAACTTTCTCAATCGGTATCTTTCCGAAAGAAGGTGATGAAGGGGTAAAAGTTAATGTTTCCATCTGTTGCATATCATACATACCAGATTCCATATTGATGCAAATAGCCTCATGTGCTTCTTGCCAAGAATAGAATGTAGATAACTCCAGTGTACCTGCTACATTATTATGCTCCAGCATAAGTAAGTAGGTTTTTCCGCCATTCTCGCTACTTGTTTTGTGAACGCCTAAAATTTTTGCATCACCAAAAAGAAATGTCACTAAATCAATTGGATGAATAAACAAGTCGTAAAGTTCGTTGCCTTCAGGATAAAGACCTACTTGATAATGTAAGTTATAGCTAATAAGTCGTTTATCTCGGAGTTTTTTTCTTAGAATTGTAGTAATAGGAGAAAATCTTTTCTGCATTCCAACAACGACAGTGTTGTATCCATATAAACGCTGTTTATCAATAAGGCTGTTTAATTCTTCTATACACAAACAAGGAGGCTTTTCTATAAAAAGTGCTTTGCCTGATTTTATTATTTTCGAGGCTATCTCAAAATGAGAAGATGGTGTTGCAGAGACAAAAACCCCTGCAATGGTTTCATCATTTAAGATTTCATCAATCGAAGTAGTTCCTATGACGCCTTTAAATTTTTGTGCAATCAATTTTACTTTTTGAGGTGAAGAACAGCAAATATACTTTACATTGATCTGTAAATATTGAATAACAGGATAAAGAATGTGAATACAATGGTTTCCAAATCCAATAAGTGCATAATTCTTTTTATATGCTTGAGAAAGGTATTGGCAATCTCTTCTGTGTTTGTAACGTTTTATTATGTCTTGAAATCCTATCATTTTGTCAAATTCTCTATTTTTCTAAAATGTTCCCTATAAGTACAATTCAAATCTGCATTCCATTGATATTTTCCATAGAAAAATTCGATGAGTTTTTTAGGAAAAAACTTTTCGGCAGAACGCAAAAGTATAATATCAAACTTTCTGTGATAGTTAATCCAACATTTATTGCAATTATGAGAATATTCACAAATAGTTTTTGCTGTTTTTCTCGAATTAAAAATTTCGTCAAGTGACATTTTATGTACATTGCCAAGAATCACATCTAAATTTTGGCAAATAGGAACGTTCCCATTTGAATGAACAACTAATTCGTTATAAATACTATGACACCTTAACTTAAGATGTCCTTTTTTCCATTCATTATATAGAGCCACGAAATCGTAATTCTCTTGCGTCTCATGTATTGATTTTGGGATTTTTCCAATATAATCATCACTGACTTCCATTAATTTTTCTGTCGTATCAAAGAAATCCATTGTGTTATAAATTCCTATTCTTACATCTATATCATATTTCTTTGCAATCTGAATTACATAATCCATATCTTCAAAAGAATTCCAAGGTGTATGACAAAACATAAGAGAGATTGGTACAATATTTTTACATTGCTCAATAACCTGTATGACCTTGTCATAACCATCTACACCTCTAACAATCTTATAAGTTTCATTACCTCCGTCCAAAGAAAGGTACAGATGCTTAGGAGTGTACCGTTTCACGGCAGCAATTACTTTATTCGGAGCCAATCCATTTGAGAGCAAAGTATAATTTTTATGATTCTCATGGAACCAATTTAGTATAGCATCAGCTTCTGGATGTAAGATAAATTCTCCCCCCTCCAGCCCTATGGTCGTCCTTTTCGTCACACATTTACATGACATTATCCTAATAATATCATTTAATGACAAATGTTCCACAGGAATTTTCTTCCAAATAGAACAGTGTTTACAACGAGATTGGCAAAGCGAAGTTGAATAAATCATTAGCGATGTCAATTCCTTGTGGTGTGTACAAGTTATATTTTTTAGGAATGTAATCCCGTTTAACAGGTAATCTTTTATGTTATACATTGGAATAAATGTGTGTTACGAAATTATAGGAGAGCATTTAGAAAATGCTCTCCTACCTACTTATCTATTAATCAGTTTAGTTCTTTATGATCTGTTTTGAATCACAAACTTTTCCAGACACAACGAGTGATGCGATGTGTAATCCAGAATTCAATGGAGACAAATCTACTTGGACAGAGGACTGATTGTATGGTACCTCAATCCGTTTTTCTTGAACACCTGATAAATTGCAAATGACAAGAAATACATCTGATTTATTCTCTTCCACATTAATCGTAAAAGTCATCATTCCTTTTGTAGGATTTGGAGTATAATTCAAAATTCGATTCATCTTTGCTTTTTTAGTTAGGGAAGAAATATCTGTCGTATTTTCATTCATACTTAACTCTGCAATTAACGATTTTTGCTCTTCTATTTGAGACGTTAAATCTTGTACGGATTGAACTAAAAGAGGAATAAGTACAGTATAATTAATCATCTTATGTCCTTCTTCATCGGTCTTTACTGCATCAGGTATGATTTTTTCTACTTCTTGAGCTAAAAAACCATATTGTAATTGTTGCTCCTCTGGGCCATAGGCTATATTCTCACCTATTCTTGTTGTGGCTTTTGCCTGTATTCCATCTTTTGTCACATCAGAATTACTCTCTTTCCAATTATAACTGACAGGTCTTAACTGAAGTATTGTATTGAGGCCGCTATTTATATTCTTGATATTCGTTTTTGCACGCGCGTCAGAATAGTTATATACATTCGCAACCTGAATACTATTGAAAGTACTCGTGGCAGAATTAAAAAAAACGACCTCATCTCCCGTACCTGCTATTCGAGGATTTGCAGGACTGATATCCAATTGAAAGAAATTGTAACCCTTGCAAGTCCAGTACATACCTAAATAATTATTTACTGTTACCCCTAGATATGGATGTTCGGGTGCTCCTCCTATATTCAAACCTTTGTTGTTATATACGATTTGTGCATAAGAGAATTTTGGGAAACAGATGGCTGCCAATAACATCGTTATTGTAAACAGCACTTTGGTAGATTTTCTTTTCATAATCGTTTATTTTAAAATTATTTGTAAGTTTGCTTCTTTCATTATTGTTGTATTCGGACGAATCTCTACCTCATTTGCAATAAGTTTCACTTTGCCATTTTTGAAATTCACTGGCCCATAGGGTTTGGTTGTTGTTACATCGGAACCAACTTTTATTTTTGTTCCTATGTATGTTTTAGGCCCTATAACAGTCTCATTTTGAATATAAGTAGCTGTGAGAGCTTCACCTGCTTGAATGTAAGGGATTTTATTATGTCCAGAAATACATATTGTAACGTTTTGTGGGTGATTTACATTATGTATTATATTATTTCCTATATATGAGGATACAGTTCCTTCTATTAAATCATAAAATGAAATCGTGGCAGTATTCGGCAATGAAACGGAAATATTATTAGCTTTTCTATTGATTAAAACATTTGTAAAAGCAGTAGGGACATCTGTGTATATTTGCATACTGGGATCACCAAAGCAATGAAATAGCTCTTTTGTGTAGCGAGTATACTCTGCATTTGCACCGTAAATTTCAGTCATACGAGCGAACCCTTGATCTAGAATTTGACCAAGTCGATAAGTTGGTGTGGGAGTAGGAGCAGTTGAACTTTGTGAGGGCATAACGATTCTAAGACCGGGAGAAGGCCATATGGCATCAAACATTCCGCCAGTCAATGCATCATTGTACCCAGACATACTTGATTCTGTTGCTGCAAAAATTCCAACGCAACCTCCATTTTGTTTGCGAAGAAAGGCTTCTGCAAAACAAGTTCCGCTATTAAATTGTCCTGTAAGACAATTCATACTAAACACCACAGGCAGTTTATTACCGTTTGATAAGGAATTTACATTTTCTACAGTGTAACGTGGATCTCCCCAGCCCCAAGTTGCACCATGATCTCTGTGCAAGACATAAAAGGCTCCTGCATTTATCGAAGAAGTTATATCGGTAGCATTTCCATTCCAAGCAAATCTAGGCCTGAGTAATTCTACAGGTATGGACTCACCATTAGAATAGGACCATCTATTCCAATGAGTAGGATTTACATTGCCATACGTGTAATATATTCTTTGGATAGATTTTCCTTGCGTTTGAAGATAGTCTCTTACATTTTCTGAAGTTTGAGCAAATCTTCTATCCGCATAGCCATCTATTGGTTCCACATCTTGAAAATAGGCGCAATTTACACCTTTGTTGTAAAAAGAGGTTGTAGTAATCGGATTACGTTCGTATTGAATTATCTTATTTACCACAGTTAAAGCTTCAGCTGCATTACCCACAGACAAACGACCACGGTAAATGTCTGGTGTAAAATCGTTTTCACCATCCATACATCCATACCATAAGTCGGTAACATGGCTTGCATAACCATGTGTAGAGTATGAGGCCGGGACATCCTCTTGATCTCCTATAATTAACACATAATAGAGAGATTTTTTCTTGGAGTAAAGATTTTTAATGGTTTCTTTTACACTATTAGTTGTCCAAGTATTTTCCACCTTTATATGGACATTAAAGCCCAACATCTTTTTCCATTCCGCAAAAGCATTAACAGCTTCTGTATATTTGGGAACAGAAATTATAAGATAGTCTTGAATATTTTGACTATTGACATCTTCTTTCTGCTCATTCGTATTGAGACCATTAATCGTTGTGTTAGATAGAAAATTATCATCTGCAGCTGTAATTGGTGAAGCATTATTGTCCACTATGAAAGAATTCCGAGAAGTGGTATATGTAACTTTGTATTTAATTTTTGTATAAGCACGTATCTTTTTGTTTTTTACATCATATTGTATGGGTGAAACTTTCACAGAAAGAATTCCATTTCCGCGATATTGTTGTATATTGCAAACATCAACAATGGAAATAGGATAAATACCTAAAGAAGAATCTATAGGTTTTACGTTTTCTTTTGTATAAACATCATCACCACTATCAGTTAGTGGAAAGCGTGCAGGTGTTAGAGGAAAATTGAACTCTTTGTAAGAGCTCTCTATAATTTCTACTTTTGCCTCCACTCCTTTTGGGATAGAGATTTGGTCTATGCGAGACAAAACAGAAGGTTTACCAGGTTCTTCCTCAAACCCAAAACCATCTACTTTCCACCAATAACTTTCTTTGAACAAATCATCTTTTTGAAGAATTGCAGAACTAAAGGTATAAGTTACAGTAATTTCTCCAGATGTTGAAATACTCACATCTCTTGTTGGTATTGTTGGTAAAACTTTGTTTACCAACTTCCCATCTTTTAGGGTAATTGTCTGCTGACCATGAATATGTATAGTCAACAGCATTACCAAAATTAGTAATAAACCTTTTTTCATCGTACATCAACTTTTATTAGTTTCACAATAGGGTTCTTAATTTTGCAAATATAGTCCATTTCTTTTGAACTTGCAAAAAAATCTGCTAAAAAAAATGATTAAACCGCTTTTTTTTTCTGCTGGGTGATTTCTGTAAATTAAAGTTCATATTGCAATAAATTTCTGTCTTTATCTTAGTACATCCTGATTTATCCCTCATAGTTAATTAGGAAGATTTTTCACTATAATTTTGTTGTTCGAAACTCTATACATATAATAGTAACAAATTATGGAATCAAACAACAATGACAACTATGTATTGGTCTTGGAAGACCGCACAGAGGTAAAGAACGAGAAAGAAATGGGGAAACTCTCCGTAGTATCCGGTATCGACGACAAGGGAAACCTTAAAACAACGGAGGCTGTCGCTGCCAACCAAGCGGCATTCTTGAAGTTCAACAACAAAGACGGACTTCTGAAGAACTTCATGACTAACTTCCTCAAACAGTTCAATAACCCGACTCATTTTGGGCTGTACAAGGTATTGGCAGACAATGTGGAGCAGGGCGTGGACAACCTGTGTGCCATGTTACAAAGCCGTGAGAAGCCCGAAAATAAACAGCAGCTGGCTGAGATGGGCATTTCCTTTGAGGATTATTTACCCCATCAGAAGAATGCCACTGCTATCGATGAGTCGAAGATTGATTGGAAGCAACTCGATAATCTCGGACTTACCCGTGAGCGATTGGAGCAGAGTGGAGAATTGGAAAAGATGCTCAATTGGCAAAAGACCAACCTCGTAACGATTGCTGTTCCTATCGGCGACACCACCATCTACACTGAAGCACGCCTTGCTTTCCGCACGGACGATAACGGCAATATCGGTTTGGCAATTCATCCTTTGAGAAAAGAACCACAGCTTGATTTTCCCTATATGGGATACAAGTTCTCTCCCGAAGAGAAAGAACAGCTCCTTGCAACGGGTAATCTCGGCAAGACCATAGAAGTGACTCCCAAGAACGCTGAGCCTTTTTCTGCTTACGTCTCTATCGATCCGCAGACCAATGAGATTATCGCCCTGCGCGCCGACCGTGTAAACATCCCCAAAGAAATCAAGGGCGTGACACTTTCTGACACTCAGTATAAAGACCTTGTGGAAGGCAAAGCCGTGAAAGTGGAAGGTATGACTGCCAAGAGCGGCAAGTCTTTTAATGCCACGCTTCAGGTCAATGCCGAGAAGAAAGGCATTGAATTCATCTTTGACAATAATCGTGGATTTAAGGAACGCCAGCAGCAGACACAGCAGCAAGGTGTCCCACATAAGCTTTGCGGCTTAGAGTTATCAGATAAACAGCGTGAAGCCTTGGATAGCGGTCGTACACTATATCTAAAGAATATGGTGGATAAACAAGGGCAACCTTTCAACGCCTATGTTCGTATGGACAAGGAACAGAATAGACCACGTTTTTACAAGTGGAATCCTGACAAGAAGCAGGAAACTGGCAAAGAAAAGGTCGTAGCTGTGGCGGAAGAACACAAAGCACAGGTAGCGGTTAATAACCACGGCAAGACCAACGAAGCCACGAAGAACGTGAAAGAGCCATTGAAGACCGGACAGACACAGCCCACTGCCGCCCAAAAGCAGAAGCAGGACGAGAACAAACAAAAGAAGTCCCGTGGACGTAAGATGTAACCCTTAATTCTATTATCGACTATGACAACTTGTATTATCGCCGAGAAATCCTCGGTAGCCAGAGATATTGCCCGCGTCGTAGGGGCAAAGAGTAAACAAGAAGGATATATGGAAGGCAGCGGCTACCTCGTCACTTGGGCAATGGGACATCTCATAGCCCTTGCCATGCCCGAAGCCTACGGTTTTTCCGCTTATAAGCGTGAGGACTTGCCCATCCGTCCCAATCCTTTCCAATTAATCGTCCGCCAAGTGCGCAAGGACAAGGAATTTGTATCAGATCCTTCTGCATTAAAGCAACTTAAAGTCATCCGTTCTTGCTTTGACAAGGCAGACTGCATCATCGTTGCCACTGATGCAGGGCGTGAAGGTGAGCTTATCTTCCGCTATATCTACCAACACTTAAACTGCCATAAGCCTTTCGACCGCCTTTGGATAAGTTCACTTACCGATAAGGCTATTCGTGAGGGACTTTCCAATCTCAAGACAGGAAGCCATTATGACAATCTCTACCATTCTGCCAAGGCAAGAAGCGAAGCTGACTGGCTCGTGGGTATCAATGCAAGTCGTGCGCTGTCCATTGCCCGCAAAGGCGGCTATTCTTTGGGACGGGTACAAACCCCGACATTGTCTATGGTCTGCCGTCGGTACATAGAGAATCGTGATTTTTCTTCCGTACCCTATTGGAAATTATCCGTTCTCACAGAGATAGAGGGTTTGTCGCTGAAAGCCATTGGCAGTGCAGACTATGAGAGTGAAGCATCGGCACAGACTGCTCTCGCTGCACTTCGCAGTCAGAGCCAGCTTACAGTGGAATCGGTCGTAAGAAAGGTGGCTGGCACACCGCCACCACTCTTGTACGACCTTACTGCCTTGCAGAAAGATGCCAACAGACGCCACGGCTTTTCTGCAGACAAGACCCTCTCGATAGCCCAAAGTCTCTATGAGAAGAAAATCACGACCTATTCCCGTACTGGCAGCCGATACATCAGCGAGGATGTCTTCGAGGAAGTCCCCGCCCTGCTGCGCAAGATAGGCAAGACGCTGTCCAATCCGCTTAACCGCCACTCGGTGGACAATGCCAAAGTTACTGACCACCACGCCATTATCCCGACAGGTGAGCCACCATCAGGATTGTCGACAGATGAAACAACTATCTATCAAATGGTGGTCAATCGCTTTGTCGAAGCCTTTTCCCCCAATTCAGAGGAAGAGCGTATGCTGGTGCGATTCACTGACTGCACCAATACCTTTACTTGGAAGGCGTGTAGGCAGATTTCCTTGGGATGGAAAGCCGTGCAGAAAGAGCTGGTTACTGATGCAGAGAAAAAGGAAACGGAAAACGACGATGAACTAGTTTTACCTTCATTGCCTGATTTGACGGAGGGAGAGGTTTTGTCACTTGTTTCTGCCGAAATCATCGAGCATAAGACTAAACCTAAACCCCTCTACACAGAAGCAACACTACTTTCTGCTATGGAGAACGCCGGAAAAGAGGTTGAAGATGCAGAAAGCAAGAAAGCAATGGCAGCGTGCGGTATCGGTACACCTGCCACCCGTGCCAACATCATTGAGACGCTTATTCTTCGTGATTATATCCGAAGAGACAAGAAAGCCATCATACCGACAGAAAAAGGCCTGGCTGTCTATGAAATTGTCAAGGACAAGAAGATTGCCAATGCTGAGATGACAGGCAGTTGGGAACTTGCCCTTGCCGCTATTGAAGCAGGAAAGATGCCATCTGATAAGCTCGCACAGGGCATCAACTCATACGTAGGAACAATCTGCGAGGAACTCCTCTCGCTTTCTTCAGAGCAGAAATCCTATCCTGTCTACCGCTGCCCAAAATGCGGACAGCAGAGTGTCAGCATCTATGCCAAGGTAGTCAAGTGCAGGCATGAAACCTGTGGTTTTCACGTGTTTCGTGACGTCTGCGGCATACATCTCTCTGAAGATAACATCCGTGACTTGATAAGCTCTGGACGTACGCCTATCCTTAAAGGGCTGACCAGCAAGGCAGGCAAGAAGTTCAATGCCCGACTTGTTCTGGGTGAAGACTACACTACTTCCTTTGAATTTGAGAACAAAAAAGGAAAACAAAGAGGGAGATAATCCTGGCAGAAACAACGAGGAACAGATATAGGTTGGGAGATACAAGTATTGCCTCCCGACCTTTTTACCTCCACTTATTAAAAGAAAACACTATGGCATACAATAAGAAAGAAGTCCTGCAAGCCAACACGGAGGCTATCCGTGTCGTGCTGCGTTTGGAAAAAGAACGCCGTGAAGCCACCGAAGCTGAGAAAGGCATATTGCGCATCTATCAGGGCTTCGGTGGCTTGAAATGTGTACTCAACCGTACAGATAACCCCGATGACATACGCTATTGGAGCAAGTCAGAGCAGAATCTCTTTGAACCTACCCAGCAGCTCAAGCAGATGATTTATCGTGAAGCCGTAGATGCCAACACCGCCAAGCGGTATTGGGAGAGCATCAAGGCAAGCGTACTGACCTCCTTCTATACCGATACCCGTATCGTTTCAGCCATCTCAGACGCACTTGTCTCCACAAACCTGCAGGTAAGACGATGCTTAGACCCATCAGCAGGTATGGGTGCATTTGCCGAGACCTTTGCAAGGCAGGCTGGAGTTGTAGATGCAATGGAAAAAGACCTGCTCACTGCCCGCATCTCACAAGCCCTGCACCCCTATGGCAAAGGCAATATCTTCGTTCACAACGAGCCTTTTGAAGCTATTGGGGAGTTAGAAGACAAGGACAAGTACGACCTTGTTACAAGTAACATTCCTTTCGGTGATTTCATGGTCTATGACCGAGAATACAGCAAAGGTAAGGACACTCTTAAACGTGAGTCCACACGTGCCATTCACAATTACTTCTTCGTGAAAGGTCTGGACTGCATCAAGGAAGGTGGAATTTTGGCATTCATCACTTCGCAGGGCGTATTAGACAGTTCCCGCAATGAAGCCATACGCCGTTACCTCATGCAAAACAGCCGCCTTATCTCCGCTCTCCGACTACCATCGGGTATGTTTTCAGACAATGCTGGAACGGACGTAGGCAGTGACCTCATCGTCCTGCAAAAGCAAACTGGTAAAGAAATCAGCGAGGGTATTGAGCAGCAGTTCGTAGAAACCGTTTCCGTTCCTAAGGAAGAAGGTTCTTCGGTCGTCTTCAAGCATAACTCTCTTTTTGTAGGAGATTGGAAAGACATATCTCATCGCACCATTGCCACAGAGCGCATAATGGGTACAGACCCTTATGGAAGACCTGCATGGGAGTATCGGTTCACAGGAGGGATTGAGGAAATGGCAGAAAGTCTCCGAACACAACTCTCCCTTGAAATGGGACAACGTATCGACCGTAAACTATATGAAACAGGTATACCGATGACAGAGGTAGAGCGGGAGGCAGAAGCAGAGAAACAGCTCCGCAAGTTGGGTATTACCATAAGTCGGAAAGAAGAAACAGAGAAGACAAAGACTGAAGACAAGAGTATAAACGATGCCTATAACCTCATGCCCGACAGTATCAGGAAGCAACTGCCTAAACTCTATTCGACGGAAAAGGAACTCATTGGCGATAAGATAGCCTATGCACGCTATTTCTTCCCGATGGGAGCTTATACGGCTTACCTCTTGGAGTATGACTCCAAGACCCGCATCGGTTTCGGTGCGGTTACGATGGGTTACGGCTGGGAGCTTGGCAATATGTCCCTCGATGAAATGGAAGGCGTGAAGGTAAGAGGACTGGGCATTGAACGCGACCTGTATTTCTCTCCTAAGAAACTGCACGAGATAGCCGAACTGGAAGAAATCGTAAGGGGACAATATACCAAAGAAGAAGTGGTAGCAGAGGAAATCAAGGAAGAAGTGGTAACAAAGACAGAAACAGAGAATAAGGTTAAGGAGACTGCAGCCATTGCTTCTGATACCGATACGCAGATAATGGAAGATACCGTTCCTGGCGGAGAGACAATCCCATTACAGCCGTCATCATCAGAGTCTGCCCCACAACAATTCGTATCAGAACAGCCTTCCATAACTGTTGAACCTGCTCCCGAAGGCGTACCCGCCTTGACACTTCATCATCAATACGAGCAGGAACCACAGGAAATCCGTACGGATATTGAAGCCCCGAGAGAGATGAACGGGCAGACAATATTCTTTGACGACGATCATCATCCGGTGGTGGACAATAACATGGAAGACATCGGACAACCAGAGCAGCTGTCACTGTTTGCCCCAGAGGAATACAGCCTTTGGACAAGAGAGGTAAGCCGTGTAAACAATGAAATCAAGGATAATTCAGGAACTTCACAGGCGCACCGTTCTATAATACAAACTGCTCCCCAGAAACCATCGGAGTTCAAGATACAAAAGTCAGTAACCTCTCCTCAACGGCGTACCCGTGGCAGCAGGAAAGCGGCTTCTTCCTCTTCACGTGAGCCGTCCCTTTTCGATTTCATGAATGAAGCCGAGGAGCGCAAGCCGCAGCCGATAGCGGAAGTCAGAAAGGAGTTTGATGCTTCTCCACGCCCTTTTCTCTCTTCGCCGGACTCACACCTAAGAGACGGCTCCATTGTCGTACAGAAGGGACAGATAGGCTTTCTTTCTGACTTAAAGCGACATCCGACCTTCAACCCGATGGACTTGCCGTATGCCCAGCTTTCCCGTCTCAAAGCCTATATCGAGATACGGGAGTGCTATCATCGTCTCTATGACTACGAGGCGGAGAACCATGCAGAAGACAGAGAAGACCGCAGCAGACTCAACCACCTGTATGATGATTATATATCCCGTTGGGGCTACTTTAATCAGAAGGCGAACACCGACATCATCAAGATGGACGCCACAGGCGTGGAAATGCTCTTCTTGGAACGCTCTGAGAACGGCAGGTACGTCAAGGCGGACATCTTTGACCATCCCACGGCTTTTTCTACCACAGAACTGTCCGTTGCCGCAGACCCGATGGAGGCTCTTGGCACATCGCTCAACAAGTATGGTACGGTGGAACTTGACTACATGAGTTCGCTTTTACCTGATATGGAAGAGAGCGACATCATTTCTTCCTTGGAAGGACGTATCTATTTCAATCCCGAAGAGGATGCCTACGAGGTAGCGGACAAGTTCATTTCGGGCAATGTAATAGAGAAGGCTGAGCGTATCGAGTCGTGGCTCTTGGATCATCCCAACCACGAAGAGGCAAAACAGAGCCTTGCTGCCTTGCGTGCAGCCACGCCAACACCCATTCCATTTGCAGACCTTGACTTTAATCTCGGTGAACGCTGGATACCTGCCAAAGTCTATGGCAGGTTCGCTTCGGAGT
>ERZ1674177.165-NODE-166-length-13374-cov-14.359712_pt1 | contig 13374 bp, 9 predicted proteins | sample MGYA00581287_ERZ1674177 | MGnify/ENA primary metagenome ERZ1674177 (study PRJEB41354, sample SAMEA4873336) | human saliva metagenome | biome: human-associated habitat [ENVO:00009003]; feature: mouth environment [ENVO:08000002]; material: saliva material...
CCGCCGACCCTCTGCTTGTAAGGCAGATGCTCTAAACCAGCTGAGCTAAACGCCCCTTACTTTTGTAAGGCGGGTGCAAAGGTAAGGAAAGTTTTTTATTCTCGCAAACAAATGGCAAATAATTTAGTTTAAAATCTCATTTTAGCTTGCTGTTAAGAGACTTTCTTCTTCAATTCATTTATATCTAATGAATTATTTTCTCGAAAATAATATGAGGGTGATGGCTTGTTGTGTCGGTAATGTGCTTTATAAATTGGTAGATTCTCTTATGAATGGATAGACTGTTGATTGCTTTTTCGGTTCTTCCTTTAAATATATAGCGTGTTGGGTGGATAAAGACTTATAGACTTGCATGGTATTATTATACCAAATTATACAGGCTTTCAAAGGAGGATAAAGTTGGCGATAAATACAAATTGATACTATTTTATTCGTTTTCTACGAACAGCTTATTCCCTTATTGTTTGCTATTTGTAAACTCTTTTCATACAACTCAAAACCTATACATGCTCTTTTGGCATCTTAAAGACGCCTATTTGACTTGCAAAAGGTGCCCTTTTGAAGTCTTACTAACGCCCTTTTGAAGTCCAATTAAGCACCTTTAGCTTTGTTACTTTATAACTAATTGATTTCCTGTTGGTTGTAGATTTGTCTTTTATACGCGTTTTTATCCTTATTTATAGATGTTTTATTTGAAAATATGTAATGATTTTTCAAAATCATATCTACATAATTGAGGTATTAAATAGAAAGGGTTTTCTATGTCAGAAGGCGATAATAAAATAAGTAATTTGATAGTCTTAGCTATGACTTTTATTAATGAGTAACTCCGATTTCTTTGTTAAGAAACCACGAAAGTCATCCACACATTTAACGGAAGAACCTATTTCTACTTATAATATAATTGTTTGTATTGTTGGTAGAAGGCATGGATAGTTTTCATAAAATAGTTTATTTTGTTTTGCGTGAATTGTTTATTTTGATTATATTTGCATTGTGTTATATAATAAGGAACGAAAAGTAGAAGATTATGTCAGTAGAAATAAGACTGGAACAGAGTAAGTTCAAGGATAAGAAAGGATCTGGTAAATGGTATGCTCGTACTGTTAGCACTGGAGTTGTAACGACCGATGACCTTGCTGATTCTATTCAGGAGAATACCTCGTTCTCGCGTGGTGACGTGCGAGGACTTGTTATAGCTTTGATTGACGAAATCTCTTATCGTCTTCGTCAGGGTGAAACGGTAGCACTTGAGGGGTTAGGGAGGTTTCATCTGACAGTAGAGAGTGAACCCGTTGATAATCCTGATGACTTCGATGTCAAGAAACATATTAAGAATGTAAAGTGTCGCTTCGTTCCTACCAGTACACGAAATGCTCGTACTGGAAAGAAGAATCAGACTCTTGCTTATGGTGCACGGGTGGAGTGGGCAGAGCCTGAATATGATGACGAAGACGATGATTAACCCCCTTCTATAAAATGTGTTGGGGTTAACTTGCATTTTTATAACATTTTTCTTGGCTTTATATATAAAGTCAAGAGTTTTTGTTTTCTCCAGTGATAAAGGAATTAGGCAGAAGCCTCTTATACTTTTGGATATTCGTCTTTTGTTTATGTAGATAATAAGCAAACTGAAAGATGATATCTATCATTTAGTCTCCAAAATATTTAACATTTCCTCTTTATTGTTCTTGTTTTCGTAAGATTTGTGCTATTTTTCTTTGGTGTTAAAAGTATTTTGTATATATTTGCACTCGGAAATAAAGTACTTCCTCTATATATACAGATTGAATAGACTGTGTATGAGGTTAGAATTCGTTTATCGCGGATATAATAAGAAATTTAAAACTATTAGGGATAATACTCTAAAAATCGTTTTATAAAAGGACATTTTTTCAATTTTAGTTATTCTGTTAATCAGAAATAATAAGCTGATAGGTTTTTATAACCATTCTTTTTGTAAGATGTCCTCACTCTAAATAAACTTATTTTTTTAACATAACAATTATTAGAAATGAAAAAATTATTACTTTTAGTATGTGCTGCAGTTATGAGTCTTTCAGCTTCAGCGCAGGCAGGCGATAAGGCAGTAGGTGCACAGCTCGTGTTCGGTTCAGAGACAAACAGCATCGGTTTCGGTGTTAAGGGTCAGTACTACTTCACAGACCAGATTAGAGGTGAGGGCTCTTTTGACTACTTCCTCAAGAATAAGGGTATCTCAATGTGGGATATCAATGCAAACGTTCACTACCTCTTTGATGTAGCTAACAAGGTTAAGGTATATCCACTCGCTGGTCTTGGTTATACAAACTGGTCATACAAGTATGAGTATGCAGGTCTTCCTGTAGTAGAAGGTTCAGACGGTCGTCTCGCTATTAACCTCGGTGGTGGTGCTGAGTATGAGCTTACTAAGGACTTGAGCGTAAACGCTGAGTTGAAGTATCAGATTGTTAGCAACAACTACAGCCAGTTGGTACTTGGTGTAGGTGTAGCTTACAAGTTCTAAATATATAAGGTAGGTCCTAAAAGTCTACGTCAGACATCAGCTGTTTGGTTGAGTTTAATAGATAGGTTTTGGGATTTATCTGTATAAAATAAATCGGTTCATTAGAAAAAGTTCTTGGTAACTTTCTAATGAACCGATTTCTTGTTTATGTCTATTCCTTATAGAAATAAGCCTTTATAAATGATAGAGCCAGATAATTGATTACCAATTATCCGGCTCTTATTTCAGTGCGCCTAACAGGACTCGAACCTGCACAACGTAAGTTACTAGATCCTAAGTCTAGCGCGTCTACCAATTCCGCCACAGGCGCATAACGACTGCAAAGATACGCAATGTTTTGGATATAGCCAAATGTTTGGGAATTTCTTTTCTCTTATACACCTTTTCTGCCTATATGATTTTTGTTAGTAAATAATCTTATACTATTTGTTTATGAGTGAAAATAAATATATATCTTTGCGAAGAAGGTTTGGTTGCTGAGTAAAATATCTCCTTGAGTTCTAATGTTATCACGATACCTTATGAGCATGAAAGGGCTGGTTTTGCGAATAACCGACTATGCGTTTAACAATATTATTTCTTTAGCTAACTAACGATTGATAATGAGAAAGACATTATTAACTGTTTTATGCCTGGGAGCTTTGTATGCGTCAGCTTCTGTGGTTTACAATAGTGCTGGTGAGACTGGCGTAATTATGAGGCAGAATACAGTCTCTGTTAAGGCTACTCCTACCAAGAATACTTTGAGTAAAGATGAGCGTGCAGCTATCTCACTTATTACGTCTATGTATAACACAAAAGGCTTTGATAATACTGCATACCTGAAGAGGCACTGTACAAAGAAGTTACTGAAGGTGTTGAAGGCTGCGTATGATTATGAATATGATCCACTTCCAAATGCTTATGCAGGCTGGTTGTTCCGCTCTGGTGCTCAAGATGGACCATCTAATGCACATAAGGTTCTGCATGTTGTGAGCCTTGGTAACAACTGGTATCAGTATACTTTCTTGGATATGGGCATAAAATGTACCAATAAGGTAAAGGTTATCAAGGTTGGTAACAAACTGTTGTTTGACGAGATTAAGCAGGGCAAAATATAAAGCTTAGAGTTTCTTCAGAACCTCCCAGTCCCTCCTTTTAGAGGGATTGGGGCTTGGGAAAGGTCTTTATCATCTTCCTTGCAAACTCTATAATAGAGTCTTTGCCTCGTGCGAAGTCGTCGGAAGTGAGGGAAACTTTGTAGTCTGGGTCAATACCGAACTCCGTCATTTGTTTGTCACGGTCGTACATTGGGCAAGCAGAGAAGCGGATTGACCAGCCATTAGGTAGCTCGGAAGAGAAGGGCATACCAGCTCCACCACCTGTACGGTCGCCTACTACAATAACATTTGGGCAGCACTTCATATATTTAACAAACTCATTTGCTGCCGAGAAGACGCTACGATTGGTCAATACGATAACTGGTTTCTGCCATCGGATACCCTTTCCAGGCTTGAGATATTCAGGTTGTAACGCAGAGAAGTCGTTATGACCTTTCCCCGTTTTATGCTGTATGTAGCCAACGAGTAGTTCCTTGTTTGTAAAGCGTGCAGCAAATGCTTCGGCATTTGTTAGATTACCACCTCCGTTGTTGCGCACGTCGATAATCAATCCGTTACATGGTTGAAGGTGAATGAAGATATCGTCAAGGTTACCAGCACCAATACTATTCTGGAAGGTTTCACAGCGTACATAGCCGATGTTATCATCAAGGACAGTATAGTCTAAGCCGCTTGCAATGAGGTAATCAGTCTTGAGATAAAGACGTTGAAGCGAATCAGAGTAGTTCTTGGGATAGTCTTCATGCCATGACCAATAGCGACCAACGTTGAAAGAGGTGTATAAATTGACGTGTCCATCCTTTAGTTCAGAGAGCATATTAGTCATTACTTCGAACTGTTGTTTGGCTGTCATAGAGTTGTCAAACTGGCGTGCATAACGGCTGTGTACCTCCTGCCAGTCTATCCCTTTTTGTGAGAAGAAGCAGTAATGCTCATCGATAATTCGCCACAAAGCTTCAAAGTTGCCTTGAGGACTATCTGATAGTTGGTCGTTGGTAACGCAGCTTGTCACAGTACTGAGTAGGGTCAGTGCCGGAATAAGTAAGTATAGGAAGAAGTGATATAGCTTTCTCATGGGATGAACTTATTGATAGAAAACTTACGAACAATACCTAATACAAGGAGATTACTCCATACATGCTGGCGCAGTTGGTTAATCTTTGCTTGCTGATAGTCGCCAAGATAGCCAATACGGAAGGTCGTGTGGCGAACCGTGAAATCAAGGGTTAGCAGCTGGCGGAGCGATGGAGCAGATACAGGAGATGTGACAACAAGGTTATGATCATAGTTGTCACGAGTGAAAATCTCGTAATAACTCTGTCCGTAATTGGGCGAGAATGTTAGTCCAAGAAGCGGTACTTGCACTTCATATCGCAGTTGGAAAGGAAGATTTCGAAGACGGAAACGGTAGGCAGCAACAGCATTCGGAGCGATATTTACTTGTCCGTAAGCCTGTGCAGGATTGTTAGAATTACGCATATTGTAAAGGAAACCGAGTCGTGTATCAACTCCTCCACCCACTTTTAAGCGTAGTTCTCCCTCTCCAACGTTCCATTGTCCTAAGGCATATTGCCAGTTGTATTGGAAGTTGTAGAAGCCACCTAATTCATTGTTATTCTCCCTTCGATTACGTACTGATAGTATTTGTGCCTGATGTACGAGTTCTCTTGATAGCTTGGTACCATTCTCACGCACAGAATGAGAGATATAACGAAACTCTGTCCCTGTATATTCTTCAGGTGAGAGGTAGGTGTCGAGGGTGTTTACAGCACCTATTCCCAACATCTGTGTATTGGTAATCACCTTGTTACTACGCAACGTGTCCTGTGCAAGTGTAGGTGATGATAAAGCGAAAAGAATTATTGCTGAAAGAGAGAAACAGCGAAATAAGGACTTTTTTAGGTTCATAGGCGTAATGGAAAAATGTCAATAAAAGTGTAAGTCAAATAGATGTTTGGTGTTAACTTTTGGGTGATAAGGTCCCAAGCGTTTATAAATAGTCTTTGAAGGAGGGGACATACGGGCGATATGTCCCCTTTTTCAATTCGTTATTTATCGTGTTGTTTATTCATTGTCGAAGAGGTTTAGCTGACCAGTAATCTCATCGATGACCTGCTGTTGAGACTTACCTGCATCCGGATCGAGGTTCTCTTCCTTTTCAGTAGCTGCAGAATTCTCTTCTTGTACATCATCTTCATTGCTCTCGTCATCAGTTTTCTCCTCCTCAGGGAAGCGTGTTGGCTCCAACTCTTCAATCTTGTCAACTGTCCAAGTTGTCAATCGTTTACCCTTTGCCTTGAATCCCTTCACGCCAATAAACTGCTCTGCATCAATCTCCTCAGTGCCACGTGCTGCATCAGCACCACCATAAGTAATCTGTATGCGAGGGAAGGCAACATCAGTCAGCAGTACCATCTGCGAATCAGGATTGTCACCAATAAAGTTCTGATGACGCTTACTTGCTTCCATCTGGAATCGCTTCAGGTATGGATAGCCCTGATTGTCGGCATCGAAGATGACAGCTGTCCAAGGCTTATCAGCATCAAACTTCTCTATACGGAGAATGTTATCTTCGTAGTGGTTGGATGCGTCAAAGTTGGTAATATAGAACTCTCCGTTCTTAAGTATCACAAGGATGCTGTCTTGATCAGAGAACTCTCCAAGATAACGACCATGGTCTTCGTAGTTGATACGGTTGACATCTGGGTCGAACCACACCTTTCGTCCACCCAATGTAGAGTGTCCGTGGCTCTTGAGTGAGATGCGGTGAATACTCTCTTTGGTCAGCAGATTACCCTTTGCAGCACGTCCCTTAATGAGAATACTTGCAAAGTCACGCTCCATGAAGATGTTTTGCTTCTTCTTATCTGGGTTCGGATCGAGTGTAATCTTTATCAACTCAGCCTCACCGTTAGGGTTGGCTGTGAAGTAGTTAATCTTTGAACCAGGCGTACCGAGGGTTACGTCGTATTCCTTATCTCGTGTGATAGAAGTCACGTTGAAGCGTTTGATATAGTAAGGTCCCGTCTTTCCGTCACGATAAACGACGTTATAAATCGTACGCTTATCGTTCTTCTTAAACACCTGTACATGAAGTACCCCCTTACCAACAAACACCTTGTCGGCAATTCGGATAACCTTATACTTACCATCACGGTAGAAGATAATCACATCATCAAGGTCAGAGCAGTTCTGAACGAACTCAGCCTTCTTCAAACCTGTGCCAATAAAGCCTTCCTGTCGGTCGATATATAACTTCTCGTTGGCATCAACCACCTTAGCAGCAACAATCGTGTCGAAGCTCTTAATCTCTGTACGACGTGGATGGTCGCTTCCGTACTTCTCTTTCAGGTGTGTGAACCACTCGATAGTGACGCGAACCATCTCGCTAAGGTCCTTGTCAATCTCGGCAATCTCTGCCTTAATCTTCTGAATCAGTTCGTCAGCCTTATCTTTATTGAACTTCAGAATACGTTGCATCTTGATCTCCAAAAGGCGGATGATATCGTCACGTGTCACCTCACGGATAAACGTCTTCTTATATGGCTCGAGTTTTGAGTCGACGAAGCTCACAACTTCATCAATATCCTTAGCTGTTTCGAACTTACGCTCCTTATAGATACGGTCCTCGATGAAGATACGTTCAAGCGAGTTGTAGAACAACTGTTCCTCTAATTCATGCTTGCGAATCTCTAACTCTAACTTCAATAAAGCCTTCGTATGTTCGGCAGAATTGCGCAATACATCTGATATCGTCAAGAACTCTGGTTTGTTGTCTCGGATGACACAACAGTTTGGCGAAATGTTTATCTCACAATCAGTGAAAGCATAGAGGGCATCAATAGTCTTGTCACTTGACGTACCCGGTGTAAGATGAAGTTGAATCTCCACCTCCGAAGCAGTCATGTCCTCTACTCTTCGAATCTTTAGTTTGCCTTTCTCAACAGCCTTCGTAATAGACTCTTGAAGCGTGTTAGCGGTCTTTGTAAAAGGAACCTCACGGATGACGAGGGTTTTATTATCGAGTTTCTCAACCTTTGCACGCACCTTCAGAACACCACCACGCTGACCATCATTATACTTCGATACATCAATGCTACCACCTGTTGGGAAGTCTGGATAGAGGTTAAACTCCTCACCACGCAGATAGCTGATAGCTGCATCGCAGATGTCGTTGAGGTTATGTGGAAGAATCTTGGATGACAAGCCTACAGCGATACCTTCAGCACCCTGTGCTAAAAGCAGTGGGAACTTCACAGGAAGCGTAATCGGCTCTTTGTTTCTTCCGTCATAAGAAAGTTGCCATTCTGTTGTCTTCGGATTGAAAACCGTCTCTAAAGCAAACTTTGATAGGCGCGCCTCAATGTATCGTGGCGCAGCAGCACGGTCACCAGTGAGAATGTTTCCCCAGTTACCCTGCATGTCGATGAGTAGGTCTTTCTGTCCTAACTGCACCAAGGCGTCACCAATAGAGGCATCACCATGTGGGTGAAATTGCATCGTATGACCTACGATGTTTGCAACCTTGTTGTATCGTCCATCATCCATTCGTTTCATAGAGTGGAGAATACGGCGTTGTACGGGCTTCAAACCGTCCTCGATATGAGGTACGGCACGTTCCAAGATTACGTAGCTGGCGTAATCTAAGAACCAGTTTTTGTACATGCCAGAGAGATGATGTACGGCAGAGGCATCAAACCTATCGGCAGGTTTATAATCGGAATGGGAATCCTGTTCCTGAGTCTCTTCCTCAGGAGTCTGTCCATCCAAGTCTTTTATTTCGTCATCCATATAGTTCTTGTTTTATCACGTAAAGAAGCAAGCTTCATAAGACTGCAAATGTACGAAAAAAAAAGTAAATAGGCAAATTATAGTTTGTTCAAATGTAGGATTTGGCTTTCTGTTTGCGGCCTACTTTTGTTTTACTTGTGCCATAGCCTTTTTTCAAGTTAAATTGGTTGTTATCATTTGGAAAGATAAGTACTTTCAATGATTGGAGTCAGCCTACGCACCATTGGTGCTGGGCATCAGCACGAGTGGTGCGGAGGCTTAACACCATTCGTGTTGAGCATCGATAAATCTGTTGAAAAGGTAAGATAAGTTCTTGGTTATCAGCATAATAATATATAGTAAGGCATCGTTTACGAGATAGCATAACTTCAAGTAAATCAAAAGTCTTGCTTGTGAATAATCGATTTAGGATAAAGTTTCGTGGTAAACCTATCCTTATTCGGCTAAAAAAGCGTAACTTTGCGGTAAAAATTAAGGTATAAATAGATTATTATGGCACAAGAGGATGTTTTCAAGAAGATTGTGAGCCACTGCAAAGAGTATGGTTTCGTCTTCCCAAGTAGTGATATTTATGATGGTTTAGCAGCTGTTTATGACTACGGTCAGAATGGTGTTGAGCTGAAAAACAATATCAAGCAGTACTGGTGGCAGTCAATGGTATTGCTGCACAATAATATTGTTGGTATCGATGCCTCTATCTTTATGCACCCGACAGTATGGAAAGCGAGCGGTCACGTTGATGCTTTCAACGACCCATTGATTGATAACCGTGATTCAAAGAAGCGTTATCGTGCTGATAACCTTATTGAAGACCAGATTGGTAAATACGAGGAGAAGATTGAGAAGGAAGTCGCTAAGGCTGCCAAGAAGTTTGGTGACGCTTTTGATGAGGCTAAGTTCCGTGAGACCAATCCACGTGTTCTTGAGAATCAGAAGAAGCGTGATGAACTTCACGTACGCTATACTGAGGCTATGCAGGGCCCAGACTTGGAGGCTTTGAAGCAGATTATTCTTGACGAGGGTATAGTAGACCCAATCAGTGGTACAACTAACTGGACAGACGTTCGTCAGTTCAATCTTATGTTCTCTACTGAGATGGGTGCATCTGCTGATGCTACAAGTAAGATTTATCTGCGTCCAGAGACAGCACAGGGTATCTTCGTAAACTTCCTCAATGTTCAGAAGACAGGTCGTATGAAGTTGCCTTTCGGTATCTGTCAGATTGGTAAGGCCTTTCGTAATGAGATTGTTGCACGTCAGTTTGTCTTCCGTATGCGTGAGTTCGAACAGATGGAGATGCAGTTCTTCTGCCAGCCAGGAACCGAGATGAAGTGGTTTGAATATTGGAAGAAGCATCGTTTGGCATGGCATGAGGGTCTTGGTATGGGTGATGACAACTATCGTTTCCACGACCACGAGAAGTTGGCTCACTATGCTAATGCAGCAACAGATATCGAGTTCCATATGCCATTCGGCTTCAAGGAGGTTGAGGGTATTCACTCACGTACTAACTTTGACCTTTCTCAGCATGAGAAGTACTCTGGCCGTCAGGTAAAGTACTTCGACCCAGAACGCAATGAGAACTATACTCCATACGTAGTAGAAACATCTATCGGTGTTGACCGTATGTTCCTTTCTGTTATGTGTCACAGCTATACAGAGGAGGCATTGGAGAACGGTTCAAGTCGTGTTGTCTTGAAGTTGCCAGAGCCATTGGCACCTGTTAAGTGTGCAGTTCTTCCTTTGGTTAACAAGGATGGTCTGCCAGAGAAGGCACAGGAGGTTGTGAATAGTCTTAAGTTCCATTTCAATACACACATGGAGGCTAAGGATTCTATTGGTAAGCGTTACCGTCGTCAGGATGCTATCGGTACTCCTTTCTGTGTGACAGTAGATGGCGATACTTTGACAGACAACACAGTTACATTGCGTTATCGTGATTCTATGAAGCAGGAGCGTGTGCCAGTTGAGAAGCTGCGTGAGATTATTGAAGACCGCGTATCTATCACTGCTCTGCTGAAGAAGATTGATATTGACTAATTAAAAGAAGGATAGCAGAGTAGGCTTTTTAGAATCTAATAGAGTAACAAGATTCTTTATTGGTTCTAATAATCCCACTCCACTATCCCTTTCTGATTTAAATAAAAGACTATGACAAAGAATATAAAGATGCTTATTCGTCGTGCTGCAAGTGTCTTCTGCTTGGGCGGAATGCTGCTTTCTGCAGGTCTCTTTACCTCTTGTACGGAGAAAGATAACACTGTAGAGGAGTTTACTAATTGGCAGTCGAAGAACGAAACTTATTGGAATAAGCTTTATACTGCGACACAGCAGAAAATTAAAAGTGGGGACACCTCTTGGAAGATAATACTTAATTATACTTTCCAAAATCAGAAACAGACTTCTGGTTCTGCACTGACTTATAGTCCTGAGGATTATATCATCGCACATGTAGAGCAGGCTGGGGCAGGCACAGCAAGTCCGTTGTATTCTGATTCTGTCTCTATGCACTATATGGGTCGTCTGATTCCATCTACGACTTATACGTCAGGGCTTATCTTTGATAAGTCATGGTCGAATGATACTTTTAATGCAACAACGTCACGTCCAGCACATAGCTTCATTGGTCTTACTTATAATTCAGAGGGTAAGGCGGTAAGTCTTGTTGATGGATTTACAACAGCTTTGATGTCAATGCATCGTGGTGATCATTGGACAGTATATATTCCTTATCAGTTGGGTTATGGTGCGAGTGCTTCGGGTATGGTGCCAGCTTACTCAACGCTTATCTTCGACTTACGATTGGTTGATTTCTCTCACCCTGGTACAAAGTTGAAAGATTCATAATTTAAGGTGTATTGTCATAGCCTTTTTGAAAGGTCTGAATGACCTTTAGTCTTATAGGTAGGGACACAAGTTCCCGTGTGTTCGACTCAATAATAGCAGTGAACAGACGGGAGCAATGTCCCTATTTTATTTTTAATAATTCGATATTCTTAGCGAGGGGCTTTTGTTTACTATCTCTCTTTAAGCTCTCATTATTTATTATTCAGTTTATCATTTATTCCAAATTATAGTTTCCCGTGCGTATATCCTTTAGTAAGTCTGTTACTGAAAGTCTTCTTGCCAAGATTCGTAGTGGTGAGATGATGAGCAGGAATGAGAAGTTTAATCTCATTATCCAACTCAGTATCCCATCTATCTTAGCGCAGGTGACGACAGTTCTAATGTTCTATATTGATGCGGGAATGGTGGGCTCGTTGGGTGCTGAACCATCAGCAGCTATTGGACTTGTCGAACCGGCGACATGGCTTTTCTTCTCTTTAGTGAGTGCAGTGACAATGGGCTTTTCAGTTCAGGTAGCTCACTTTATTGGCGCTAACGACTTTGCAAAGGCGCGTGCAGTGATGCGTCATGGTTATATTTTCGGACTATGCTTTGCGTTGTTTTTATTGCTGATAACTTTTCTTATCGGTTCTCGCCTTCCTGTATGGTTGGGTGGTGGTGCTGACATCCAGCATGATGCAACTGTTTACTTCCTTATCTTCTCTCTAATTATTCCCTTCCACCTTATTGAATATATGTCAGCAGCTATGCTGAAGGTGTCGGGTGATATGCGTCGTCCGAGTTTTATGGCGATATTAATGTGTGTGTTGGATGTGATTTTCAATTACTTCTTTATTTTTCCTACACGCACAGTTTCTCTTTTTGGAGTAGAGGTGACGATGCCGGGTTTGGGTGAAGGTGTGGCTGGTGCAGCTCTTGGAAGTCTTTTATCCTTCGTTTGTGTAGCACTTCCATTGGCTTATTATGCAATCTTTCGCAGTCCTATCTTAGCTTGGAAACAGGATGTCGAACGTTTTGTTTGGCGTTGGCAATATATATGGAATGCAATGAAGATTGGTGCACCGATGGCATTACAATATCTTCTGATGAATGGTGCGCAACTTGTTTCGACAATGATTGTAGCTCCTTTGGGTAATATCGCTATTGCTGCTCATTCGTTTGCGATTACCGCAGAGAGTCTTTGTTATATGCCAGGATATGGTATTAGCGAGGCTGCCACAACATTGGTGGGGCAGAGTGTTGGGGCAGACAGGCGTGACCTTCATCGTAGTTTTGCGTGGATGACTGTGTCGCTTGGTATGGTAGTCATGGCATTTATGGGTATTGTGATGTATATCTTTGCTCCAGAAATGATTGGCTTATTGTCTCCTGTGGCTGACATCCAGATTTTGGGAACTTCTGTTCTTCGTATTGAAGCCTTTGCCGAACCATTCTTTGCTGCAGCTATTGTTGCTTATAGTGTCTGTATAGGAGCAGGCGATACGCTGAAGCCATCCTTAATAAACTTGGGTAGTATGTGGCTTATCCGTCTGACCTTGGCTTATGCACTGGCAACGCAGTACGGTCTTCGTGGTGTCTGGTTTGCTATGGCTGTTGAACTTTCTCTCCGTGGAATGATGTTTATCTTCTATCTTTTCAAGCGTCTTCGACGAACATAACTGTCATAGTGTGAGGGATAAAAATGGGTAGTAGTCTTTCTTATAAAGTCTTTTTCCTTTTTATAAAAATGAAGAATTGCGATTTCTTTTCATGAAAAGAAATAATTATTTTCATGAAGAAAAATATTTCTTTTCATGTAAATAATTTATTATTTTCATGACTGTAAATTACTTATGATGGTAAGAATAAAGGTTACATGCCCCATACTTCATGAAAATGCTTGGTAAAAACCTACTGATTTCATCTCTAATCTGTATGGAATATGCGGATTGTTGTATATTAGTTTCTTCTATATATATAATAAGGTGAAGTAATTCTGCACGATCAATATGTCAAAATAGCAATAAAATATGGTGTAGAATATGTATTTTTAAATCTATTTTTAAAGGGGAACATTAAAACGCAAATTTACCTCTTTAGAGATATTTTATTGCCCAAAACAGTTAAAAAGATGTTGAAAAACCACTTTTT
>ERZ1674177.168-NODE-169-length-13257-cov-12.390623_pt1 | contig 13257 bp, 9 predicted proteins | sample MGYA00581287_ERZ1674177 | MGnify/ENA primary metagenome ERZ1674177 (study PRJEB41354, sample SAMEA4873336) | human saliva metagenome | biome: human-associated habitat [ENVO:00009003]; feature: mouth environment [ENVO:08000002]; material: saliva material...
CCTCACAAACACCAAACTACCTAGTCAGTGCGTTTTATGGGTACTAAAAAATCTTTAAAAAACTTCCAAAAAACCTCAAAAATCTGCGAATTCCCCTTTCGGGAGCCCCAAAACAGGGTCGAAAGGCGCCCAAAGCCCTCGCCAACAAAGACAAACCAAGAAACCCCAGAGCCAGAGGGCAGCAGAGCGATACAAGAAGAGCCCCTCCTGACGGAGGGGCTCTGTGTATATAGGGAATGTATATAGGGAACAGAAAAGGAGGGGCACTCCCCCACCGAACATTCAGTAATGAATACTTCAGTAGAGAAGAACCCCTCCCCCTCTATATGTATAGAGAAAATCAGAAAAGACTAAACAAGCTCTACAGCGCCCTGGTTCTTCTTGCCACGGCGAACCATCGCAAAACGACCGTGCAGCAGATCATCCTTAGAAATAGCTGCGTCCTCGCCCTGAACCTTCACGCCGTTCACCGAAGCGCCGCCCTCCTTCAGAATGCGACGAGCCTCAGAGTTAGACTTCGCAAAGCCCAGCTCAGTCAGAACAGAAATCATGTCCAGGCGGTCCTCGGTCAGCTTCGCCGAAGGAAGCTCAGCAACAACAGACTCCAGGGTAGCCTCATCCAGAGCGGCGAAATCGCCCTTACCGAACAGAGCCTCCGAAGCAGCCACAGCCTGATCGGTAGCCTCGGTGCCGTGCACCAGCGAAGTCACCAGGTACGCCAGAGTCTTCTGAGCCTCACGCTTGAACGGCTCCTTCTCAACCTTCTCGGCAAACTCAGCAATCTCTGCACGGGTCAAGAAAGTGAAGACCTTCAGACGATCCACCACATCCGCATCCGCGGTATTCAGCCAGAACTGGTAGAAAGCGTACGGCGAGCACATCTGCGGGTTCAGCCAAATAGCGTTACCCTCGCTCTTACCAAACTTAGTGCCATCAGAGTTAGTAATCAGCGGAGTACCAATAGCGTGAACGCTCTTACCCTCCACCTTACGAATCAGCTCGGTACCGCTGGTCAGGTTACCCCACTGATCAGAACCACCGGTCTGCAGAGTACAACCAAAACGACGGTTCAGCTCCAGGAAGTCCAGGCCCTGCAGAATCTGGTACGAGAACTCGGTGTACGAAATGCCCTCATCAGAGTTCAGGCGCTTCGCCACAATCTCCTTCTTCACCATGGTGCCCACGCGGAAGTGCTTACCAACATCGCGTAGCAGCTGCAGAGCAGACATCTGACCGCTCCAGTCCAGGTTATTCACCATACGAGCAGCATTTTCACCTTCGAAAGAAAGGAAACGCTCAATCTGAGCACGCAGAGACTTAACCCACTCAGCAACAACCTCAGGAGAGTTCAGCACACGCTCAGACGTCTGACGCGGATCACCAATCAAACCGGTGAAACCACCCACCAGACCCAGCGGCTTGTGACCAGCCAGCTGCAGACGACGCATCACCAGCAGCTGCACCAGGTGACCCAGGTGCAAAGAAGCCGCAGTCGGATCATAACCCGTATAGAAAGTCAGGCTCTCCTCGCTCAGCGCCTTCTCCAGAGCAGCCTCATCAGTGCTCACGTGCACCAGGCCGCGCCACTTCAGCTCCTGCCAAATATTCTCGAAGGTATCGTCATTATGCTGCGCGTTGAGGATCTCGGCAGACATGCTTCTCCCATTCACAAGGTAACAACGCCCGAAGGCGCTCGAACAAAATATGTAACAAGCCTAGCACCGCACCGGCACAAACGCTCAGAAAAACCCAGGCGAGCGCCCAAACCGGTGCGGCACCGGCTCAAAGAAATAACAAGAAAGGTACTACAGAGCTACAGACCCGCGGGCATCCGCGAACCCACCATGTGCAGGCGCTGAGTCGGACGAGTCATCGACACGTACAAGTCACCCACAGCACCATCAGCATCATCGATCAGCTGCTGCGGCTCAACAATCACCACAACATCAAACTCAAGGCCCTTCGCCTCCCACGGAGTCAGAACCAGCACCTGATTCTCCAACGCAGTCTGCGCGGTACCCGTACGATCAGCATGAGCACGAGCCACGGCCTGAGCCGTCTGAACATACAGGCTCGGCGGGCACACCACACCAATCAGAGCGCCGCCCGAATGAGCGACTTCCTCGCTGACCACGGACACGGTCTGCTCCACAACAGACTCGGCGGCAACCTCATGCACCTGCGGAGGCCACTGGCCCTCACGCACCGCACGAGGCGCAGACACCTCATAGCCAGCAGCCTGCGCAACCGACACCGCCGCCTCAGCAATCTGCGCCGGAGTACGGTAATTAATCGTCAGCTCCTCCAGAGTGAAACGCTCACCCACAAACGGCTCCAACGCCTGCGACCACGAGGAAGCAGCCGCAGCAGAAGAAGCCTGAGCAATATCGCCCACAATCGTGAACGACTTCATCGGGCAACGACGCATCAGCAGACGCCACTGCATGGGCGAGAGCTCCTGAGCCTCATCCACCACAATATGGCCATACGCCCACGTACGATCAGCCGACGCCGCAGCCGCAGCAGTCATACGCTCGCCACGAACCTCATTCATCATCGCAATCTGCTCAGGAGTAATCACGCCATCAGCGCCAATATCCTCCAGCGACTGGTGAACATTCTCCAGCGCCTTCGCAGCGTTCTCAAGGTTCGCGCGATGCTCCGCCGCAGCACGAGCCGCAGCAGCCGCACCGGTCACCTTCGAAAAATCACCCAAAAGCTCAGCAGCCTCATCCAACAGAGGAACATCAGCCTCCGTGAAAGGGGCATCCGCCGGGCGAGCCAACAGCTCACGCTCAGCCTTCGACAGCTCACGAGTCGCAGACTCCAAATAGTGCGGCTTCGAGAACAGCGAGCGCAACAGAGTCTCAGGCGACAGCGGCATCCACGCCAGATTCAAGGCACGGCGCACATCCATCGAGGCACGCACATCATCCTGCAGATACGGACGCTCCACCACACGACCCGCCGCACGGTTCAGCTGATCATCCAGCTTCGCAGTCAGCTCCTTCAACAGAATCTTCACGAACGTCTCACGAGCCTCATTATGCGGCTTGCCCGTCGAACGAGCACGAGAACGAGCCGAACGAACCATCTCCGGAGTCAGCTCAACATCAGTACCCTCAACATTCAGACGCTGAACCTGAGCCGGCACCTTCTGACGATCCGCCACCGCACACTTAATAACCTTCACCATGCGCAAATCGCCCTTCAACGCGGCAACCGCGCGGTCCTTCTCAGGCACAGCACGCAGACCCGGATACAGGGTCGCCAACGAAGACATCACCACGCCGGTCTCACCCAGCGACGGAAGCACACGCTCGATGTACCACATGAACGAATTCGAGGGGCCAACCACCAGCACGCCAGCCTTCGACAGGCGCTCACGGTTCGTGTACAGCAGATACGCCGCACGATGCAGCGCCACAGCTGTCTTACCGGTACCGGGACCACCCTGCACCACACGCACACCCGGCAGCTCCGAGCGGATAATCGCATCCTGCTCAGCCTGAATCGTCGCCACAATATCGCCCATGCGGCCGGTACGCTTCTTATTCAACGCCGCCAGCAGAGCGCCCTCGCCGTGGAGGGAATCCTCATCCTGCAGCATCTCCGAATCGAAGACCTCATCCTCAATATTGACGACAGTACGGCCCTCAAGCATCAGGTGACGGCGACGGCGCACACCCATCGAGTGGAAAGCAGTTGCCTGATAGAACGTACCCGCCTCCGGGGCACGCCAATCCATCAGCAGACGCTGCTGATTACTATCCGTAATACCGATACGACCGATATAACGCACCGCATCAGCGCCCTCACGGTCCATATCCAGGCGTCCAAAGGTCAGACGAGAATCCACAGCATTCAGCTGCGCCAAACGATCCTCATAGTGGGTAGCAAAAGAGTCACGCTCCGAACGGTTCTGATGACCGCCCACCGCCTGATTCTTACGCACAGCAGCCAGCTTCTCAGCCGTCTCCTCACGGAGCTCATCCAGACGGGCATATACGCGAGCAACATACTCACGCTCCGCAGCCATCTGCTCAGCAAACAGCTTCTCAGCCGCCGAAGAATCAGCAGACTGCTGGGGCAAAGATTCAGATGACACGTAAGCTCCTTAAACCTATGGTGTCTCAAAGACAGGGTGCGACAGGCACCCAAAAATACGGGTCACTATTTTACAGGACAGGCTCCGTAGCGCCGAAATATTACCCCCACAGAAAAGTGCCCCACCGGCTCAACCGGCGGGGCACCCCTCATCAATATCAGCTGCACACGCCCAAAGGACGGTACGCCTCAAACTCTATAAAACTACTTCGACGGCAGCGGGTACTCAGAGACCAAGCTCAGCGTCTCAAGACGGTAACCGTCCAGCGCCTCACGACCGCCCAGGCCCTCCAGCTCCAGAAGAGCACCAACGCCGGCAACCTTCAGGTTCGCGCGCTCCACCAACTTCGCGGCAGCCACCAGAGTACCGCCAGTCGCCAGCAGATCATCCAGCAGAAGAACACGGGTGCCCGGCGCGAAATCACTACAGTGAATCTCGATCGCGGCGCTACCGTACTCCAGCGCATACTCCTCACGGTACGTCTCACGCGGAAGCTTACCCGCCTTACGAACCGTCATAATGCCAGTGCCCGTAGCGTACGCGAGCGCAGAAGCCAGCAAGAAACCGCGAGCCTCAACACCAGCCACCACATCAAACTGACCATCAAAACGAGCAGCCAGCTCATCAATGCACGCCTTGAACACCTCAGCATCAGCGAAGAGAGTGGTCACATCGTAAAAGAGGATACCCTCATGCGGGTAATTCGGAATCGTAGCGCAAGCAGTCGGAATCAACTGCTCAATAGGGGTTCGCGAAGCCTCAGAAGCGGGAACGCTCATGCTCTCTCTTTCGTGAAGGGGATAGCCCCGGAAAAATTACCCGGGAACAATAACGCGGTAGAAGCCGCCTACAAGATTCTACCCCCTTCACCCGCGGTTGTCCTCAGATTAGCGCTAAGAACCGTCTGCCAAAATTAGCCCCGCTGAATCAAAACCCGCAAGTCACGCTTAAGAATCTTGCCGGTCGGTCCCAGCGGCATGCTCTCCACCATCACGTAGCGGCGAGGATACTTATACGCCGCCAAACGAGTACGCGCCAGCGCATTCAACTCCGCATGCAACACACCCTCATCAGCACCCGGACGCGGCATCACCACGGCGACAACCTCCTCGCCCACGCGCTCATCCGGCACGCCCAACACAGCTACCGACTGCACCTGCTCATGGGTATAGAGAATATCCTCAATCTCACGCGGATACACCGAATAGCCGTTACGCAGAACCATGTCCTTAATACGGTCCACAATAAAAATATTGCCCTGCTCATCAACACGAGCAACGTCGCCGGTCGCAAACCACTCGCCATCAAAAACCTCAGCAGTAGCCGCAGGATTATTCCAGTAGCCAGCCATCACGTTCTCGCCGCGTACCCACAGCTGACCGCTCACACCCGGCGCACACTCGGAACCCTGCGGGCAACGCACCTGCACCTGCACGCCCGGCAGCACACGACCCACCGAACCGAGCACCATGCCAAACTCCGCCTGATTAAACGAAACCACCGGCGAAGTCTCACTCAAACCGTAGCCCTCATACACTGGGCACTCAATCAGCGTTTTCAACGCAGAATGCACCGGCGCAGGCAGCGGCGAACCACCCGAAATACCGAAACGGATGCGACCACGCAGCGAGCGCGCACGCTCAGGCTCAGCCTCCAGCGCCGCCGCCAACGACACATACATGCTCGGGACCGCAGCCAACACCGACACCCCGGCACGCTCCATCAGATTCAGCGCGCCATCAGAGGTAAAACGAGGTAGCAAAGCCACCGTAGCCGACGCCGCAAACGCCGCGTTCATCGACACCGTCTGACCAAACGCATGGAACAGCGGAAGACCACCAAAAATGACGTCCTCAGCGGTGAAACCAAAAACGCTCACGCAGCTACGAGCATTCGAGAGGATATTCGCGTGAGTCAGCGTCGCCCCCTTAGGTTTGCCCGTCGTACCCGAAGTGTAGAGAATAATCGCCGGATCACTCGCCGCCACCGGGACAGGCTCTAGAACAGCAGCTGACAGCGCACTATCGGCAGGTGCATCAAAAGGAGCCACCGGTGAACCCTCTCCCCCGGTGAAAATCTCGCAACGAACCGAACCGTTCTTCACCGGCACCGTCGAGAGTGCCTCCGACGCCAGACGAGTACCCGCAAAAGCAAAAAGCACCTTCGCCCCGCTATCGCGCAGATGATACTCCAGCTCAGCGCCCGACAACAGCGGATTCAACGGAACACAAATCGCACCCGCAGCCACAATGCCGTAATACAACGCCGGCATCAACGCCACATTCGGCATAGACAACGCCACTCGGTCACCACGCTCAACACCGAGCGCCGCCACATGACGCTGGACCTGCGCAGCAGCAGAAGCCAACTGCGCGTAGCTCACCACCTGCATATCAGCAGAGTCAGAAGCCGGAATCGTCAAAGCCGCCTTAGCCCCAGAACCGGAAGCAGCCTCCGCCAAAAGGTAGGCAATATTGTTCGCTGAATCGCGCATTTCAGACATGATAGAAAACTCTCACCACAAAAATCGGTATATCTAGAAAAAGAGAAGCCGAGCTAGAAGCCCACAAAAGAGCCCGAAGACAGCAGAAGGGCGTACCTTCAACCGCTCCCCCGAAACATCAGAAGAACAGCGCAAGATACGCCCCAACTACTACTGAGCAGCAGACCAATCCAAGAAGCTCTCGGCAAGCGCAGCCCCACCATTGGGGTCACGAGTAATCACTATTACCGTATCGTCACCGGCAATAGTGCCCATAATCGCTTCAAGACCGCCCTGATCAATAGACGAAGCCAAGAACTGCGCAGCACCCGGAGGAGTACGCAGAACCGTAATATTCGCCGAACCCTCAGCGGTAATCAGCAGCTCCTTAAACAGGGAAATCATACGGGCATCAGGTGCAGTGCCGCCGCCACGACGAGCAGGGTAATTCGGCACAGCATAAATCAAGCCGGCGCCTTCATCACGGATGCGCTCAGCGCCAATTTCAACAAGATCGCGGGAAAGGGTCGCCTGAGTAACCTTCATACCATCATCGGTCAGGTACTGCGCCAGTTCAGCCTGGGAGCGGATACGTCGGGTCTGCAGCAATTCAACGATGCGTGCCTGACGCGCGATCTTGGTCGAGGGGAAAGGCATAATATCTCTTCTTCCTACGGTGCCAATCACGAATTCAGAACGGAGCTGCCCAACGGTGGCGCAGCGCAACATTCTTTACTACCCAAGATAATACATATGCACATAAATATGCGCATCAAATATGGATTATTCCAAGATATGGGGGAATTTTCAGGGTTTATCTCACCAGCTGTCACACTAAACGCCGCGAATGTAGCGTGTATCTACACATTCGGGCGCATAACCTCGCAATGAATGCATAGCGTGCAAGAACATTGTGGGCTGGCGCGTTGCGCCGGTCAAGAGACTTTCCGGTAGGCGAGCGCGAAAAAGGAGCCCGCCTCCAGCAACACCACGTGCGCCAGAAACAGGCTCCCTCAACAAAACGTCAACCGGCCAATCCTCAAGATTCAGAACGCCTAGCGCTCGTCCTCCACCAGACCGTCCAGGTCCTCATACTCGACATCGCGCGAACGGCGGTTCAGCCACACAGCAAAACCCATACCCAGCAGAAGCACCAGCACCGCACCAACAATACTTGCGATACCGGTAAAACGCTCAGCATTCACGCTGTCCTCAGTCACAGGCTTCAACGTGCCCTTCTCAGCGGTGTAGACGACCTCAAGGTTGCCGTCCTTTTCCACCAACAGGCCATCCACCTCACGCGGGAACTCCGAGGGAACATCACCAGTCTGCGAACCTCGGAACTCAATCGGAGCGCCCGAAGTCACCTGATACTTATCCTTCAGGTTCGACACATACGTCTTACCATTCAGCGCGTCATCAGCAGGCAGGTTGCCCTTATAACGAGCCACATTACCCTTCGTAATCAGGTCAGGAGTCAAATCCTGGTAGGTACCCTGAATGACCCAGCTCTTACCGGCATACTCGGCGTTATTATTCACCGACGCAAACGCGCGGACACCCGCAATAGCCAAAACAATGGAAAGAATAACCGCAACGACAGCAGAAAGAACCGACAGCCAGTTCACACCCGGACGGTCATCCAGCTCTTCCTCACTCATCGCGAAAAGAGAGGAGTTCTCTTCCTCATCATCGTAATCCTCGTACTCGTCGTACTCCTCATACTCAGAATCTTCATACTCAGAGTCATCGTACTGAGAATCATCGTACTGGGAATCCTCAAAGTAGGTTTCTTCGACCTCAGTAGACTGCGACAGCTCATCCTGTTCGCGCGAGTTCTCTCGATTAGCCATTACTCTCTCCCTCACTTCATCTATCTTCTAGGGTACCCATAACCACATGAGTTCACCAATGAAAGCGCTTATCAACGCTTCATAAACCAACCCAACAGGTAAACCCACCACGCAACGCCAAAAGCTACGGGGTGGGAGCCAACAACTCCCACCCCGTCAGCACTAGGCATTACGCCATAGGGTTAGACCCGGTTAGACACGCGGTTCCGCACCCAGCTGCTCAACAGTCGCAGCCACAGCAGCCTCACGAGAAGCCGACGCCTCATCAGCAGTCAGCGTACGATCCGGCGCGCGGAAACGCAGAGCAAACGCCAAAGACTTCTTCGACTCATCAATACCGACACCGCGGTAATCATCAAAGACGCGGATGTCCTCCAGCAGCTCGCCAGCGCCCTCACGCAGAACACGCTCCACCTCAGAAGCAGGCAGATCGCGGTCCACCAGAAGCGCCACATCCTGGGTAGCAGCCGGGAAAGTCAGCACCGGAGTAGCCTGATGCGCCTCAACACGACCAGCAAACAGAGCCGAGAAATCCAGCTCAAACGCGCAAGTACGCTCCGGCAGGTTCAGCTCCTGCAGAAGCTTCGGGTGTAGCTCGCCAGCGAAACCAACGCGCTCACCGGCAGCGTTCAGAACCTCAGCCACACGGCCCGGGTGGAACGCAGTGTGCACACCATTACGCACCTGAATCTCAGCCGACACAGCAGCAGCCACCAGACGCACAGCGTCCAGAGCGTCACGCCAGTCGTAAGCGCGCGGAGCAGCACCCGGCATCGCCTCGTGCTCAGTACCTGCAAACAGACCAGCAATGAAAGTGGGCTGCTGCGGAATACCGGCATTCAGATCAGCCAGAACCTCATCCGAGGGGCGAGCTCCCAGCGGCGGAATAGACTCGGAGCCCAGCTGCTCACCCGGAATGAACACATGACCCGACTCAAAAATAGCCAAGTTCTTGAAACCACGAGACAGGTTACGCTTCAGAACCTCAACCAGACCCGGCAGCAGCGAGCGGCGCATCCAGCCCTCAGCCGAAGAAATCGGGTTCTCCAGGCGAATCGAAGGAACCTCAGTCACCGGGTTCTCGGGGGTGCTCGCCCACGGAGCCGACCACAGGTTATTCGCATCAGCCGACACGAAGGGGTACGCAAACACCTCAGTCAGACCGGAAGCAGCCAGCGCATTCAGCGCACGACGCTTACCCGCCTGCTCCGGAGTGTAACCGCGGCCCGCAGGAGCCACCGGCAGGGTCGAGGGGATGTTCGCATAACCGTCAATACGTGCAATTTCCTCGGTCAGGTCCTCCTTCGCGCGCAGGTCAGTACGCCACGACGGGACAGTCACCGCGTAACCAGACTCGGTACGCTCCACCGAGCAACCAATCTCACGCAGGCACGACTCAATCTGCTCCGGCGAGTAATCCACGCCGATACGACCAGCAGTGTAATCAGCAGGCAGGTCAATCACGACCGGCTCATAGCCGAGGGATACGTCAGTAACGCCCGGCTCAACCTGAGCACCAGCCAGCTCAACCAGCAGCTCAACCGCACGCTGAGCGGCAGCAGCCTGAATCTGCGGATCCACGCCACGCTCAAAACGCTTCGAGGACTCAGAAATCAGCTTGTGACGGCGCGCAGTACGAGCCACCGACACCTCATCAAAACGAGCAGACTCCACCAGAATGCGGGTGGTCGAATCGGTTACCTCAGTCGAGGCGCCACCCATCACACCGGCAAGACCAATCACGCCGGAATCATCAGCAATGACAATATCCTCGGGGTGCAGAGTACGCTCAACACCATCCAGGGTCACCAGCTTCTCGCCAGCAGCGGCGCGACGCACCACAATCTCACCCTGAACCTTGTCAGCATCGTAGAAGTGCAGCGGCTGACCGGTCTCCAGCATCACGTAGTTCGAAATATCCACCGGCAGCGACAGCGAGCGCACACCCGCCAGACGCAGACGCGAAGACATCCAGGTCGGAACCGGCGCATCCGCCTTCACGCCCGACACCTCACGCATCACGAAGCGAGTGCATGCGGGGTTACCGTGAATCGGGGCGTCATCACGCAGGGAAACCGGGTGACCGGCGTCGTTAGCCTTCGGGGCGCGCTCGCCGTACGCCAGCACAAAATCCTCAAAGGAAGAACCGGTAGCGTGGCACCACTCGCGAGCAATACCGCGCAGAGAGAACGCGTAACCGCGGTCCGGAGTCACGTTCACCTCAGCAGCCTGATCGTACAGGCCCAGCAGCTCCATCGCGTCGGTGCCAACCTCCGGGTCCAGGCCCAGGGTCGAAAGCACCAGAATGCCGCCGTGATCGTCACCAATACCCAGCTCACGGGTCGAGGCAATCATGCCCGCCGACTTGTGGCCGTAGGTCTTACGAGCGGTAATCTCGAAACCACCGGGCAGAACAGCGCCGGGCAGGGTCACAACAACCTTGTCGCCGGGCTTGAAATTGTGGGCACCACAAATAATGCCCTGAACACCGGAAGGCTCAATACCCTTACCGGTCAGAGTCTGCTCCTGGCCCTCCGGAACCACACGAACCTGGCACCAGTTCACGGTCTTGCCGTTCGAATGGGTCTCCGGCTCCATCGAGAGCACCTGACCAACCACAATCGGGCCGGACAGCTCATCAGAGGGGCGGTGAACGTCTTCTTCTTCCAGGCCAACCTTCACCAGGGTCGCCATCAAATCTTCAGCCGAAGCATCCTCAGCTACAGGCACGAACTCGCGCAGCCATGACAGGGGTACACGCATAATTTAGATCTCCATCCCGAACTGCTCAGAGAAACGGATGTCGCCTTCAACCATGTCATGCATGTCAGCGACGTTGTTACGGAACATGAGGGTACGTTCAATACCCATACCGAAAGCGAAGCCCGAGTACTCCTCAGGATCGATACCCGCAGCACGCAGAACATTCGGGTTCACCATGCCGCAGCCACCCCACTCAATCCACTGCGGGCCGCCCTTAGCGTTCGGGTGCCACAAATCCAGCTCAGCGGAAGGCTCAGTGAACGGGAAGAAGTTCGGGCGCAGGCGAATCTTAGCGTCCTCACCGAACATGGCGCGCGCCATGTACTCCAGGGTGCCCTTCAGATCAGCCATTGTCAGGCCCTTATCCACGGCGAGGCCCTCAATCTGGTGGAAGACCGGGGTGTGGGTCGCGTCCAGCTCATCGGTGCGGTACACCTGGCCCGGGCACACAATGTACAGCGGCAGATCACGAGACAGCAGCGAGCGCATCTGCACCGGCGAAGTGTGGGTGCGCAGCAGCAGGTGAGCGTTCTTCGGCTCAACGTAGAAAGTGTCCTGCATTTCGCGTGCCGGGTGGTCCGGCTTAATGTTCAGAGCGTCAAAGTTGTACCACTCAGACTCCAGCTCCGGGCCGTCAGCAACTTCCCAACCCATACCGACGAAAATGTCAGTCAGGCGCTCCTGCATCAGAGCGATCGGGTGGCGGCCGCCCAGAGAACGGCGAGGCGAAGCAGCAGAAACGTCCACAGCCTCCTCAGCCAGGATGCGAGCCTCACGCTCAGCCTCCAGCTCAGCGGTACGAGCCTCAATAGCCTCAGTCAGGGCTGCACGAGCCTGACCCATCAGCTTACCCACCGGGCCCTTGTGCTGGTTCTGAAGATCACGCATCTGACGGTTAGCGATGCTCATGATGCCCTTCTCGCCGAAGAAGCTCAGGCGCACCTCCTTGAGGCTGTCAAAGTCCTTAGCCTTCTCGCGAATCTCCTGGCGGGCGCGCTCACGCTCAGCCTCGAAAGCCTCACGGATAGCGTCCAAACCGTTCTCGGGGTTCTCCTCCAGAACCTGCGCAATGCGGGCGAGAACCTGAGCCGGGCCGTTAAGACCCTCGTGTTCCTGCACGGAATCGGTCATTGTCACTCTTCTCTGCATACCACCGGCACTATACCGGCTGGCTCGTTATACACCTTAGGTAGCACCGTCTGCTCTCCCCCGGCTACCCGCACAGGGTGCGGGACAAGGGGAAGGCGACGGGCGCATATCCTATCCATTTTAGACCAGAGAAGGAATCGTAAACAGCAGAACGCCCGGATAGTCCATCCGGGCGTTCTAGAGTATATCTTTTCAACAACAGGGTTGAAGAGAGCGCTTCTACTTCAGAGCCTGCTTCACAGCCGGGTCAAAAGAAGCACGAATCCACAGCACGTTCGCAATGAACCATGCCGCGTACAGGGGCACGAAGCCGTAGCGCTGAGCATCAATGACATTACCAATCAGAGACATAATCGCCACGAACGCACCCAGAATTGCAAAAATCAGACCGACAGTCAGACCCAGACGCTTGCCCTTCTGAATCGTGAAGTACACCCAAATGTACACAACCGCAGAAACAACCAGCAGGCCGATACCGCCTGCAACGCCGAACTCCGGCAGACCCTTCAGCGGGGACAGGTTATCCGGTGCGACCGAGGAAATAACACCGTGGATCAAGCAGAGCAGTGCAGAGACAATCATAATCTCCTGCAGACGCAGAATCTTCGGGTGCTTGGTCGGTGAATGGAACAGAATTCCGCGCGGCTCAGCGCCGCCTTCCTGAATATAAATAGCTTGAGTGTCCGAGGGAACCGCGTCGGAGCGGTAAGCACCCGGATCAAACGGGGGTTGAGCAGTCATCATTGTCTCCCAATACGTATGTGATTTCTCCCTCAATACTACCCGCCTACCGGAAGGTTTCCAAAGTATGTATCCGTGTCGAACCCATATATGACAAAATCCCCTCCCCAAAGATCGGAAGAGCGTCGTGTAGGGAAAGAGTGTAGGATAGGGTGTAGATC
>ERZ1674177.172-NODE-173-length-13081-cov-5.439813_pt1 | contig 13081 bp, 9 predicted proteins | sample MGYA00581287_ERZ1674177 | MGnify/ENA primary metagenome ERZ1674177 (study PRJEB41354, sample SAMEA4873336) | human saliva metagenome | biome: human-associated habitat [ENVO:00009003]; feature: mouth environment [ENVO:08000002]; material: saliva material...
CCGACGTGCGCGCCGGCGTCGAGGCGGGCCTGCGCACGCACCTGGTCCTGTCGGGTTCCACGGCCCGCGAGGACGTCTGCAACTACCCGTTCCGCCCCTTCGGCATCCACGAGGGTATCGGCGATCTCATTGAGCTCGTCGAGGCAGCCCACTGACCCCCGACACGTAAAGGAAACACCATGACCAACGATTCCCACAAGACGCGCCTGGCAGCCCTCGTCCAAGAACTCTCCGTCATCCACGAGAAGGTCACCCTGGCGTCCGGCCGCGAGTCCGACTTCTACGTCGACATGCGCCGCTCGACCCTGCACCACGAGGCGGCTCCGCTCATCGGCCACGTCATGCTCGACCTCCTGGAGGAGGCTGGCTTCGCGGTGGGCGAGGAGTACGTGGCCGTCGGCGGCCTGACGATGGGTGCCGACCCCGTCGCGACCGCGATGCTGCACGCTGCCGCCTCGCGCGGCCTGGATCTGGACGCGTTCGTCGTGCGTAAGGCCGCGAAGGATCACGGCATGAAGCGCCGCATCGAGGGTCCGGACGTCGTGGGCAAGAACGTCGTCGTCCTGGAAGACACGTCCACGACGGGCGGCTCCCCGCTGGAGGCCGCACTCGCTCTACGTGAGGCCGGCGCGAACGTCGTCGCCGTCGCGGTGATCGTCGACCGTGCGACGGGCGCAAAGGAGCGCATCGAAGCCGAAGGCTTCCCGTACTTCTACGCGCTGGGCCTGGAGGACATCGGCCTGGCCTGATTTTCCGCCCTGCATTGACGAGGCCGGGGCTGGGTTCTGCGCGAACATGCCCCGGCCTCGTCTTCGTCTGCGCGCCCTCACATGTGGGGAACGGAGCGCATGGCGCGCGCGGTCACCCAGCGCGGGGCGAGCTTCATGGCACCCATGGCGACCTTGTAGGGAACAGTCGGGGTGACCTGGACGCGACCCGCCCGCACGGCGTCGAGGGCTGCCGTGACGACCTGGTCGGGGCTGGCCATGAGCCAGGAGGGGGTCGCGCGCATGTCGACGCCCGCCCGCTCGAAGAAGGGCGTGTCGACGGGGCCGGGGCACACGACGGTGGCCGTGATGCCGGAGCCTTTCAGTTCGGCGGCGAGGCCCTCGGTGAAGGCGACGACCCAGGCCTTGTGCGCGGAATAGGTACCAGCTCCCGTGCGCGAGGCGACGGAGCCGACGTTGAGGATCGCGCCGCGTCCGCGCGAACGCATGGAGATGCCGGCGTGGTGGGTGAGCGTCATGACGGCGCGAACCATGACGTTCAGGCCGTTGATTTCGCGTTCCAGGCTGTTGTCCAGGAAGGGGCTTCCCAACCCGAATCCGGCGTTGTTGACGAGGAGGTCGACGGGTCGCAGGTCCGGCTTCTGAGCATCGGCCGGGCCTCCCACGTCGAGACGGGCGGCGACGCGCGCGCACCCGTCCTCGGTGGACAGGTCGGCGGCAATGTACTCGGCTTTCACGCCCGCGACGTTTGTCAGCGAGGCCGCGAGCGCGGCCAGCGCATCCTCGCGGCGCGCGACGAGCACTACATCGTGTCCGGCGGCGGCCAGCTGCCAGCAGAATTCTTCCCCAATTCCGGAGGTCGCTCCGGTCACAAGCGCGGTTCCCATGTGGGAAGTCTAGCGTGCACGTGTGGGGGTAGCACGAGGCCGGGGCCCCTCACGCTCGTGTGTCATGAGGGGCCCCGGCCAGGTGTTTTATCGAGTGCGGATCAGGAAGATGGCTCCGCCACCGGCGAGGGCCGCCGGGATGATGAGGAGGAGCAGCCAGTAGGGGCTCCAGCCTCCCGAGTGTCCGCTGTCGGCCGCAGAGGCGATCGGCAGCGCGGATACCGCGTCATCCGATCCGTCCGATGAAGTACCTGATGCGCCGCTCTGGGCGTTCTCGCCGCTCTGCGCGCCGCTCTGGGCACCGCTGTGGGCACCGCTCTGGGGGCTAGCACTCGGTGTGACGGCGGGTGCAGCCTTGGGCGCGGTCACCGGAGTGCCGGAACCCGAGGTGTTTGCCACACCCGAACCACCCCGAGAGATCGTGCCAGAGCTGGTGGTCACCGCGCCCGAACCGCTCGCGGATCCGCCGGACGTCCCCGCGGAGGAGCGAGTTCCGCTCGAGAGCAGGTTCCTCATGACCCCCTTGGTCCCACGAGGCGAGACCGGTGCCGTTGAGCCGCTGGGGCGGAGACTCGGCGCAGGGTTAACGCTGGGCGCAGGTGCAGGCGCAGGGTTAACGCTGGGAGCGGGAGCGGGCGCGGGATCAACGCTGGGCGCAGGGGCTGGAGCGGGCGCGGGGTCAACGCTGGGAGCGGGCGCGGGCGCCGGTGCGGGGGCGGGCGCGGGCGCGGGTGCCGGGTCAACGCTGGGGGCAGGAGCGGGCGCAGGCTCCGGGTCAACGTTCGGCTCGGGAGCAGGCGCAGGTTCGGGATCCACGCTCGGTTCCGGCGAAGGCGCGGGTTCCGGGCTGGGCGCAGGATCCGGCGAGGGCGTGGGCACCGGCTCTCCGCCCGGGGTGGGACCGGGCTGCTCGTGGTGGCCTCCGCGCACGATCACGGTGAACGCCTGCGGTTCGGCCAGGACACGCTCGCCGCTGCGAGCACCGACCTCGATGCGGTAGGTGCCGGGAGCACTGAAGACCCAGTTGCCGTGCATGTGGGTGGACTCGGTCGTGTGGACGACGCCGTCGCCCGTGGTCGAGTCAAAGTGGATCTTCGCACCGCTTCCGAAGGTTCCACCCTGGAAGAAGGCGACGCGCGCGCCCGCGGGGGCCTCGGCCAAGTGCAGTGTCAGGTCGGCACCGTCAGGTAGGGCCGCGTAGTCGACCCCTTCGGTGGACAGTCCGGGCCACACGATGTCACTGTTTTGCGTCTCGGGCAGCACGTAGGTGGCGGTGCCGACGGGTCCGAGCACGTCGTAGCTTGGGTCAGACAGGGAGGCCGGGCGCACGAAGCGCGCGTTGGGGGCAACCGTGAGAGTCGTGGAGCCGACGGTGCGCATCACGGAGGTGCGCGCGTTGGTGAGCGAGTCATCCTTGACGGCCAGCCCGTAGGTGATGCCGTTTTCTCCGTTCGCCTGGGTCAGGCGCACGTCGAGGTGTCCGCGCGCGATCTCAACGGGGTCGCTCAGGAGGGACGAGGCCGGGGTCGGGTTCTCGTGGCCACCGCCGTTATCCGGCGCGGGCGTCGGCGCGGGTTCGGGGGTCGGTTCCGGCGCAGGCGCGGGTTCCGGTTCCTCGGGGGCGGCGACGCCGTCACGCATTGTCAGCATGGCGGTGAGTCCCACGTGGTCGCCAACGGTGACGTCGGAGGCATCAGCGACGGTCATGACCGCGTCGGAGAGGGGGTGGGGGCGCAGGATGACGCGCATGTACATGGGGTCGGACTGGCACACGCCGAGGTCCTGGGTCTTCGTGTCCATGCCTCCCGCACCCAGGGTGCCTTCCATGGAGCACCAGGGGCTGAAATCCCACTTGGATTCGAGGAACTCGATCTTGTAGGTGGCGCGCAGGGTTGGGTCGTTCGCACGCACCGTGGCCGTGTACTGGTCGGTCGTGCCGGGCTTGAGGTCGTAGGAGACGTCGACGCGGCGCGAGGAGAGCGGGAGGTGGTCGGGGTTCCACACGGGCGCGGGGTCCGGGTTGGAGTCGACGAGGATCGTGTCGGTGGTGCCGACGGTGACTGGTTCGGTGTCCTTCTGGGAGTACTGCACGACCTGCGAGATCCAGCGCGACGATCCGGAATCGCCGGGAATGTAGATCGCCTGGACGGCGGCAGCGTCCTCTCCGAGCAGCTCGGAGACGGTTGCTCGACCGCCCTCGACGGCGACCTCGGTGAGGAAGTAGCCGTTGACGGTGATCCACGCACGCCCGGTGTCGGTGGAAACGCCCGTGTCGATCGTGACGTCGGTGAGGAAGTTGTCGCCGGGGTGGGCGCGCTCGGCGTGGTGGGACAGGGTCAGCGTGGGCTGGGCCTCGTTGCCGTCACCGCGCTCGGCGCGCGCGGCGTTGTAGGCGGCCTCGATGTCCTTGATGGTGCCATCGGCGGGGTTCTCACCGCCGACCTGCCAGACCAGCGGCGTAATCGGCGAGGAGTAGATGGCGGTCCCGTCGGCGCTGCGCGCGGTCATCTTGTAGTTCGCGACGTATCGACCGGGCTGCGTGAAGGTCGTATACATGTGCGAGTGACGCGGGTTGTAGACGCTGCGGTAGGCCGTGTCGTGGCTGGAGAGGAAACGGTTGACGCTGTCGCCGTTGTCGATGAACATCTCCATTCGACCCGGGCCGTCGACACTGATGAGGTCGAGCGTGTAGGTCTCGCCCTCGAACTTGTCGGCGTCGCCGACCTCGCCGGCACCCAGGCCCGCCCAGATGGGGGTATTGCCCGGTCCGGGGTTCTGGGGGGCCGCGTTCAGGACGGCCCCCTCGGAGCCGAGGAACGCCAGGTCGGGGCGCTTGGCGGGTATGACCAGCTGCGACTTCGCCTCGTCCTTCTCGCTGGTTCCGGTCCATGCCTTGGGGATCCACAGGGCGGTCTTCTCCATCGGTAGGTTGATGGTATTCAGGGAGAAGCTGTTCGTGTCGTCGTGCCAGATGGGGATGGGCGCATCGACGTGCTGCCTGGTGACGATCCAATCCTTGTCCTGGTCGGGTCCAGCCCACGCGGTGGCCGGGGTGAGCGCCAGGAAGAGGGCCAGCGCCGCTGTGCTCACGCGTCGCAGGTACGACATAAGAGTGCCTTTTCTAGCTATGTTATAGATGAGAATCATTATCATTCTATTACGCCTGTCCGACAACTGCGCAACTCCGCGCGTTTCACACCTGTTTCACGCGTGTTTCACGCGCCCACTCCCCCACTCACGGCTAGGCTCGACCCCATGAGATTTGCGACCTGGAACGTCAACTCCATCCGCACGCGCGTCGACCGAGTCATCGCCTTCCTGCAGCGCTCCGACACGGACATACTCGCCATGCAGGAAATCAAGTGCCGCCCCGACCAGTTCCCCATCGAACCCTTCGAGAAGGCCGGCTACCACGTCGCCATCCACGGCCTCAACCAGTGGAACGGCGTCGCCGTCGCCTCACGCCTGCCCATCCTCGATATTCAGGACCACTTCCCCACCCAGCCCGCTTTCGGCGAACCGCCCGTCGTCGAAGCCCGCGCGCTTGGCGTCACCATCGACACGACCGACGCCCTTCCCTCGGGGGACGGGCAGGCCTCGTCAATGACGATCTGGAGCCTGTACGTGCCCAACGGCCGCGAACTCACGCACGCGCACTACGCATACAAGCTCCAGTGGCTCGCCAACCTCGCCGAGCAAGGCCGCGACTGGCTGTCCGACCCCGAGGCACACATCGCCCTCGTGGGCGACTGGAACGTCGCACCCCTCGACGAAGACGTGTGGGACATGAGCGTCTTCGAGGGTGCCACACACGTCTCCGCACCCGAACGCAAGGCCTTCGCCGCCTTCGCCGCCGACGGCTGGGTCGAAGTCACGCGAGATCGCGTCACCAACTACACCTACTGGGACTACCAGAAGCTACGCTTCCCCAAAAACCAGGGCATGCGCATCGACTTCGCCTACTGCTCGCCCGCACTCGCGGCCCGCGTGAGCGGCGCGCAGATCGACCGCGACGAGCGCAAAGGAAAGGGCGCGTCCGACCACGTGCCCGTCATCGTCGACGTCGACTAACAGATCAGGGACGAAGCCGGGGCGACGCCTCCGGTACGGATCGAGGCCTGGGCACGCACCCAGCCCTCGATCCGTACCAATTAGGCACGCTCGCGCGCAAGGGACAACAACGACGCGTTGAGGACCGACCAGTTATCGTGATGCCACTGCCCGAAGGGCTCAGCACCCACGAAAGCGGCGCTGGCCCCGAGGTCACGGTCCGCCCACACGAAAGAACCAGACTGCCCAAAGTGCCCAATCGTGCGCGCCGACGCGTCGGGCGCAGTCCAGTGCGGAGCCTTCTCGCCACGAATTTCCAGGCCGAGGCCCCACGGGCAGGGCGTGAAACGCCCATAGCCGGGCACGACGCCGGCGAGCGCCGGAAACTGTGAGAGTCCCGCGAGGGCGGCCAGCGGCGCGCTCACCAGAGTCGGACGGGCGAGCTCAGCACCGAAAAGGCTCACGTCGGCGGCGCTCGCAACACCCGCATGAGCGGGACTACCCGGAATGTCCGCGGAACCCATTCCAAGCGGGTCAAACACCGTCTGGCACACCCACTGAGCGACCCCCATTCCACTCGCCTCAGCCACGACCTCGCCGAGGATATCGAAGCCCTCGTTGGAGTAGATGCGGCGCTTCCCGGGAGCGGCGACAGGACGCCTCCCCTCGAAGGGTAGGCCCGAGGCATGGGCGAGCAGGTGGCGAACCGTGGCCCCCTCAGGACCCGCAGGATCATCGAGGGAGATCAGGCCTCGTTCGACCGCGACCAGCACCGACCACGCGACAATCGGCTTGGTGACAGACGCGAGCGGGAACGCGCGATCAACATCGCCGTGCGAGTAGACGACGTCGCCCCCGACGCGAAGGACGAGGGCGACATCGAAAGAAGGTAGCGGGCCGATCACGCGGTAGTGGCTTCCGGAGCCGCGGCTACAGCGGCGGCTTCTGCTGCCGCCGTGGTCTTCTCGCTGATCTTGCGCAGCGTGCGGGCGTAGACTTCCGCGACTTCCTCGGGCACGGAGGCACCGAGCTGGAGGACGTAGTGCGCCGGCAGGTGCAGGAGCTGCACACACACGGCCAGGAAGTCCGCGACGAACTCGCGAGCGTCGATGGGTTCGTCGTTGTAACGAGCCGACACGACGGAGCCATACCAGTAGCGGATCAGGATCTTTGCCAGGGTGCGAGGAGTCGTACCGATGTCGGCACCCTCGTCCTCGACGAAAGCGGTGATCATCGAGGTGAGAGCTTCCTCCATCTGCTGCGTACGGTACTTGTAGTGCGCGTGCGCAGGATGAGTCTCCGACGAAGACTCCGCCCACAGGACGCAATCCAGGGCGATGGCCGCATCCGCGCCGGGCTTCATGGCGAAACGCATCTCCCCGACGGCCCAGTCAACGAACGAACCGGCGGTGATGCCGCCCTCGTCGAATCCGCCTTCCGCTTCCTCGTTAATGGAGACGTCGAAGAGGGCGTTCATCTCCTCGTGCCGCTGGATCGCGCTGCGCAGGATCGCTTCCTTGGAGGGGAAGTGATAGACGACGGCGGGGTGGGAAATACCGACTCGACGACCGAGGTCGCGCAGAGAGAAGCCGTTGTAGCCTCGCTCCGCGATCAGAACCATCGCTGCCGAGAGGATGGATTCACGCGTCGCCTGTCCAACGGAATAGGCTCCACGGGCCTTCCTCTGCGTTGTCATATCATCTCCTGCTGTTGCGGACATCACATACTGCGAGTCCGAAATACACACTGGTATTCAGTGTAGCGCGCAATCTCAGGGTTTATCAACATTCATGACAAGCCCGTCAAAGGTTGCGTTAATGTCAACTGTCACGTTCTGCCCATCCTGCACATCCCCTGCAAGCAGGAGAACAGCCAGTCGATCGCCGATTTCGCGCTGAATTAAGCGGCGTAGCGGGCGCGCCCCAAAGGCAGGATCATACCCCACGCGCGTGAGCCAACCGCGCGCCGCTTCACTAACTGTCAAGTTGATACGCCTATCACGCAGGCGGGACTGAAGTGCAGCAACCAGCAGGTCAACAATCTCACCCAGGTTTTCGCGGGTCAGAGCGTCAAACATGACAGTTTCGTCCAACCTATTGAGGAACTCTGGCCGGAAACTCGACCGGACGACAGACATGACTGCATCCCGTTTTTCCTCGGTCGTCAAGTCTTGGTTCACCAGGAACTGTGATCCCAAGTTAGACGTGAGAATTAAAATGGTATTGCGGAAGTCAACAGTCCGACCCTGGCCATCAGTGAGACGCCCGTCATCCAAAACCTGCAAAAGGATGTCGAAAATCTCAGGGTCAGCTTTCTCAACTTCATCGAGCAAGACCACAGAATATGGCCGACGACGCACCGCTTCAGTCAACTGACCACCCTGCTCGTAGCCGACGTACCCCGGAGGGGCACCGACCAGGCGGGCAACCGAATGCTTCTCGGAGTACTCCGACATGTCGATGCGCACGATTGCACGCTCATCGTCGAAGAGGAACTCCGCGAGCGACTTAGCCAGCTCGGTCTTACCCACACCCGTGGGTCCCAGGAACAGGAAGGAACCAGTCGGACGATTCGGATCCGACAGCCCCGCACGCGAGCGCCGAACAGCGTCGGACACCGCACGCACGGCATCCTTCTGCCCGATGAGCCGCTTACCCAACTCGGTTTCCATGTGCAGGAGTTTGTCCGTCTCAGTTTGAAGGAGCTTGCCCGTGGGAATTCCGGTCCACGCCTCGATCACCTCTGCGATCTCTGCGGGACCGACCTTCTCCGCAATCATCGGCTCTTCATCGCCCTGAGCTTCCTGATCCTCAGCCTGAGCCTCGGCCTCGGCAATCTGACGCTCAACGGAGGGAATCTCGCCGTTCTGCAGACGACCCGCTTCCTCCCAGCGCCCCTCGCGAACCGCCAGTTCAAGCTGGGTACGCAGCGTATCCAACTGGACGCGCAGGTCACCAACACGGTTGTGCCCAGCCTTCTCAGCCTCCCAGCGCGCTGTGAGGGCGCGCAGGTTCTCCTCACGGTCCGCCAAGTCAGCACGCAGCTTGCTCAGGCGATCCTGGGTGGCCTCGTCGAGGCCCTCCGGGTCGGACTCGGTCAGATAGGACTCCTCCATGCGGAGGCGATCCACGCTGCGGCGCAGCTCATCGATCTCAACCGGCGAGGAGTCCAGCTCCATGCGCAGGCGAGATGCGGCCTCGTCAATCAAGTCGATCGCCTTATCAGGAAGCTGACGTCCCGTGATGTAGCGGTTCGACAGGGTCGCCGCGGCGACGAGCGCACCGTCGGAGATGGTCACCTTGTGGTGAGCCTCGTACTTCGGGGCGATGCCGCGCAGAATGGCGACAGTATCCTCAACCGAGGGTTCACCGACGAACACCTGCTGGAAGCGGCGCTCAAGCGCCGGGTCCTTTTCGATGTTCTCGCGGTACTCGTCGAGGGTCGTCGCACCGACCATGCGCAGCTCGCCGCGGGCGAGCATGGGCTTGAGCATATTGCCCGCATCCATCGCGCCCTCGGAACCGCCGCCCGCGCCCACGACCGTGTGCAGCTCGTCAATGAAGGTAATGATCTGCCCGTCCGAGCGGGAGATCTCGGCCAGGACCGCCTTGAGGCGCTCCTCGAACTCGCCGCGATACTTCGCACCGGCGACCATCGACGACACGTCGAGGGACACCAGGCGCTTGTCACGCAGGGACTCCGGGACATCGCCCGCGACGATGCGCTGGGCGAGACCTTCGACGACGGCGGTCTTACCGACGCCGGGTTCACCGATCAGGACGGGGTTGTTCTTCGTACGCCGGGACAGGACCTGGACGACGCGACGAATCTCGTTGTCGCGCCCAATGACAGGATCAAGCTTGCCTTCGCGCGCCACCTCGGTCAGGTCGCGACCGTACTTGGACAGAGCCTCGAACGACCCCTCGGGGTCGGGCGAGGTGATCGGGTCAGGACGCAGCTGGGCGAGCGCCTGCGCCAGGGCCTCAGCCGTCGCACCACCGGCGGTGAGAATACGCCCCGCCTCGGTATCGGACGCTGCCAGAGCGATGAGCAGGTGCTCGGTCGAAATGTACTGGTCTCCCGCGCTCTCGGCGCGCTCCCCCGCATCCTGAACGGCGGCGAGCAGCGCGCGCGAGGCCTGAGCGGAACCCGCGGATGCCCCCTGAGTACTGGGTAGCGCCACCAGTGCGTTACGGGTGCGTGCGCCGATTGCGCGCGCGTCCGCCCCCACTGCCCCGAGCAGGGACAGGGCAATACCGTCACGCTGCTCAATAAGGGACTGCAGCAGGTGAATGGGTTCGACCTGCGGGTTTCCGGCCGCCGACGCGGCCTGGAGCGCGGAGGCGATGGCCTCCTTCGCCTTCGTTGTCATCTCACGTGCCATGAGATCGTTCCTCCAAATGGTTCATTCGTCTCGCATCGACGGTTGTCGACGCATCTGGTAGACATAACGAACCCGAAGTTGAGTCTATTCCACTCAACTTCAAAATGGGAACACAAGGCACAGGCGAGGCCGGAGTTCAGTTCTCCGGAAGCCAGGTAGGACCGTCGAATCCGCGCTGATGACCACCCGAGGAACCAGGTCCCTCAGCATCCTCAATACTGTAACGATCCGCGAGCGCACGGAAGAGCTGCAGCGTCGTCGCCAGCGCGCACATGACCTGCTGGATCAGCTGCGCATCCGTTGCGCCGTACTCGTAGTCGCCATTCACCTCGGCGACGACACGATCCCCCTCAAGCTGCTCCGCGACGTAAGCCTTGGGCCACAGGAACTCCCCATGCCACGCCTGCAGGAAATCACGCAGATCCTCCCCATATTCAAGGGGAACCAACTGCTTCATAAACGCAACAATCGAAAGCACCTCGCGCGAGTCGCCGAGGAAGCGGAAGCAGAACAGGTGTCCCTCCCACAGGCCGCACAGGTCTCCATCGTTGTCGATACGCCAGGCCCATCCCTCAGAATCAAAGAGGAGCCCCAGGCGCTCCTGCGTAATAGGACGGACCATATCGAAACGATTGGCCTCAAACTCCGAGTTACCCGTGGCGATTCCTTCCGCCGACGTTGCTTTACTACCCTCCCATTGTCCCATATCAGAGCGGTTATCGTCCGCCGATTCGGCGCGGCGAGGCGTTTCCTCGCCGTCGGTTCCACCGTCGGCATCCGCCCGCCATAGCCAGCCCATGATGACTCCCCTACTCGTATCCGTCGTTCGTGACGCGCCACTGCGTCCGTACCCCGGGGGTGTGAGCGCGTCGGCCACCCCTCTGTGCGTTTGACATGTGCACAACCATCGGCCGCCTCCTCCGCTCACTACATCGTGCCATCAGCGTGTGTATCACTACACTCTCACAGTAGCGCAGAATCGGCGAAATACCAATGGCCGCAAGGCCTAGATACCACCGCAACCACGTCACGAATGAACGCCGCACAGCCATCACCGCAGCTCATCCGAGAGGTGCTGACAACCCAGAACCTATTTGTCTATTCAGTCACATTTGCTTCCTTCTCTTGCACGATGCAGAGTTTTCAGCTATTTGCATTATTCTGCATGCCGTCCAAGGAGTCCGGCAGCACTCCCTCAGCATCCCGAGAGACCGACATCATTGCCTTGGGAGCGCCCTTCACCCCGTGGTTCTGCACTGCCCCCGGCGTCGGGGCACCGTAAATCGACATCGGCAGCTTGGGCAGCGGCAGGGTCCGCGCGGTGCGCGCAACCAACCAGCGCAGGAGACGCTCAGCGGGACCACGCGTACGTCCCATCGCGTCGGAGATAACGCACCCGACTCCAATGAGCGCCCACACGGCAAGCGCAATAAGGGCGGAGACCGCCACGCCCACGGAGCGTACGCCCACAGCTCCGAGCACCAGGAACAGCACGGCAAAGACGAGCGTCTGAGCCAGGTACGCAGTCATCGAACGGCGGCCAATCGCGCTCAAGAACGAGCGGAACGCACCCAACTCCTCGAACGACGCCGCGCCCTGAGCGAACTCCGCCGAGGCCTCGCGAGGACCCCCACCCAGGAGAGCAAGGAGCGCCAACCAGCCACACGCCCCAGCGACACCCGACGCGTGAAAAAGAGGGAACGTCCAACCCGAGCCACCCACGTGTGCCCAGTCCAACTGGCCGAGCGCGTAGGGCAGCGCACCCAGCGCCCCCGCCAGGAGACCACCACCAGCAATCGCGACGAGCGCACCGCGATGGCCGCTCGGATCCTGCAGCGCCCCCCAACGCTCGACCCCCACCCCGAGCATCACGCAAGGCGCGACCAGGGTGGTTAGCACCGTGAAAGGCGTGGCCACAAGCCACCCGGCCAGATTCCACAGAGGCGTCGTCGCCTCCAGCGTCGCCTGCGCGTGATACTCCAGCGTCATCGGATGGGCGCCCATCTCCGCCGCGCCCGACGACAGAAGAAGGAGACTCAGCGACGCACCCGTCACCCCGATGACCGCGCGCAGCCACACGCGCCTCATCACAATAGCCTCCGCGAAAATCACCGCCACCAGGCCATAGGCCCCAATAATGTCTCCCTGGAAAATGACACTATGCACAGCGCCAAACGCCAGCATCCACCATCCACGGCGCCGGATCAAACGCGATGCCGCACGACGAGCGCGACGCTCCACGTCCTCGTCAAAAAACTGCCACTGCAGGGGAATCCACCCGGCGCTGAGTTCGGCGGGCAGAGCCTCACGAGCGACGCGACGCTCACGCTCGATCGTGCGCTTGGCCATGATCGCCATCCCAAAACCAAAGAGAATCGAAAACAATGGATAGGCGCGGCGGTCGACGAACAGCGCTCGCAGCAGGAACCACCACTGATCCACCCCGCTCATTGCATCGAGCGCCACCTGCCCCGGCGCGGGATAGTCCGGGAAGAAGCGAACCCAGAATGGCACGTTCGCCAGAGCAATCAGGGCCAGCATAAAGCCGCGAGCGACGTCAGGGGCGGGGAAACGCACCCGGCGCTCGCCAGTGAAAGACAGAGTGGACACGAGAGTTCCTTTCGTGGGAGACGCGTAGCTAGACAGACAGAGAGGGGCGAGGCCGGAGACGCCTCCGGGACTCGCCCCTCTCAGGGTGGCGGGTCAGCGCATGGCCGCCATCATGGCTTCCTGCGCAAGACGGCGACGCTTGCCGTTCACCTTCACGAGGAGCACGACGCCAACAATCATGACGATGAGACCGCCGACGCCGACGACGGTTCCCCAGATGAGGGGCACGACGATCGCCTTGTTCGCCAGCTGCTCCGCGGAACCGTTAAAACCGGCGACTTCCGCGCCGGGGGTCAGGCCCTGGCACTGAATCTTGTAGGTGCCCGCCGGCAGATCCGACGCCGAGAACAGGGTGTTGCTCCCCTCGTAGGGATCGAGCGTATAACTCTTATTGTTGGAGTCGACGAGCGCGCACGAGGAGG
>ERZ1674177.175-NODE-176-length-12802-cov-7.974739_pt1 | contig 12802 bp, 17 predicted proteins | sample MGYA00581287_ERZ1674177 | MGnify/ENA primary metagenome ERZ1674177 (study PRJEB41354, sample SAMEA4873336) | human saliva metagenome | biome: human-associated habitat [ENVO:00009003]; feature: mouth environment [ENVO:08000002]; material: saliva material...
TGATTCACACTCCGTAATGAACTATTAATTGCACTATGACTCTCGCCCATGACTTTGTGACCCTGGAGGTGACGCGCTACATGCGCGCCACGGGAATTAACCAGGAAACGATGGCCGCCGCCATCGGTCTGCAACAGTCCGTTCTATCGAAGAAAATCCTAGGCTTGCGCCGCTGGTCCCTAAACGACCTCGACCGCCTCGCCGACGCGGGGGTCCCCATTCATCTCACCGCCACGACCCTCGATAAGGAGACCCGCTCATGAGTGCAACGGAAGAGCAGACCGCAAAGGCGCTGCGTAACCTTATGGATTCACTGGACAACGTCATCGACCAGCTCAGTAGCCCTGCCTTCGAGGTGGCCGGTTATGAACTGTCCGTTATGCACGGCGATTTAGAGCGCGTGACCTTCAATCTGGAGTGCGCCTTCAATCTGGAGGCGGGGGAATGAGTTACCGCATCGACTGGCTCCAGTTCCTCGCCGCCCTCATCGCCCTCGTCGCCTACGGCGTCGTCATCTGGTCGTGTTTCGCCCTCTATCTCCCGTGGCCTGTCTCGACGCCCGGCATGATCGTGGCCTTCCTGGCATCCGGCGTGTGGTCGCACCGCCGCGACGTGCACGAGAGGGGCCGCAAATGATTACCGCATCAGACGCCGCCATCGTGCGGTCGCTACTGCGCAAATCGCAGTCGCTCACGCTCCAGCTCGCCGAGGACGCCGCCAACATGGGCATACCCGGCGCTAAGAGGATGCGCCCGAAGGACCGCGCACAGAAAATCAAGCTCCTGCATTGCTACGTGACCGTCGCAATCCGCTACATGGTGGAAACGCAATCATGACCGTCGCCGCACTGTCGTGGACTGACCAGGACCGCGCCGACTTCATCGCCGCCGCTCGCGCCGCCATTAGCGGCCCACGATCCGAGGACGCCGCCGCCAACCCGGCGCGTGTGCCCGCGCCCAAGGCGCGCGGCGTCCTCAACGCGGGACAGTCCCTCACCTCGATTCTCGCCGCCCTCTCCCGCGTCGGCTGGGGACCGCTCCGAGGCCGTGAGTTCGCCGCCTCAAGGGCCGTCCTCGATACCCTCGCCATCCTCGCGCACGACACGCGCGCCGACCTGTCCGCCGTCGTCCAGACCACGGCCCGCCAACTCGCCAAGCGCGCGGGCTACAGCCTTCGCCACACCTCGCGTTGTCTCCAGTGGCTTGAGGACGCGGGCGTCATCGAATGGCACCGTGGCGGCATCCGTATGGGCGCGCCGACCGTGGGCGTCATCAAGGTCGTGAAACGCACTCTCGTGGACTGGGCTCTGGCCTTCCGCCGCGCGTCCGACGCCGAGGACCGCCGCCGCAACGCCGCGACTCGCGCCCGTATCCAGCTTTACCGACTTCGCCGAAACACCTCCAGGCCGCGCGCGCTCGACGCCCATGTGGACATGGCGTCACCCCTTCCCTCCTTACAGGAAGAGGGGGCCACCAAGGCGGCCCCTCAGCCTTCCGGGGGATCAATTCCGACACCACCTAATCGAAAGGACCTCGATATGCCGAAGTACCGACCAACCTACATGACCTACCTAGCCACCGAGTGCAAGCACGGTGAACCCTCATCTGATCGCTGCAACCGTTGCAGGTATGAAGCAATCATGAGACAGCAGCAGATCACCGAAGCCGAGAGAGCCGCCGCAGAGCGGCGGCGCAAAGAGGCCGAAGAAGCGGAACGCCAAGACCCAGAATCCACGTGGCCACCCGCTTTCGTTGCGTACATGCACGCCACCTACCCCGACGCCAAGTACTTCCAGTGGGCACGCCTAACCCTGACCGACTCCACCGCAAAGGAACTCCTAAATGCACACGCCGCTGCCTGACTCTCGCGCCGTCGTCGCCGACATCGCCGTGGACATCGAGGCCGCCGCGATGCGCGCCCACGAGCAACTGAACGGCACGCACCCCTACAGCATGTCATCACCGCAATTCAAGCTAGCCGGTATGGCCCTCCAGGTCGCCGCCCTCGCCCGCGCTATGCGCGACGAGATAGCGGCGTCATACCCACCCCCGCCCCTGCCCACCGCTAAGGACCAGGCCCGTGAGTGACTGGTCCGGATCGAAGGTCCGCCGTCTCGCTAACCAGGTCCTCGGTCGCTACGGCTCCGTGTGCTGGCTATGCGGTAAGCCAATCGACCTGACCGCGCCTCGGTCCTCACCCCTCGGTCTGTCCGTTGACCACGTTATACCGAGGTCGAAAGGCGGGGGCGACAACCTCGACAACCTCAGACCAGCCCATCATCACTGCAATACAAGTCGCCAAGACCGGCCCGCCAGTGCGGTAAGGCCTCGCCGTGCCTGGTCCGGTTCGGGGGCCTGGCCAGGCATCACCGCGCCGACCTAATCCCGTTTTTGGAGCGACCCCCAGGCAGTCCCCGCCACCATCTTCTTTATCCCCCCGATGACCAGATAAACCGGCCCGAAACGGCCCAAACACAGACCGGAAACCCACACCATGCGCGAAATGACCACAGAACTGTTCCAAGTGGAACCACCCCCAACGGGGGAGATTGAAAACGCCGTCAAGGATGCCTTCGCAGACCTCGACGCCAAGGGTGTACTAGGTCCTATCGAGCGTGCCAAGCGCGCCGCGCTCGTCAAAGCGGCCGCCGCCCTCGACCGAAGCCTCAACGGCGGCACTCCGAGCGTCGCAACGTCCAACGTCCTGAAAAACGTCCTTGAATCCCTCGATTCTCTACCGCGCCCCGCCGAAGGCACCGACCGAGAGATGGACGCCCTAGACGCGGCCCTCGCCGAACTCACCCGCGACGCTCTCACGGCATCATGAACGGCGAACCGAAATACGCTACGCGCCGCAACCCGAACAATCCGACCTTCGGGGCGCGCATCGCCGCCGTCGCCGCCTACCTCGGTGGCTCGCTCATGCCGTGGCAGCGCCAAGTGGCCGACGTGGCATTGGAACTCGACCCGAACGACCCCGGCGCATGGCGCTACCCCGTCGTCGTTATCACCGTGCCACGACAGGCCGGTAAGTCCTTCCTACTTCGCGCCGTCATGGCCGACCGACTCCTCACCTACAACAACCACGAAATCCTAATGACTGCGCAGACCGGCAAGGATGCGCGCAAGAGGTGGAAACAGCTCAATAAGGCGCTAGGTGCTGAAAAAAAATCCGGTTACTTCCGTGTCTACGCATCCCAGGGGTCAGAGCGGACCGAGTACCTGAAACGAGGATCATTCATCAGCCCGTTCGCGCCGACGCCTAAGTCCATTCATGGTGATTCATTGCATTTGGTGACCATCGATGAAGCGTGGGCTTTTGATGCCGAATCTGGCTTGGCACTCGAAACGGCTATCAACCCCACCCAGCTCACTATCCAAGACTCCCAACTATGGATCGTAAGCACGAAGGGTACGGATCGTTCCGCCTATCTGAACGAGCTGATTAGGCAGGGCCGCCAAGAGGTCAATAACCCCAACTCGCGCATGTGCTTTTTCGAGTGGTCCGCCGACGAGGCCGCCGCCGAAAAAGACCCCTACAGTGACGAGACGCTGAGCTTTCATCCCGCCATTGGTCACACTCAGACGGCCGATAAAATCCGCGCACTCAAGAGCGACAGCCTCACCGCGTGGCGTCGGTCAATCCTGAACCTGGAGACCGCCACCGACGAAACCGTTATTGATATGACGATGTGGGCAGACCTCCAGGACCTCGACGCTATCGCAGCCGCCCCTGACCCCTCGCGCGTCTGCCTCGGTGTTGACCTGGCCGCCGACCGTTCCGGCGCGTCTATCGCCGCCGCCTGGCTAGACAACGATGGCGACGTGTGCCTCTCTATCGTCGCGTCCGGCCCCGGCACCGACTGGGTACCGCGCGCCCTGACCGACCTCCAGGCCGCCGGTTACCAGTGGATAGGATGCGACCCCGCCGGTCCGACCCGCACCCTGGCCGCCGACCTCGAAAACGACGGGCACCCCATCACGACGCTTGGAACCCGCGACTACGCAACGGCGTGCCAACTCCTCCTAGACCGCGCCAAGGCTGGCCGACTCGTCCACGACGGTAACCAGGAACTCACCGACGCGCTCGCCGCCGTCGTCCTGCGCCGCCTATCCGGCGTCGAAGCGTTCGACGCGCCGAAATCGCCCCGGCCTATCGACGCGCTCCGAGCCGCCGCCGCCGCCGTATGGGCCGCGTGCCAACCGAGGCCCGGTATCCAAATCTACTGAAAGGGACCCCGCCCGTGTTCACGCATGTTGACGCCTCGTCTTGCTCGTTCCTCCCACTGTGTGAGTGTGGGTGGCGCGGCTCGCCCGCCTCATCCCACGAGCGCGCCCTCGGTGAAATCGCCGAGCACGAGCGCCGTTGCCACCCAGGGCACAACCACGCGCGCAAAGCCCTACGTTCCTACCAGTGGCGACACTCACAGCCGTGAGCGAATCACCTACAGCGCAGACTATCCGCATGGCATCCCTCGCGTCACTGTTTGGCTTCCACCGCGAAGAGGCGGGCGCGCCGGTCCTTCCCGGCGTCGTCCCGCCCCCTCGCCACGCCGCCGCCGAAATCACCGAGCGCGGCGCGCTCGCCATCGACTCGGTTTACCGCGCCGTGACCGTGCTCCAGGCCGCCGGTAAGCAGATCAGCCTTGATGCGTGGCGCGACGGCGTACAGCTTGAGGGTAAGGACCTGCCCACCATCGTCACGACCCCCGGCCCTGACCTGACCGTGACCGCCCTCATCGCCGAAACTATCGCCTCACTTGCTATGCGCGGTAACGCCTACTGGCTCATTGGCCGCAACCGAGACGGGCGCGTGATTAGCCTTCGCGTCCTGAACCCCACCGAGTGCGTGCCCAACCTGGACCGCGCCACGGGCGCGCGCACCGTCCAATGGAACGGCCGCACCTTCCAGCCCGCCGACCTGCGCCACCTGCGACTGACCTACGTGCCCGGCGAAGCCGCTGGCCTCGGGCCTATTCAGGCGTGCGCACGCTCCCTACAGGGCGCGGCCGACATGGCCAACTATGCGTCCCAGTGGACCCACGCCGGGGGCGTGCCGACCGGCATCCTGTCCACCGACCAGCCCATCACCTCCCAGCAAGCCGCCGACGCGAAAAAGGCATGGAACGACTCGAATAGCCAGGGCGGCGGCGTCGCCGTCATCGGGGCGGGCCTGAAATACTCGCCCCTACACCTCACCCCGTCTGAGGTGCAATTCCTCGAATCCCGCGCGTTTGATGTGCTCTCCGTAGGCAGGATGTTTGGCATCCCGGCCCACATGCTCCTAGCCGCCGTCAACGGCTCCAGCATGACCTACCAGAACGTCACCGACGCTGCGACCGACTTTATCCGTTGGACGCTGATGGCGTACCTGCGAGAAATCGAGGACACCCTCAGCGCGATTCTTCCGCGTGGCACTGTCGTGCGATTCAACCTCGACGCCCTCCTCCGAGCCAACCCGTCCGCCCGCATGGCCACGCACAAAACCGCCATCGAAGCGGGCATCTACACCGCCGACTATGCCCGCCGCATCGAAGGCATCACAGACCCCACCGCCGCCACCCCGAAGGACCAGCCCAATGAGTGACCTCCAGACCCGCGACTTCAAGATCGCTCCCACCCCCGAAGCCGACGGCACCGACGACGCGCCGCGCACCGTGAGGGGCCTCGCCGTCCCCTACGGTACCGAAATTGAACTTTTGCCCGGATACTTCGAGACTATCGCGCCGGGCGCGCTCGCCCCCCGCGCCGAAACCGATACGAGCCTCAAGCTCGTCTATCGTCATGACGAGCCTATCGGACTCATCACGGCCGCCACCGAGACGGACGCGGGCATCGAGATTGAAGCCCGCTTTTCGGACACTCAGACCGCGCGCGACGCCTACCAGCTCGTCCGCGATGGCGTCATCGACCGGCTCTCGATTGGCTTTGCCCCCCTCGAAACCACGCGCACCGAGGACGAGAAGGGCACGCACACCACCATCACGAGCCTGGCCCTCCGTGAGGTCAGTCTCGTTCCCTTCCCTGCCTACCAGACCGCCGCCATTACCGAGGTCCGCACCCAGCCGACCGCCCACCCCGAAAGGAACACCCCCACCATGACCGACAACGCTCCTGAGTACGCGCTCGCCGCCGACCTGGCCGACCTGCGCGCCGACATGACCGCCATCGAGCAGCGCGCCGCGATGGCAGCCATGACCCCCGCCACCCGCGCCGCCGACACGCGCACCCCCGGCGAAGCCATCAAGGACCTGATCAGCGACGAGGCATACCGGGCCGAAATCGCCGACCTCCAGACCCGCGACTTCAGTGGAACCACGTCCAGCGCCGACGCCACCATGGTAGTACCCGAATGGATCAAGGACCTGACCCGTCTCGTGGACAAGCCCAACGTCCTCGCGGCCCTGTTCTCCACCGGCCCCCTGCCCGCCGACGGTATGGAACTGGACTTCACCGAGCTGGCCACCAACACCCTGGCCGTCAACGAACAGGCCAACGAAGGCGACGACCTCCAGCTGGGTAAGGTCACCACCAAGAAGCGCAGCGTCCCCATCAAGACGTTTGGTGGCTACACCGCGCTAACGCGTCAGACCATCGAGCGAACGCGAATCAACCTCCTGGACACGCACCTGCGCGGTATGGCTATCGCGGCTGGTCAGAGGTCCGCCGCCTACTTCGCCGCGCGTTTCGCCGATGCCGTCAAGACCCAGGACGCCAACAAGCTCGCCATCGCCAAGGCCGCCACGGCACTCACCTGGTCCGACATCTCCAGCCTCATCATCGACGCCGCCGCCAAGTATACCGACGAGGGCCTGACCCTCGACGGCCTCATCGTGGACAAGGCCACCTTCAAGGCACTGTCTGGCCTGACCGGAACCGACGGCCGCCCGCTCATGCGCGCCGCCGAAAACCCGTCCAACACCATCGGCACCGTCAACGCGAAGGGCCTGACCGGCGTCATCCTCGACGTTCCCGTCACCTGCGACCTGCGCGCCACGCCCGGATCGCTTGGCACCGGCATTGTGGGCGCGTTCTACAACCGCGAAGCCATGCGCACCTACGAGACGCCCCTCGTCCAGCTCCAGGACGAGAACATCATCAACCTGTCTCGACAGTTCAGCGTCTACCGCTACGGGGCCGTGGCCGCCGAAATCCCCACCGGCCTCGTCCCCCTCAAGATCGGGGCCTGACCGTGGCCGACCTGACTACCCGCCTGGCCGCCTACGTGGGCGACGTGCCCATCGACGACTACCTGCGCTCGTGCATTGCCGAAGCCACGTCGCTCGTGGGTAGCCAGGTCGGCACCGCCGTCATCCCGCAGGACGTGCACGACCGGGCCGTGATGGAGGTCGCCGCCGAGCTATACCACCGCCGAAGCGCCCCCAACGGTATCAAGAGCTTTGCCGACGGCCTGGACGGAGCGTCCGCTATCCGCGTCGCTCGTGACGCCCTCGTCGCCGCGCGTCCCCTACTCGCCCCCTATCTCCCGTTGGCTATCTCATGACCCGCGAATCTGGACCCATCGCGTCGGCTCGCGCCGACCTCGCCGCCATCCTCCGAGAGGCGACCGACCTCCCGGTCGTGACCAACGTGCCCGAAAGGCTCGCGCCGCCGTGCGTCGTCATTACCGAGGCGTCGCCGCTCCTCACGACCAACGACACGACCTACAACTCCGTCACCGTGCGAATGAGTCTCACGGTAGCGGTGGCACCCACGACTAACGCCCTGGCCATCGAGCGCCTAGACGAGGCCGTCGATACCATCGCCGTCGCTCTCATCAAGGCCGGAACCGTCGCCGCCATTGACGCCTACACGAGCATCAAGAGCGCCGATGGACAGGCCTACCTCGCCGCACCAATCACCACCACACTCACCTACACACTTGGAAGGTTCCCGCAATGACCGTCACCCGCAACACCCGTATCCTTGGCAATCGCCTAGGCTTTTCCATCGCTGGCAAAGACTATTGGTCTGACCTCTCGTCCTATGACCTCTCGCCCGAAACGTCCGACAAGGACGTGGTTACCTTCGCCGACGCCCTCGGTGGCTCGTCCGCGTCCTGGAAGCTCAAGGGGAAGGCCATCGTCAGTTTTGATCCCGGTTCGTTCTGGGAAATGCTCTGGCAGCAAGCCGGGCGCACCGTGGACGTGCTCGTCGCTCCCTTTGGCAACAAGACCGCCACCGCCAAGCAGCCGCATTTTAAGGTTCGCGCCAAGATCGGTACCAAGCCGTCTATCTCCTCCGAGGCGGGCGACGAAAAGGGGTCCACGTTTGAGTTCGAGTGGACGTGCGAGGGTGAGCCGGAAAAGCTGACCGCAACCTCGACGCTTGGCACTGGCAACATGGAAGATGCCTAATCCATGGCTGGCATCCTCGACGGTCACGTCCACCTAGACGGTGGCAGCGTAGAAATCCAGGGCATCAAGCGCCTACTACGCGACGCCGAGCGCGTGGGCGTGGCCGCCGAGGACCTGAAAGAGCTGACCTATCGGCTCGCAACGCCCATCGCGGCGCTCGCCAAGACCCTCGCGCCACGCGGCGATAGCGGAAACCTCGCAGCGGGTATCAAGCCATCACGAAGCAAGCGCAAGGTTATGGTCCGCGTCGGTTCCGCTAAGCGCCTTCCCTACGCGGGCGTCAATCACTGGGGGCGGGACGGCTCATCCGGCCCCCGCTGGCTCTCCCAAGCCGAAGAAACCCTGCGCCCGCGCACCTTCGCCGGTATCGGCGAAGGCATCAAAGAACTACTAGATAAAAACGATTGGTAAGAACAATCATGAACATGAACGCCATGACCCTCGGTGACCTCGACTACTACGAGCGCAAGACAGGTCAGCCCATCACCTCGTTTGACCCCGAAGCGGGCGGCGCGCTCGCCGCCCCCATGATCGCCATGTGCGCAATCATGCTCTACCGACGCGGCGGATACACCACGCGCGACGACGCCTACACGGCCGCCACCGACCTCACCATGGACGAGGCCACCCGCCTCGTGGGCGACGCAACCACCGACGCCCCGGCGGGGGAATGACCGGCGCGTCGTCCCTCGGTCCCGTCCTGGCAATCCTCGCCATCGACGCCGGAATCGCACCGTGGGACGCGCGCGAAAAACTCACCCTAGAGGACGCGCACGCCATCCTCGACCTCCTCCACGAACGAGCGCAAGCACAGAAAGGCTAGGCAGTGGCCGGTCACGTCGTCAAAGTATCGGTAATCGCCGACACCAAGAAGTTTTCGAGAGCCTTCAAGGGCCTTGCGAAGGAAACCGGCCTATCTGGCCTGGCCGAAGCGGGCAAAACCGCCGTGACTACGCTCGCCACGGTCGCCGCCGCCGGGGCCGCCGCCATTGGCGTCGCCGGGGCAAAGGCCGTGAGCGCCGCCGCCGACTTGGAGCAATCCACGGGCGCTATAGAGGCCGTGTTCAAGAGCGGGGCCGACCAGATGAAAGCGTTTGCGGATACCGCCGCATCGTCGGTCGGACTCACCAAGAACGAATATCAAGAGTTGGGCACGCTGCTTGGTGCACAGCTCAAGAACGGCGGTACCTCGATTGACCAGCTTGCCGGAAAGACCAACGACCTAATCGGCGTGGCCGCCGACCTCGCCGCGCAATTTGGTGGCACCACGGCCGACGCCGTTGGCGCGCTCTCGTCCGCCCTCAAGGGCGAACGTGACCCTATCGAGCGCTACGGCGTGTCCCTCAAGCAAGCATCGATTGACGCCAAGGCCGCCGAACTGGGCTTTACCAAGGTAGGCGGGTCCTTCGATAACGAGGCGCAACAGGCCGCGACGCTCGCGCTCATCATGGAACAGACGGCCGACGCCCACGGGGCTTTCGCCCGTGAGGGCGACACGCTCTCGCACCAAATCCAGGTCCTCAAGGCCCATCTAGGGGACTTTGCCGCAAAGGCCGGTAGTCTCGTCCTGCCCGCCGTGACCGCGCTCGCGTCCGCCGCTATCGAATACCTCGTGCCCGCCATGGAGCAGCTCACGACGTGGGCGCGCGACGTTGCCCTCCCTGCCCTCAAGCGCTTTGCCGACCAGTTCACCGCGAACGTCGTCCCGAAGATCAAGGCCGCCGCATCGGTCTTTCAGACCGAAGTCATGCCCCGGCTCAAGCGCCTGATTGACTGGCTCACAACGACCGTGCCCCCTGCGATTAGCCGCGTCGTTGCTTTCTTCGAGCGCTTTGGGCACGCCATTGGGGCCGCCGCCGGTGTTATCGGCACGTTTGTTGCCGGTTTCCAGGCCTTCGCCAAGATCAAAGCCATCATTGAAGCCGCGAAAGTCGCTTGGGCGGCACTGAACGCCACGATGGCAGCTAATCCTATTTTCCTCGTCGTCGCCGCCATCGCGGCCCTCGTCGCAATCTTCGTCGCCCTCTACGAAAACAACGAAAGTTTCCGTAGCGCCGTGAACGCGGCGTGGGAACAGATCAAAGCCGCCGCCGCCGTCGTCGTCGACTGGTTCACCACGAACGTCGTCCCGGCGTTGCAAGCCGCATGGGCCGCCATCGTAGACGCATGGAACGCGGTGTGGCCGAAGCTGAAAGAGGCGTGGGCGACCTACGGGCAACCCGTGGCCGACCTCATCGTCAACATCTTTACCGGCGTCGCCGCGAACTGGTCAACCATCTGGGAAGGCATTAAGGGCGTCTTTACCGGCGTATGGGAGATTCTATCGAGCGTCGTCTCGACGGTCGTGGGCGTCATCTCCGGCATTATCCAGGTCTGGACCTCCGCCCTCTCCGGCGACTGGCAAGGCGTGTGGGAAGGTATCAAGACCATCTTTTCGAGCGTGTGGGAGGGCATCAAGGGCGTTATCTCCGGCGCTATAACCTATGTCAAGGGCTATATCACGGCCGCCATGGGCGTTATCTCCGGCGTGTTCTCCGGCGTGTGGGCGTCCATATCCTCCAGCGTCTCCGGCGCGTGGAATGGCATCACGTCCGCCATCTCATCCGGCGTCTCGACGGCCGTGTCCTACGTGTCATCCCTCCCGTCTCGCGCACTGAGCGCCCTGGGTAACCTCGGTTCTACCCTCTGGAATGCCGGTAAGTCACTGATCCAGGGCTTTATCAACGGCATCAGTTCCATGATCGGGTCTGTCCGCGACACCCTTGGATCGCTGACCTCCAGCCTCACGTCATGGAAGGGCCCCGCCGACTATGACGCGGTGCTCCTCACCCCGGCTGGCCGCCTCGTCATCGACGGATTTATCCGTGGCCTCGAATCCCGCTACGGGGCCGTGCGCCGCTCCCTCGGTTCCCTGACCGGCATGGTGGCCGACACCGACCCCGGCGCTCTCGCCCTGCCAGACGTGAACGGCATCGCCGGGCTACGCCGGGGCGGCGGCGTCACCATCAACGTCACCGCCCAGATGCTTCACCCGTCCATCGACGCCGGGCGCGTCATCGCACAGTCTATCGACCAGTACACGCGCCTAAACGGCGCGGGCCGCTAACCGGAAGGGAGGACCCCGCTCATGGTGACCCTGCCCCCGCCGCCGCCGTCCACCTGGGAAGGCGTGCGCACCGAGGCGATGCCCGGCGGGCACACCCGTTTCACGCTCGTCCCCGGCGCGTCCTTCCTGCGCATCACCGTGGACAATCTGCGCCCGAATCACCTGATTACGGCGCGAATCCGTATCCGCACCGCCCAGGCTGGCCAATACGTCGTCATCCGGCTAGGGGACGATGCCAAGCGTTTTGTACGTGGCACCTACTACACGCACCACGTGCGTAACACGTCGCTTGGGACCAGTCTCGTTATCGAGGTGACCGGAATACCCACAGGTGTAGTGGAAGAGCTGACCGTCACCGACGAGACACCCCTCTCTGATAACCCGCGCCCGTGCGACGTGCTCAGTCTCCAGGCGTACTATCCGCTACCTGGATTCTTTGGCCTTCGGTGGAATAACGACCGGTGGAACCGCGCATCATGGACGCGCGGCGTCGCAAAGCCCTGGGCAATGGTATGGGACTCGACCCCATGGGACACCCGCGCGTGGAACGTGGGCGAAACGAACGTCAGCCAGTGGCAGGACATCACCGGCCCGTGCACCGATATAGCCGTCACGCGCGGCGTCACGACGAACGGCCCCGCGATGGCCGCCGCCGTCGGCACCCTGACCGCGCGCGCAATCAACGCCCTGAGTCCGCGCGCCACCGGCTTGCACCACGGAACCCCCGTGCGCCTCATTCACTGGCCCACGCGAACGCTCGTGTTTACCGGCGTCATCACCGACCTAACAATCACCCCACACAAGCCTGGTAGCCGCATCGACTACGAGGTCAGCCTCACCGCGTCCGATAACGTGGCAAGGCTGGCCGCTATCACCCGGTACGGCGCTAAGGCCGACGGTGGCGACGGCTCCGAGTCGTGGGCGGCCCGTCTGGACCGGCTTATCAAGTCCGCGCCGGAACTCACCTACCAGGTTCACGACACCGCAACACAGAACATGGCCCCTATCGTGTGGGAGACGAGTTTGGCCCGCCACCTCGACGCGCTCATGGCCTCAGTCCTGGGATCGTGGACCGTGGACCGCGACGGCACCGTATCCATCCGCGTGCGCCGCCCCCGCACACCCACGCTCACCCTCACCGACGCCGATAAGAGCAACCTTAATCAACGCATCTGGTCCTACACCGACCTAAACGTCGCCTGGTCCGCCGCCGACACGATCGCGCACGTTACCCTGGCCAACCACAGCGCGAAGTACAACACCGAGCAGGGCGACTGGGAAGCCGACGACGCCGACACGACCGTTACCGACCCCACCGCCGCGAACGCATGGGGCGGGGC
>ERZ1674177.176-NODE-177-length-12779-cov-13.064131_pt1 | contig 12779 bp, 10 predicted proteins | sample MGYA00581287_ERZ1674177 | MGnify/ENA primary metagenome ERZ1674177 (study PRJEB41354, sample SAMEA4873336) | human saliva metagenome | biome: human-associated habitat [ENVO:00009003]; feature: mouth environment [ENVO:08000002]; material: saliva material...
TGCGCACCGGCAGCATCCGTCAAAATAGCGGAAGCACCCAGCTTCAACGCGGCCTCAGCAAACTGCGCACCGTGCACCTTCGCACCGGGCAGAGCCACGTACAGGTCCTGGGGGCGAACACCTCGGGAGTCCATGCTAATACCGGTAACCTCAACGGTATCAACGGATTCAGAACCCTGAACGCCGATAGCCGGCTGGACACTCACCTGAGCGCCCAAGCCCTGCAGATGTTCGCGAAGGTGCGCCAAACTCACAGGGCGCACAGAATTCGGGCGCAGAGTCTGAGCGTCGCCGCCCAGCAGGTTCTGGCCGGGTGCGTGAGATGCGGTATCCATCGTCCTTCTTTCCTCTCCGCTGTCCGAAGCGGTGAGCTCTGTATGGTCAATGCGCTCAAGGCACACAGGGTCATTCAATATTCTACGGTCTTTAGGCTTCGACAGGTGTTCAGTACCGGCGCTTCTCCATCACGAATCAGCTACCGGGCGCCTCTTCCCCGCTCACCTTTAGCTCGTCTTATTGGGGCTATCCTCAGCAAAAAGCGGAATCAACTCCGGTTCACCGGTAGAACGCGGCACATTATAGGTGTGCAGGGTCTTCTCCATAATCTTGGAGAACTCAGCCGTCGTACCGTTCGCACCCACGCTACCCTCAGGACGCTGCATGGTCACCGCCACCAAGAACTGCGGGTTCTCAATCGGCGCCACACCAATAAAGGACGTCGTGTTGCCGTCGTAGCCGCCCTTCTCACTCGGAGTTTCCGCAGTACCGGTCTTACCGCCCACGCGGTAGCCGGTCACCTTCGCCGGACGGGCGTGGCCTTGCTCCACCACATTCTCCATGAGAGTCAGGCAGGAAGCGGCAGTCTCCTCGCTGACCATGCGTTCGCCAGGCTCTACGGCACGCTTATGTTCGGTACCGTCGGCGTCAATGATCGCGTCCACAATGCGCGGCTTCAGACGAACGCCCTTATTGCCCAGCGCCTGGAAAATCATGGCGGTCTGCAGCGGAGTCTGCGCAACACCCTGACCGAACAGCACAGTGTACTGCTGACGGCCATCCCAATCACGCCAATCAGCGATTATACCCTGCTCCTCACCGGTCAGCTCAATGCCGGTAAACTCGCCGACGCCGTACTTCTTCAACCAGTTGTAGCGCTCTTCCTTGCTGAGCTTCTGACCGACCAGCACCGTACCGGTGTTCATCGAGTCATGAATAATGCCCGAGAAAGTACGCCGCTGCGCCCCGTGCTCAAACGCGTCCTTGAAAGTCTGGCCGTCAATCGTGAGGGTCGCGGGCACATCATACACGCTAGTCGGAGTCGTCAGGCCCTGCTCAATCAGCGCCGAAGAAGTCAGCATCTTCTCGGTCGAACCGGGCTCCACGTTCTGCGAAATAGCGCGCGGAGTCATGTCCGCCGCATTCTCAATGGTTGCCGCACCCGGGTCCATCGTAGAGGAATCAGCGAGAGCCAAAATGGAGCCGTCACGCACATCCATAACAATGGCGGTGCACCATTCAGCCTTCAGCTCCTCAGCGCGGGCACGTACCACCTGCTGCGCAAAATACTGCACATCACGGTTAATGGTCAGACGAATGTTCTTACCGTCCACCGCCAGGCGCTGCTCTTCCTTCGCCACCGGAATACGCACACCATCAGCACTAATCTCGTAGGTGCGCTCACCGGGGGTACCGGCAAGTTCCTTCTCGAAGACACGCTCAATGCCCACCGAGAAGTTACGGGACACCGTGCCGCCCTTGCCGTTGCCGTCAGCCTCTTCAACAATGTTGTACTTGCCGACCACGGAGCCACCCACACTACCGTTGGGGTACAGGCGCTGGGAGAACGCCTCACCGTAGATGAAGGGCGCACCCAGAGCATCAATCTTATTGAAAATCTCCGGGGTGATATTTGCCTTAATCACCGAGTACTTGGAGGTGCCGTCCAGCTTGGACTTGATGAACTCATCGGTAATGCCCGGGTCAACGGTCTTGAGAATATCGACCATCTCGTACACCAGCTGGTTGGGGGTGACCTCAATCTTCTGGGTGCGGTCCTCGTTGTAGCGTTTGAAGGTCGCCACGGCGCTCTGATCTGCGGTCAGGTTATAACGCTGCACGGTGCGCGCCATAACGTTACCGTTGATATCGAGAATCTGGCCACGCACAGCGGGCAGCACCTGCGAGCGCAGACGCTTCTGACGGGATGCATTCGCCACCGCACCGGGGTCAAAGCCCTGGCGGATAAACAGGTTCGCACCGATGACGCCCAGAGCGCAGGTGGCTGCGGCGCCTGCGACGAAGCCGCGGCGGGTCAGATCCGGCTGACCGGATGCCGATTCGTTCGCGTTCTTACGCGCGTCAGAGCTCATGCGGTGGTCCTTTCGCTGGTCTAGTCTATCGGTGATGCTACGCATCCTGTGGTCAGTGTTGTTTATCGTGCGGGCTGGCTTGCTGCGGGGCTAGCGGCAGGGCTCGCCGCGGGCTGCTGAGCGGCGCTCGGCGCGGCGGAAGCAGCCGGGCTAGCAGGGGCGCTATTCGCCGGTGCGGGGTTAGCCTGCTGAGTGGGGTTGGCCTGCTGAGCGGGGCTTGCCGAGGCGCTTGCAGATGCCTTTGCCGCCGCGCTCGCCTGGCTGTGGCGCTGCTGAACGGACTTGTCCGCATCCACAATGCTCTTGGCGTAGCTTTCGTTCGAGCCAGCTGCCGGCGGGGCGATCAGGTTTTCCTGCTTGTTTCCCTCAACGCCGGTCGGGCTTGCCACCGGGGCGGGGGTGCCCTCAATCGTGGAGGACTGCAGGTTCAGGGTCGCCTGCGAAGAGCTCACAAACATGCCCAGGGTACTGGCGCGTATCGCCAAATCCTGCGGGGCTTCCTTGAAGCCAATCTCCTGTTGCAGCGCCTGGTTTTCCTGCACAAGCTGCTGCTCCTGTGCACGCAAATCCACCATGTCGTACTGGCGGGTCACAATCAGCACATTGAGCAGCAGAATAAAGACCAGGGTCAGCGGGATTGCCGCAAAAACAGCGAGCATGGTCGGCGGGCTGAGCTTACGAGCTCGGCGGCGCACAGTGGACAGCGGGTTACGCTGCTTGGGCTTCGTTTCGCGTGCTTCTTCGGTGCGTGCTGCCGCACGAACGCTCGAGGGCACACGGCTCGCATTCGTCGAGGTGCGCTTACCGCCGTGCGATGCTGCGGTACTGGCGGGGCGGACCACCGGATGGGATGCAGTGACCGGCTCCAGACGCGCGGTGCGGGTGCGGCCGGAGTGTGCTCGGGTGGAGGCGCGGCTCGCCCCGGTAGAGCCGCCAGTAGAGGATGCGCGGGTAGAGCCAACGGCGCCGGGGGTGCCGGCGGCAGGGCGCAAGGAACCGGCGCGTCGACTCCGCGGGGCGCCCTGGGTGCGGGTGGGGCGCTGGGATGCGTGCTGGGTGCTCACTCTTCTTCGCTTTCTGTCTTCTACTTGGCGGGGATGCGGATCTTCTCGGCGGCGCGTAGCTTGGCGCTGGCGGCGCGAGAGTTCTGTTCAATTTCCTCGTCGGTAGGCGGTTCGGCGCCGCGGGTAATGATTTTGACGGTGGGCTTGTGCTCTTCAAGTTCTACCGGGAAGCCCTTGGGTGCCTTGGAGGTTGCCTCTGCGGTCAGTGCCCTCTTGACGATTTTGTCTTCGAGGCTGTGGTAGCTCATGGCGACGAATCGGCCGCCGAGGTTGAGCGCCTCCAGGGCTGCCGGTACGGCGCGTTCGAGGGCTTCCAGTTCGTGGTTCACTTCGATACGCAACGCCTGGAAGGTACGCTTGGCGGGGTGGCCGCCGGTGCGCTGCGCGGCGACGGGCACAGCCTTCTGGATAATGCGCACGAGCTCACCGGTGGTTTCCAGGGGTGCGTTGGCGCGGGCGGTGCAGATGGCGCGGGCGATACGCGATGCGAACTTCTCTTCGCCCCAGTTGCGGATAATGCGGCGCAGCTGGTCTTCGCTGTATTCGTTGACGACGATGCGGGCGGTGAGCTCGTCTTCGGAGTTCATGCGCATGTCCAGGGGCGCGTCGTAGGAGTAGGCGAAGCCTCGGGTGCGTTCGTCCAGCTGCATGGAGGAGACGCCCAGGTCCATCAGGATGCCGTCGATGCCCTGCACGCCGGCGGTTTCCATGGCGCGGTCAATTTCGTCGTAGACGGCGTGGACGGGTACGAAGCGGTCACCGAAGCGTGCCAGGCGTTCGCCGGCAATGGCGTGCGCCTGCAGGTCGCGGTCAATACCGATGAGTACAAGGTTTTCGAAGCGTTCGAGCAGCGCCTCGGAGTGGCCACCCATACCGAGGGTGCCATCAATAACGTAGGCGGTGCCGCGCTCCTCAACGGCGCGTTCAATGCCGGGTGCCAGCAGGTTAATGCAGCGGTCCAGCATGACGGGCACGTGGCGTTCGCTGGCTTCACGCTGGGAGAGGTTCTCAATGGATGCGCCGGTGACCTTGGCGGCAGCGCCGGATGCGGTCGTACCGGTTTCGGGGGCGTGGTCTACGCTCATGGGTGCTCCTGTGAGAGTTTGTCCTGCGGGAAAGCTTACGGAAGAGTGGTGCGGTAGTGGTAGAGAGATGCCGGGCGGTAGCCATCGCACCGGCGGGGTGCCGACTAGAGTAGCGGGCTGAACGGGTCCTCGTCGAGGGCAGCGAATTCAGCTTCGGTGCGGGCGAGGTATTCCTCCCAGGCGGCTGCATCCCAGATTTCTGCGCGGGTACCGGATCCGATGACGACGAGGTTGTCGGTCAGTCCTGCGTATTGGCGCAGTATCGGCGGGATGGTGATGCGTCCCTGCTTGTCGGGCAGTTCGTCTGAGGCTCCTGAGAGGAAGACTCGCAGGAAGTCTCGGGCGGCTCGTCCGGGCAGGGGCGCGGTGCGCATCCGTTCGTGGATGCGTTCAAATTCTGCGGCGGGGAAAACGTACAGGCATCGTTCTTGACCGCGGGTCAGAACGAGGCCTGCTGAGAGTTCCTCACGGAATTTGGCGGGAAGGATGATGCGTCCTTTGGCGTCCATTCGTGGTGAGTAGGTACCTAAGAACATTCACTTCACCTCCCCGATGTGTGCCCCTGATGTGTGCCGATGTGCTGAAGCCTGCGGGAGCGTGGTTGCTCCATATTCCTGTAGGTGCCGACGGCGGGGTGTGCCGGACCGGTGCCTCCGCCGCGTGTTTGAGGGCACGACGATAGGACTGACTTTCAGCTTTCCCCTCCACTTTACCCCACTTTCCACCACCCACCCCACCCGGCAGAGCATCTTTTAGTGTTTTTATGCTCTCTCCTGCATTTTTAACGCTGACGCACAGCTTCTACACAGCTTCGGGCGTATTCCCGCTCAGTGTGCAACCCTCAGATTGCCTGCTTCGAGGGGGCTCAGGTCTGTTCACGGTTCGGGTCTGTTCACCGTTCGGGTCTGTTCACGGTTCGGGGCTTAACACCCGGCACCGGGAACTGAGTGCAGAAAATGGGCACAAGAAAGCGGAGGTAAGAGAATTCTTACCTCCGCTTAATCAGTCTTGAGTTTTGAGATGTTTGCATCGGGGGTCAGCTCTATGAGCTAAGCCGCGAAGCTTCTGCACCCTAAATGCTTTAGAGCTGGCCGTTATTACGCTCGTCCCAGCGGTTCTCCAGCCGGTTCATGAAGGAGGACCGCTCCTTCTGCTCACGCTGACGCACACGCGCTGCACCTTCTGCCTTACCTCCGAGGAAGGAATCCACCGGGGTCTTCTTGCTGGTGGTTGCGAAGTACACGCCACCGGCCGCGAAGAGGAAGCCGAATACGCCCAGCCAAATCATGTTAGATACGACCGCGCCAATAATGATGCCCAGGCCGATGAAAACGAAGAGAATACCGAGAGCCAAATGGCGAGCACTAAAAACCGGCGCAGTATTGCCGGTTGAAGACATGGAGGAGGCAAAGTGCGGATCCTCATTGCTCATGAGTTCTTCAAGCTGGTCCAGAACCTTCTGTTCGCGCTCGGACAGTGCCATCGTTTTCTCCTTTGAGGTGTCTCTGCTCAAGATGACGTCGGTATCAGCCGGGTTAGCTAGTGCATCAGCTGGCGCGGTGAGCGCTTCTTCCCGTCGTATGCTTCCCATGGTACCGCGCCGGGTGGGGTTGGCGCATTCTTTTCAGGCAGAAGCGCCTTAAGGTCTTCTGTGGAGGGTGCCATCCTTTCGGCGGAGCTTTCCCTCAGCATAGTTCCCTTCCTCAGCCTTTTGCCCAGTCTTTTACTTGGCTTTTTGTCCAGCCTTTTCCTCGGCTTTCTGTTCCGGCCCAGCCACCCCGGAGGCGGGTTTGAGGCTTTCGCGGCTGTACTTGCGGTGAATGGCGTCCATGACATGCTCCACCTCGGACCATCTGCCGCTTTTCACGAGGCGCGCGCCAGATCCCAAGTGAATACCAGACCCTGTGCGAGTACCGTTCTGCGGACTATTACCAGCTCCCCCGCCGCCCCATTGTACGGAGACGGTTTGTGCGGAGGCAGTTTTTGCAGAGCCAGTTTGTGCGGAGCGTGAGTTTGCCCCGCTCTCGATGGAGTCGAAGAGAGTTTGTTGCACTCCGTCTTCTGCGCGGGCGAGCTTTTCGGCGCGCACTCCGATGAGTCGCAGGGCGCGGGGCGCCGCCTGCCCCACCAAGATTTCATCTGCGCGCAGGGCTTCCAATGCCAGGGAGGCAATCTGCATGCCGGAGTCTACGGGCACGTTCAGGGCAATAGCGCGGGTGTGCGTTTCGAAGGTGCTGTAGCGAATTTTGAGGCTGAGCCCTCCGGCAAGTTTCCCGGCGGCGCGCAGGCGCTTTCCCAATTTGAGGCTCAGCTCCCGAATAGCGGCGCTCACCTCCTGGGCATCGGTCGTATCCGTCTCGAAGGTGTGCTCGCCACCCATGCTTTTCTCTTCGCGTTCGGTCACCACGGGGCGTTCGTCAATGCCGCGCGCCATGGCCCAGAGATGCTCACCCTGGGCAGTGCCGAAGCGTTCTTTGAGCCAGTCCAGGCTCATGGACCTCATCTGGGCAATGGTGTGAATACCGTATCGGGAGAGCTGCTCGGTGCTTTTCGCACCCACTCCCCACAAGTCGGAGACTTTTCTCGGGTCAAGAAATTCTTGAACGCGCTCGGGCGGAATAACCCACAGCCCGTTCGGTTTACTACCGGTGGACGCCATTTTGGCAAGCAGTTTATTGGGCGCAACCCCCGCGGAGGAGGGCAGGGAGAGTTCCTGCGCGATGCGGTCGCGAGCGCGCTGCGCCAGGGCGACGGGATCGTGGCCGTGCAGATAGGCGCCGGTTAGGTCCACGAAGGCTTCATCCACACTAACCTGCTCAACGTAGGGACTCAGATTGTTCAGGATTGCCATGACGGCACGGGAGTAGTGCCGGTAGTCGCCACGCAGCGGCAGGACGGTGGCGTTGGGGCTGAGGTTCCGGGCGCGGCTAAGCGGCATGCCGGAGCGCACCCCGTGGGCGCGCGCCTCGTAGGAAGCGGAGCATACAACCGAACGGGGTCCCAGCGGCGCCACGATAATGGGTTCGCCACGCAGAGCGGGGTTTTCGAGGAGCTCGACGTTGACAAAGAAAGCGTCCATGTCCAGGTGCATAATGACGCGGCCGTTCCTTGCGCCGCTGTTCTTGCCGGTTCGCGCCTGCCCCATGTCGCCTCCTCTCATAGCTTCTACGCCCACCTACCGAAAATATAGCACATTTCTACGAAAAATGGGAGTAATCTATCGTAAACATGTTCGTAAATGCGTTCTCTTGGACTTTTCTCCACTAAGCTAGAAGAAGTGCACACCGCACCGCATCAGGACCGTACACAGCGACCATCAGCAAGGATAGTATGACTCCCCATTCTCCTTCCGGAGCACCCACTCCCCAGGCGACCGAGAGCCTCACCGTAGCGGCGCCGAATATCCAGGCGGATTCTGCGCACCTCGCTGAGCGCATTGCTGAAGAGCAGCGAGCCTACCTGCACGCTTTTGACACTCTCATGGCGGAGTTTTTTGCCCGCCAGCGCGAGTTACTCGAGGGTATCTCCCCCGAAACCCTGCCCCTGCTGGAGGCCATCGAGTCCCTCTCCACCGGCGGCAAGCGTCTGCGCGCGCTGCTGAGCTACTGGGGTTGGCGAGGTGCCGGCGGTGCACCCGTAACCGAGGAACGCGCATCCTGGTCTATTGTGAAAGCTGGCATGGCGGTGGAGCTGTTCCAGACCTCCGCGCTGATTCACGACGACATTATTGACCGCTCCGACACCCGCCGCGGCGCTCCCTCCGTGCATAAGCGTTTTGAGGCGGCACACGAGCAGAATAGCTGGCGCGGCGATGCGTTCAACTACGGTCTGACCGGCGGCATCCTTGCCGGTGACCTGACCCTGGCATGGTCTGCCGAGGTTTTCGCGTCCCTGGGTGAGGGCGCAATCTACGGCGCCCCGGCGCGCACCATTTTCGACCGGATGCGCACCGAGGTTCTGGCGGGTCAGTACCTGGACGTCTACTCCGAGGTTCTCGAAACCGAGGACGCCCAGGCGGCTCTGCAGCGTGCCCTAAACGTGATTCGCTTCAAGTCCGCCAAGTACTCCTGCGAGCACCCCTTCACGATTGGTGGCGCTCTGGCTCTGCAGGCTGCCGCACTGGAGGACGGCACGGGTGCCGTGAGCGAGCAGCACCCGGTACTCGCCGCCTACCGCGCGTTCGGTCTGCCGCTGGGTGAGGGCTTCCAGCTGCGTGATGACGAGCTGGGCGTCTTCGGTCAGCCCGAGGTGACCGGTAAGCCCGCTGGCGATGACCTGCGTGAGGGTAAGCGTACCGTGCTGGTGGCGCTCACCTCCGCTGCCCTCAACGAGAAGGATGCGGCGCTTCTGCACAATAGCTTGGGCGACCCCGAGCTGAGCGATGAGCAGGTGGAGCGCATCCGCGAGCTGATGGTTTCTTCGGGTGCTTTCGCCAAGCATGAGCAGCTGATTGAGCAGAAGTCTCAGGCTGTGTTTGAGGCACTGGAGGCGATGAACCTGGACGAGCTGACGCATGCGGCACTGACCGATATCGTGGGTCGTGCTCTGCGCCGCAAGGCATAGATGCGCTACGTCGCAAGGCGTAGAGGTCCACCACATATAAACGTTAAACAAGTTGAGGCGACATACCGGAGTATGCCGCCTCAACCTATTTAGCTATAGTACTGAGCCGCTATTACCAAGCCGGATTACCAAGCCAGTGCCTGCGCACGGCGACGAATCTCAGTCTTACGACCGTCAATCAGTGCGTCGATGGGACGACCGGGCAGGGACTCGTCGCTGGTGTACAGCCACACGATAGCTTCTTCATCGCTGAAGCCGGAATCCTTCAGGACAGCGAGGGTGCCCTTGAGGGATTCGAGCACACGCGAACCGTTCATGAACAGTGCGGGTACCTTGCGCACGTTGGTTTCCGGGTCGCGCAGAGCGATGAGCGTACCGTCAGAAATCAGGTTGTGAACGCGGGTCACCTTCAGGTCGAGTGCCTGCGCAATTTCGGGGATGGTTACCCAATCGCCAACGAGGGCGAAGGTCTGAGCAATATTTTCGTTAGTCACCTTTTAAGAGTGCCAGAGCTGGCACGTATTTACCACTTTTGACCCGCCGCAGGTTCGCTGCCCCTCCCGGGTTCTTTCGTTCTTGTACTTTGCCCGTTGTTCTTGCGTTGGAGTCGGGTCCACCGGCACTTTGTAAGAATTCGCTGAGTGTTCACCTGCCCGGCGCCCTCTAGTATCGCTTCTGCCCAGGTGGGCGGGCTAAAATGTTGAGACGTATGAATACTCCCAGCCCACGCCGGATTTCTCCTGTGACCCCTCGTTCTTCTGCAAATACTTCTGTTCCTCCCGCCACTCGCCCCGCTGCCCCGGATACCGCTATCGGTTCTTCGCAGTGGCTCAGTGGCGCCATTATTGAGGGTCATTACCAGGTGGGTTCGCTCATTGGCCGCGGCGGCATGAGCGAGGTCTATTATGCGCTGGACCTGTGGTCGAATAACCCGGTCGCGCTCAAGGTCCTCTCCCCCACCCTGGCGAAGGATGCGGCGAACCGCCAGAAATTCCACCGTGAAGAGCGTTCGATGCGCCAGGTGGGCGGCGGCGGGCATACGGTGGGTGTGATTTCTTCGGGTACCGAATATTTTTCGGGCGAGATGGTCATGTACATCGTCTTGGAGTATGTGCACGGTTGCACCCTGAGCCAGCTGTTGCGTGTGCGTAATGCCCTGTCCCTGGGTGAGGCTCTGGATATTCTCATTCCGGTGGTGGAGGCGCTCTCGGAGGTGCACGCGAACCGCTACCTGCACGGCGATATTAAGCCGGGCAATATTCTTCTCGACGCTAACGGTCAGGTGAAGCTCACGGACTTTGGTCTTTCCCGCCGTGACGATCAGGTGGATGCGGGCGCACCCATGGGCACCCCCGCCTACGTTGCGCCGGAGGTCCTGGATCCAAAGGTGAAGGTCGGCGCGCAGGCTGATATTTTTGCGCTCGGTGTGATGATGTACCGCATGCTTTCGGGTCGTCTGCCCTTTGTGGGTCTGGAGAATGACCAGCAGGTGCTCTACCACAACGCCAACATTGAGATGCCCGCGCTGACCGATGTGGCGCCGGGTGCGGACCGCGATATTGCGGGGCTGATTTCGTGGTGTACCCGCAAGCAGCCTCACGCCCGCCCGGAGGATGCGACCGAGCTGTTTACGGCCCTACTGGAGATTTCTGAGTCATTGGGTGAGCACGAGCGTGCTTGGCGCGCCCCCTCGTGCCCGGAGCCGGAGCTTCCCCTTTGGGAGGCTGTTGCCGATATTGCGGAGCGTAGCGGTGCCGCGCAGATGGTGCGTAACACCCCGATTAGTGCTTTTAGCGATGCCCGCGATTTGCTCGCCTACGATGTCTACTCCCCCGACAGCCTCGTGTACGATGCTTCGACGGCGGGTCAGGGCGTGCACCTTGCCGACGTGGATGCTGAGGACTCCGTGCTCAACCGCCAGGGCATTCCGCCTCTGGTGAGTTCCGCCTCCGATAATGACGATTCTGACACTGATCAGGAGCAGGAAGGCTCAAAGGGCAAATCCGGCAAGCGTGGTCTGGGCTCATTCATGAGCCGTCGTACCGCCGCGGCGAAGGGCCCACTGACTCAGTCCGTTGGTATTGGCCCGCAGACGGAGCAGGAGTTCATCTCAGCTCATGGCGAGTACGCCCCAATCCATGCGGAGCGTTCGTTGAGCCCCTCCGGCACGCGCCGTTCGAAGTCTAAGGGGTCGGCGAGCGCAGCTGAGGCTTTACCGGCAGAGGAGACCGCTTCTTCTCAGGAATCCGAGCAGTCTTCGCAGAAGGATCCTCGCCTGCCCGCCAAGCAGTTTAGAACCCCGCCCTCGGGTATGGCGGTGGGCGGTTGGGCTCTGGTGCTGATTCTGTTGGGTATGGGTTCGAGCTTTACCGGTTGGTGGCTTGCGACCTCGCTGGTGCAGTCGCAGTGGTGGCGCAATATTGAGGCGTTCCTGACCTTCTAGCGCCTGCCGCACCGCTCTTTTGCTGAGCCGTTCTTCTGCCGCACAGCACAATGCCCGGGTCTTCATCTTTGTCAGGTGAAGACCCGGGCATTGTCGTGTCTGCTACTCCCCGCCACTTATCGCGACGAAAAGCGTGAGCGTTTTATGCGCGGTTCTTGAGGTACTCGGAGACCAGGAACGCGATTTCCAGGGACTGCGAGTGGTTCAGACGCGGGTCGCACAGGGACTCGTAGCGGTCAGCCAGTGCTGCCTCGTCGATGGCGTCGGAGCCGCCCAGGCATTCGGTCACGTCGTCGCCGGTCATTTCCACGTGGATACCGCCGGGGAACGACCCCAGTGCCTCGTGCACCTCGAAGAAGCCGCGAACCTCGTCGAGCACGTCGTCGAAGCGGCGGGTCTTGTAACCGGAGGGCACGGAGATGGTGTTGCCGTGCATCGGGTCGGTGACCCAGACGACCTTCGCGCCTTCAGCCTGCACACCCTCAACGATTGCGGGCAGCTTCTCGCGGATATTCTTCGCACCCATGCGGGTGATGAAGGTCAGGCGGCCGGGCTCGCGGTTCGGGTCGAGCTTGTCGATCAGTGCGAGTGCATCCTCTGCCGTGGTGGTCGGGCCCAGCTTCACGCCGATGGGGTTGCGCACCTTGGAGAGGAAGTCTACGTGTGCATCGTCGACGCCGCGGGTGCGCTCGCCAATCCACAGGAAGTGTGCGGAGGTGTCGTAGGGCAGCTGGGTGCGCGAGTCGATGCGGGTGAGGGCACGCTCGTAGTCCATGACCAGGGCTTCGTGGCCGACGTACATGTCGGTGGTCTTGAGTGCTTCGAAGTTAACGCCGCAGGCTTCCATGAACTTGAGGGCGCGACCAATTTCGCTGGCAGTCTTCTCGTAGCGCTCATGCGCGGGGTTGGCGGTGAAGCCGCGGTTCCACTGGTGTACGGCGCGCAGGTCAGCGAAGCCGCCCTTGGTGAAGGCACGAATCAGGTTCAGGGTGGAGGCGCTGGTGTGGTAGCCGCGCAGCATGCGCTTGGGGTCGTGCACGCGTGCTTCGGGGGTGAAGTCGAAGCCGTTGACGGTCTCGCCACGGAAGGAGGGCAGGGTGACGTCGCCGCGGGTTTCCATGTCTGCGGAGCGCGGCTTGGAGAACTGACCTGCCATGCGGCCCATCTTCACCACGGGCATGGAGGCGCCGTAGGTGAGCACTGCAGACATCTGCAGGATGGTCTTGACGCGGCCGGAGATCTTGTCGGCGGTTGC
>ERZ1674177.179-NODE-180-length-12551-cov-7.021527_pt1 | contig 12551 bp, 6 predicted proteins | sample MGYA00581287_ERZ1674177 | MGnify/ENA primary metagenome ERZ1674177 (study PRJEB41354, sample SAMEA4873336) | human saliva metagenome | biome: human-associated habitat [ENVO:00009003]; feature: mouth environment [ENVO:08000002]; material: saliva material...
CCGGGCACTGGAGTACACCTCCGATCGCGCGGGGCAGCTCGCGGACGCACTCTACTTCCACGACCACCTAGAGACGGCGCTGTCCACGGTGCGCCTCGCGCAGGGGGACACCTACCGGGTCAGCGGCATCGTGACCCACCAGTGGAGCGACGAGGAACTCGAAGGCCGCGCCTTCTCACCAGTGACGCCTCCCTCCGATGAGGGTATTCCCTCCGACGTGTCCGACGCGGCCAACGAGATGATCGGGGACGCCGCGCCCGGCATCGCCCAGGTCCGCGCCATCCAACGCACGCTCCACGATCAGGGCTTCTACTCCGACGGCTCCGATCAGCTGTCTTTGCCGGGCCACCGCACGTCGCGCATCGAAGACTTCCTGAGCGCCGATCAGCTCATCGGCGATGACGACCAGTACGCGGTCGCGATGCTCCTCATGTTGCGCTCGCGACAGATCCCCGCCCGGATCGTCATGGGTTTCCACCCGGAGACCCCGGCCTCGGGACAGTTGACGCTGACGGGCAAGGACACGCACCTGTGGGTCGAGGTCCCCTTCGAGGGCGCGGGCTGGGTGCCCTTCGATCCGACGCCCCCGCGCGACCACGTCCCCCAGACGGAGGTCCCCAAGCCGAAGCCCGACCCGAAGCCGCAGGTGCTTCAGCCGCCAGACCCGCCGCAGGACCCCGCGGAACTGCCTCCGGACACCTTCGACGATTCGGACGATGACGAAGACGGCTGGCCCGCGTGGATCCGTGTTCTCCTCGCGATCCTGGGCTGGGGCGCCGTGGGCATCCTGGCGCTCTCCCCGATCTGGGGCATGCTCCTGTTCAAGGCGCTGCGTCGGCGACGCAGGCGCACGGTCGGCACTGACGAGGAACGCAGCGCGGGCGCGTGGGACGACGTGGTCGACTACGCGACGGACACGGGCCTGCGCGTCCCGATTCGGGCGACCCGGCTCACGCAGGCGCGCGCCATCGACGCAAGGCTGATCGACCGCCGCGCCGACATCCCAGACGACACCGGCTTCCATCGGTGGGACGAGCAGTGCACTGCCCTGGTGTTCATGGCCCGTTCGATGGACGCGGTCGTGTTCTCCGACGCGGGCGCCCGGGGGCGCGCGGCGGAGCGCTCCTGGGAGATCAGGGACGAGGTCGTGGCCGCGATTTCGGGGAAGACGCCCTGGTATCGGCGCTACTGGGCGCACCTGTCGGCGAGGTCGCTGTGGATGCGCAGGGTTCCCCTGCGCGTGCGCGTCGAACGCCTCACGGAGTTGCTCGCCCAGTGGCGCCAGAAGAAGACGACACCGGTGGCCACCGACGAGGCCACACCCCTGAAAGGTACGGACAATGTATGAAATGATCGTTCCGGGCAAGTATCCCGTTCAGGTTCCTCCGCACCTGGCGGGGACGGTCGCGGTCAGCCTCGGGCGCCGACTGGCGTGGCGTGTCATCGCCACCATCATCTGCAGCATACTCATGGTTGTTGTATCCTTCGTTCCCTTCTACTTGCTAGTCGTGCTCAGGATGTCGATGGACGAGTTCAACACTGTGAACATCGTCAGTGGCGTGCTGTCCTTCGCATGGGTTGGCTTTTTAGTCATCAGGCTCGTGCGAACGGGCGCGACTCCTCTCATGAGCCTGACCGGCGTGCGCTGGGTGCGCGTTGACACGGGTGCCCCTGCGGGGTGGGCGGGCCTGGGAAAGCTCCTCCTGCAGGCCTTCATCGGTACCATCGGCTTCGGTGTCGCTTCCATCATCATCTGCTTCGCCAGCATGGACGAGATGAATCGGACGTGGTTCGACCGCACGCTGGGCATCGTCCCAATTAACACGAAGGCCGGACGCGACACGTACAAGACGCCCTTCATCCCTCAGTCCCAGGTGCTGGCGCAGCCGGTGGTCCAGCCGTGGAACGCGACGGCCTCGGCAGCCGCCTTCCTTCCTTCTGTACCGTCCGTGCCGCTGTCCGCGCCGCCCGCGCCTCCCGCCCCGGAGCCAGAAGCGACGCACGTGCCGTGGGCAAGCGCCGCCTCCGACCCGGTGCCGACGCCGCCCACGCGGGTCTCCGCGCCGGCGTCCGCGCCGGCGGCCACGGCGCCGTCCTCGGACTACATTGGCTCGACCCCGTGGTCGAACTCGGACTCCGATGCGGCTGAGGGCGAACCCGCGGCGACCGCGCAGCCGCTGTCCTTCTCGCCACCCTCGTCCACCTATTCGACGAGCTCGCAGGCGCCTGATTCCTCCCTGCCCCAGGACGACGCTGACGACCGCACGCAGCTCGGGGTGCGCTACGACACGGCTCGCGTCACCTTCGACACGGGAGTGACATACCCCTTCGGGGGAACGATCGTGCTCGGGCGCAACCCGCTCGCCCCGGCCTCGCACCCCACGGCGTCCCCCGTCCCCGTTGACGACCCGCAGCGGAGCGTGTCGAAGACCCACGTGGCGCTGACGGCGACTCGCGAGGGGGTCCTCGTCGAGGACCTGCACTCGACCGGGGGAACGGTCGTCGTTCGTGCCGACGGTGAGGAAACGCCGGTCCTGCCCGGCGCTCCCGTCCACGCGCGAGCCGGAGACACCGTCCGCTACGGGCAGCGGAGCGTGGTCATCGATGGATAGCGCAATCGCCGAGGCGGTCGGCCCCGGGGGCGCACGGCTCGTCATTGCGCACGCGGCCCGCACGGACGTGGGGCGTCGGCGCGTCCGCAACGAAGATTCGTGGGGTGCGTCCTTCCCCGCTTACTTCGTTGCGGATGGGATGGGCGGCAACGACTCGGGCGACATCGCGTCGAGGGCCGTGGTCGATGCTGTGTGTGGCTCGTTGGAACTCGGCGCGTTCGCGACGCCAGCCCTGCTGTCGGAGGCGCTTTCCCGCGCTGCGTCCTCGGTTGGTGCGCTGGGCGCCGGACACCGGGCCCCCGGGTCGACGCTGACGGGTGTTGCCTTCCAGGAGTACCGCGGCAAGCCCTGCGCGGCCGTGTTCAACATCGGTGATTCCCGTACCTATTTGCTTTCCGAGGGCAGCTTCGAGCAGATCTCCGTGGACCACTCCGAGGTGCAAGAACTCCTTGACGCGGGGTGCGTCACCGACGTCGAGGCCCGGGCGCTTCCCCGGCGCAACGTCATCACACGCGCGTTGGGGGCAGGAATGTCCGGCGATGTCGCCGCGGACATTTTCATGGTTCCCGTCCACCGCGGAGACCGGTGGGTGATCTGCTCCGACGGGCTGTCGGGGGAGGTGACGGACGCGCTCATCGAAATGATCGTGCGACACGTGACGGATCGCGAGCAGGCGACCGACGAGCTCATCGCTCAGGCGCTGGGCGCCGGAGGAAAAGACAACGTCACCGTCATCATCGTGGATGTTGTGGAGGCCGCGCCCGAGTGGGGGCAGCCGAGCAGCGGCGATGAGACGGTCGATAACGATGCGACCCTCAGTGGCCCGACTCACGCTGGCCTGCCGTCGGTGTCGGCGCAGGAGGGACCGCACGCACACGGAGTGGAGGAATGCCATGCGTAGACGCACGTGGACGCCCGGCGGCTACCCTGCCGCTGTGACCGAGCGCGGGATTTTCGTCCTGGAGCCTGGTCATGAGGCGCTCGCCCAGCGATTCTGGGAACTCATGGTGGACGGCGCAGACCTGCCTGTCCTGTTGCAGGAACTGACGTCCGCGTTCGCCGCCAACCTGGCGTCGCTGCCCAGTTTTGTCGCAATCATCGACGAGGCCGATGGCGCGCACATCGCGGTGCGCGGCGCGTTCGAGGTCGTCGTCGATGGACCCGAGGGACCGACGTCCGTGGCCGGAGGCAACGTCATCACGTGGTCCGAGTATCGTTTCCGCACGCACTCGGGGTGGCGGGTTGCCACGCCGGTGGACGGTCCCATGCCCGAGGCCACCCAGTGGCAGGTGCTCAGCGCGGTTCTGCCCGTGTGCACGCTCGCGTCGGGCACGGTCGGCGAGGTAGCGTGCGGCACGCCCGCCGATTCTCCCGTCAAGTCCGTGGGCTGGGACGAGGTCGCCCCCGCTTCTTCCGAGACTCCGTCCTCCGAGCCTGTGTCCTCCGCGAGCGCCGTCGTCACTCCGGACGAGGTCTCCCCCGCTCTCGGTGCACCCGTTCCCTCTGCGGGCGCGCAAGCGACCCCCGAGGTGTCGTTGACTCCTGATCCCGCCCCCGCCGATTCGGGCGACGCGCCTGCCGACGGCGAGGGTTCCTCCGCCGATCTCTCCTGGCTCGCGGAGGCCTCGTCCGGGTCTGACGAACCGACGGGTGACGCCGACGATGCTTCCTTCTTTGCCGAGGATGACGATTCCCCCGCCGCGGCCTTCTTCGCGGCGGCTGCGGCCCCCTTCTTCGAGGAGGAGCCCCTTGGCTCTGAGGTGCCCGCCCCCCTCGCGGACGACGAATCTGACGAACCCGACGCGCACCCGTCGGCGCCCCTCCACGACTGCGAGGCTCCCGCAGCCGAGGCGTTGGCCCAGGCCGAGAGCACGGGGGAGGAAACGCAAATCCCCTGGTACGATCGCGAGGAGGAAGCGGAGGAATCCTCGCCGGGTGACGACCGCGTCTCCTCCGGTGACGCGCAACCGGACCCCGAACCCGAAGAGGAACAGGCATTATCCACCGCCATCGACGCGGAGCCGGGGTACGCGCCCGGGGAGCAGGGCAGCGAGGATCGTGTCTCCCCCTACGAGTACCTCTACGACGACGTTACCCGTGCGGGAACCGTCGAAGACGCGGCCGTTCGCCACGTTCGAAACTCCGATGTCATCGACGACGACCCCGTTCCCGTTCCCCCACCCCACGGCCCCTTCACCGGTAACGTGCAGGAGGCTGACCAGGAACCCACCCCCGCCCCGTCCCTGCCCATCTCGAGCGTTCCGCTCCCGGCCACGCCCGCGCAACCTGAACCTCCGCTTGACGTGCCACCCGGCGGCTTCTTCATCGACTCCGTCCCCGGGCTTTCCTCGGACGCGCACTCGACCCCCACGGCGAAGCCGAGCGCGACCTACCGCCGCTTCATGGAGGCCACAGCCGACGGCGACCACGATGGGATGACGATGCTCCCTCAGCGTGCCCGCGAGCTACGCGACTATGCCCGCCACGTCAACTCTGAACCCGACGAGTCATCGCAGTCCGCGTCCGTGCAGGTCTCGCCATCCGCACAGGCCTCCCCCGCCGCGGTCGGTCCGCAGGTCCTGGCCGTCTTGTGCGAGAAGGGGCACCCGAACGCGACCCATGCCTCGTCGTGTCGGATCTGTTCGTCTCCGCTGAGTAGCAGCTCCGTCACCGTCCCGCGCCCCAGCCTGGGCCGGATCGTCTTGTCGACGGGGGAAGAAGTGGCACTGGAGCAGGACATCATCATCGGGCGTCGCCCGCGATCGAGCGCAGGGGCCGGTCGGCAACCTGCGCGCCTGGTCATCGTCCCAAGCCCCCGCAAGCAGATCTCACGCAGCCACTGCGAGCTACGGATCGACGACTGGGACGTGCGCCTGCACGACCTGGGTTCCAATAACGGAACGTACCTGACGCGCCCCGGGCAGGCCCCCGTGCGCCTGGACGAGAACGTTCCCACGGTGCTCAAACCGGGAGACGTCGTCGAACTGGGTGAAGAGATCTCGTTCCGGATGGAGGAGTAATGCGACGGCCACTTGACCCCCCAGCGATTCCCAACGCGACGTTCGTCCGGCACCTCGGTTCGGGCGGTTTTGCCGACGTCTACCTGTTCCGCCAGCTGATGCCCCAGCGTGACGTGGCGGTCAAGGTCCTGCGACCGGACTCCAATGCCCAGGCCTCGGCCGCCTTCGACGCGGAAGTCAACCTGATGGCCCGCGTCTCCAACCACCCGTCCATCGTGTCCTTTTACACGGCGGGAATCACGGACGACGGCCGCCACTACCTGGTCATGGAATACTGTCCGCCCCCACACTTGGGCCAGCGCTCGAAAGAGCACCGGATCCCCGTGTCGCAAGCGCTCGACATCGGCGTGCGCATCGCCGGAGCGGTCGAGACGCTTCACCAGCGCGGGATCATTCACCGCGACGTGAAGCCCATGAATATCCTGTTCACACAGTTCGGGCACCCCGTCCTCACTGACTTCGGCATCGCCGCGCAGACAGGAATGGACGAGGAAACAGCCGGCGGGTTCTCCGTCGCGTGGGCGCCTCCCGAACAGCAGGACGGGACAGGCCCCTTCGGGCCCACGATCGACGTCTATTCCCTGGCTGCCACCGTGCACGGCATCCTGACGGGCCACTCGCCCTTCGAGGTTCCCGGAGGAGACAACCGCGAACTCTCCGTGCTCAACCGGGTGCTGCGCTCCCCTGTTCCCGCCATCGGTCGAAGCGATGTGCCCGCGGAACTTGAGCGTATCCTCGCGATCGCCATGTCGAAAGACCACAAGCGGCGCTACCAGTCGGCACGCGAATTTGCCCTCGCCCTGCAGCACGTCCAGTCCTCGCTGCGCCTGACCCCCACTCCCTTCGAGGCCATGGGCGTGGAGGCGCCCACCACCGCCTACGAGGACGACGAGGGGGATGAAACCAGCGCCGCGCCGATCGCCGTTTTCTCCTCGCATGCCCCGACCCCGGCCTCATCCATCGCGGACGAGGACGACCGAACCGTCACCGTCTTGACGAAGGTGGACCCCGCCCCGGCGCCCGCGAGCGCACCCGCTCCCGCCGCTGCGCACGCACCCGCCGCTGCGCACGCCTCTGTGCGCGCGCCCGCGAGTGCTTCCGCGCCCGCGTCGGGGGACGCGTCAGGGGCCGAGGACGAGGAACGCTCATCCAAGGGCTTCGGCGCGGTCGTGGCGGGGTTCTTGCTCGTGGTTCTGCTCCTCGGAGGCATCGCCTTCGGCGTGTGGACGGTGCTGCGCGGTGAGGGAACCACGAAGGCTCCCACGCAGTCCGCGGCCGACGTTCCTCCGCTTGACGGGCTTCCATCGGCCAACGCGAACGCGTCGGTCACAGGCCTGTCGGGGACGCTCACCCCCGATGGCGTGACCTTCACGTGGGACTCGGCGGGGGCGGGAACCACGTACCTGTACCACGTCGAGGACCCGAAGGAAGAGCACGCGGTACGCCAGACGAAAGAAACCTCGGTCACCGTGCCCGCCGTGCCTGGGCGCACGTGTCTGTCCGTCGCCGTGCGTAACTCGGACGGACGCTCGTCCAACGAGGCCATCGAATGCGTGGAGACGCCATGAGCACCGCGGGCAACGAGCACGAGGCGATCATGGAGGAGTCGGCGGTTGTCGACTACTGCGGCGAGATCTACCCGATCCGCGCGGATCAGGAATTCCTGATCGGACGCGAAGCCGACCTGTGTATCGACGACAATCCGTTCCTGCATCGGCGCCTCGTGCGCATCAGCTGTCACGACGGCATGTGGTGGCTGGATAACGTCGGGTCGCGCATCGCGGTCACCGTCGCCGACGAGTCCGGGTCTATGCAGGCGCGGGTCGGTCCCGGGGCTCGTATCCCGCTTGTGTTCGACTCGGTCATCGTCGTGTTCGCGGCCGGTCCCACGACCTATGAGTTCTCCGTCACCGTGAAGGGGACGACGTTCCGCAGCTACAGCGCCCCGGCCGTTGACTCCGGCGAGGTCACCGTCGGGGAAGCACGTTTCACGCCGTCACAATATCTGCTGATTCTGGCGCTGTGCGAACCCTGGCTGATGCAGGCCGGGTCGGGTCCCACCGACATTCCTCGTAACGTCGAGGCGGCGGCCCGGCTGGGGTGGTCGATCACCCGTTTCAACCGAAAACTCGACAACGTCGCCGACAAGCTCGATCGGATGGGTGTTCCCGGCATGCGCGGCCGGCCCGGGTCCTTGGCGACGCACCGGCGCGTCCGACTGGTCGAATACGCGGTCGCCGCGCGGCTGGTCTCCAGCGCCGACCTGCATCTTCTCGACGAGGAGAAACAACGTAACCGCGCCTGCCAAGCGCCCACCGGGAAGGACCGGAGATGAAAATCAAACTGACGCTGCGCGGGCGCGGACACAGTGACAACGACCTGCTGGTCACCACCGACTCAACTGCGACTGTCGGCGATGTCGCGGCTACCCTCGCGTCCTCGGGTCCGTCTAAGAGCGCGGGAACGCTCGCTTCTCCGGATTCTCTGACCCTTCGTGTTCTGGATCCTGCGGACGGGCGCATCGCTTCGGTTCTCCCCTCGTCTGCTTTCGTCACCGAGACGGGACTTCACTCGGGGTCTCTCGTCGACATCGTGTCGACGAAGGACGCGATCACCGCGGGCGGCGTCGCCGGTGAGCTGCGTGTCTTGGATGGAAACGACAGGGGCATGTGCGTGCCCTTGTACTTCGGCGGCACCACCGTGGGCCGCGCGCCCTCCTGTACGGTCATGCTCAACGATCGGCGAGTGTCAAAGACTCACGCGCGTATTACCGTCGGCTCCTGTATCGAGATTCATGACCTTAATTCCGCCAACGGCGTTCTCGTCGGCAACCATCGCGTCCAGCATGCCACGGTGACCCCCGGAGACGTGATTCTCCTCGGGGACACGCAAATCCAGCTGGTTCAGACGAAGATGCCCGAGTCGACGGGGGAATCGACTGACATTGGTTTCATCAGGTCGCCCCAGGTCATCCCTCACACGAGCGCTCGAACCGTCAAGCTCCCCGAGGCGCCCACGCGCCCCAAGCCGTCGCGTTTCCCGATCATCGGCCTCATCGCGCCGCTGATTATGGGCGTGAGCATGTTCCTCATGACCCGACAACTGACGAGCCTATTGTTCGTCGTCCTCAGCCCGGTCATCATGCTCGGCTCATGGTGGGATCAGCGCAGGCAGGCGAAAACCGAGTTCGCCGAGGCCATGGGACGCTTCGAGGATGCCCTGCGCATCACGTACCAGGACCTGGAGGAGAGTCGGCGCGAGGACGTGGAATCACGCCACGCGCAATATCCTCCGATCGACCAGGTCATCGCGGGGGCCCTGCGTCGCGACGGTTCATTGTGGATGCGGCGGCCGGAACACCCGGAGTTCCTCAAGTTTCGGCTCGGTCAGGGCACGGACGTCGCGAGGGTCACCATCGAAGGGGCGGATCAACACTCTGGGCTTCCGGAGGCCATCGCCAGGGTGCGTGCGCTCGCTGACGAGTATTCCCGGGTCGCACACGTTCCTCTCGTTGCGGATCTTCGGGCCTCCGGCGGCTTGGGCCTGTGCGGCCCGGCTGACATTCTCAGGCAGGCGCGCGGCGCGATTGCGGCGCAGTTGGCGGCGCAGTACTCCCCCGCAGAAGTCATCGTCACGTGCCTGACCTCCGCTGAACGGGTGGATGGCTGGGAGTGGATGAAGTGGCTTCCCCATTCCTCCTCCCCGCACTCCCCCTTCGGCTCCGGCATCCACCTGGCCTCCGACTCCACCTCGGGCAAGGTTGTGCTCTCGCAGCTAGAGGGACTCCTCGAAGCACGCAGCCAAGGGGATCCCAGCGAGGTCTGCGACCGAGGCCCCGACGTTTCTTCCGCACCGAAGGAGGAGGCCTCGGGCGAGGATTCAACCAAGGAGTATCCGAATCCCATTCCCGCGGTGGTCGTCTTCGTCGACGACGTGCTGGTGGACCGAGCGCGTCTGAACCGCATTGCTGAGCTCGGCCCCGACAGGGGAATCTATGTCGTGTGGATGGCCCCGACGTTCGCCGAGCTGCCAGCGGCATGCCGCTCGTTCATCGCCTTCAATGGCGCTCAGGCGTCCATCGGCGATGTCCGGGCCTCGCGCGCGCTCCAGGACGTGTCCGTGGACCGCGTGTCCGACGAGGAGTTGGCTTGCCTAGGCAGGTCGCTCTCGCCTCTCTTTGACGCGGGCGTCCCCGTCGACGATGACTCGGACCTGCCCGGCTCGATCTCCTACGTGGACCTGACGGGCCAGGAACTGGCGGACGATCCCCATGCGCTCATCGAGCGTTGGAGGGCCTCGCACTCGATCATCGACCGCGCTCCCGGGCGCCCACACAAGAAGATCCCCGCCGTTCCTCTGGCCGCCCTCGTTGGCCAGGGCGCGAGCGAACCCATGCAGCTGGACCTGCGCGTGCACGGCCCGCACGCGCTGGTCGGCGGCACCACTGGCGCCGGCAAATCCGAGTTTTTGCAGGCGTGGGTCCTCGGCATGGCTCAATCGGTCTCGCCTGACAGGCTGACTTTCCTGTTCGTCGATTACAAGGGTGGTTCCGCCTTCGAGCAGTGCACGGAGTTGCCGCACACCGTCGGCTTGGTCACCGACCTGTCGCCCTACCTGGTGCGCCGCGCCCTGACCTCACTGCGCGCAGAGCTGCGCTACCGCGAGCGGCTGCTGAGCGAGAAACGGGCGAAGGACCTCGTCACCCTGGAGAAGTCCGGGGATCCCGACTGTCCCCCCTCGCTCGTCATCGTTGTCGACGAGTTCGCGGCGCTCGTGAACGAGGTGCCGGAGTTCATCGACGGCGTCGTGGACGTTGCGCAGCGGGGGCGGTCCCTCGGCCTCCACCTTATCCTTGCGACGCAGCGCCCCGCTGGTGTCATCAAGGACAACCTCCGTGCGAACACGAACCTGCGCGTCGCCCTGCGTATGGCTGACATCGATGATTCCCAGGACGTGCTCGGCGACCACATGGCCGCCCACTTCCCGCAGAACACGCCCGGCCGTGCCGCTGCGAAAACGGGACCCGGCAGGATTTCGGTGTTCCAGTCGGCCTACCCCGGCGCCCGCACGACCGAGGGTCTCAAGACCACGCAGGTTGACATCGAAGCACTGGGCTTCGGCATGCCTCAACCGTGGAAGACGCCCGAACCCCCCAAGCCTCGCGACGATGTCCCCACTGACATTTCCCGCGTCGTTGGCACGATTCGTGCGGCCGCCGAGAAAGCGCAGATTCGCCCGCCTCGCAAACCGTGGCTGCCCGAACTCGCGCAGACCTACAACCTCGCGCATTTGCCCCAACGCTCCGACGATAAGATCGTCCTCGGAGTCTTGGACGATCCCGAGGAACAGACGCAGGAAGTCGAGTATTTCCGCCCCGATCAGGACGGACATATCGCCTACTACGGGGCGTCGGGTTCCGGAAAGACGACAGCACTGCGCTCACTCGCGATCGCAGCAAGCATCACGCCTCGCTCCGGTCCCGTCAATGTCTACGCCCTCGACTTCGCTGGCGGCGGCCTCGACATGCTCAAGAAGCTCCCCAACGTCGGCGACGTCATCGTCGGCGACGACGACGAGCGAATCGCGAAGCTCATCACCATGCTCGGCGACATCGTCGAGGAGCGCTCAGTCTCCTACAAGGCGATCAACGCCAACCACTTGACCTCCTACCGCGAGCTGTCGGGGCACAAGGACGAACCCCGATACCTGGTGCTCATCGACGGGATCGCAGCGTTCGCCGAGACGTACCAGCTCACTGGACGCTACGCGGCGATCTGGAGCCGCTTCCAGCAGGTCCTGTCGGATGGGCGCGAAGTCGGCGTTCACTTCGCGGTGTCGGCCGATCGACCGCAGGCCATTCCGAACTCGATCGCCGCGTCTTTCCAACGAAAAGTGGTCCTGCGACTGACCGACGAGGACGCCTACCTCTATTTCAATCTTCCACGCGATGTCCTGAGCGCGTCGAGCGCGCCCGGTCGCGCGATGCAGGTGGGTAACCCGAACCTCTTGCAGCTGCCGATCCTGGGCACGAACGTCACAGACTTCGCTCAGGCCAGGGAAATCGAGTCGCTCGCCGGGACCAGGTACATGCGTCAACGCACGCGGCCGGCGCCGATCCGTTCCCTGCCGCTCGATATACCGGCGCGCGAGGTCGACCTCACTGTCGATGGACGCCCGGTCATCGGCGTCGAGGCCGGTTCGCTCGCTCCGATGCCGCTGCGCCCTGCGGGCACTGTCGCCATCACCGGCCCCGCCCAGTCGGGCAGGACCAACATGGTCCGGTGGCTGGCCCGCAGCGTCCACCGCGCATTCCCGAACGCGGTCATGCTGCACGCGAGCGCACGCCGCTCCCTGGTGGCGAGGGAACCGCTGTGGACGGAGACGGCGCAGGGGGCGGACAAGATCGCATCCATGCTGATCAAGCACGCCCACCTGTTCGAGGAGGAGGCGCCGGACAACACGCCGGGAGTCGTCCTCTTCGTCGAGGGCATCGGAGAGTTCTCCTTCTCCGCGTGCGATCAGCAGCTACAGGACGCCATCGCCTCGTCGAAGGCCAACGGTCATCTGGTCGTTGCCGAGGCCGACGTGTCGGGTTGGTCGTTCGGCGGCTCCCTGGCATCGGGCGTGCGCAGCGGGCGAACCGGGATCGTCCTGTGTCCCTCGCCCGGTGAGGGCGAGAACGCTGTCGGCGTCGCCGTGCCCGGCGTCTCTGGGCGCGAGGCCGTGCCGGGCCGCGGGTACTTTGTCCAGTCCGGTAAGCAGTGGAAAGTGCAGGTGCCCCGAGTATGACAAGACCCGATGGGGACTAGTCCCCATCGCCCATGACAAGACCGAATGATAGTTTGAGGTTACGGGCTAATCACCCTATCCGACGTGGGAACCGTCGGCCCGAACACACCAGACCTCGATACCCACCCCG
>ERZ1674177.182-NODE-183-length-12344-cov-19.917975_pt1 | contig 12344 bp, 10 predicted proteins | sample MGYA00581287_ERZ1674177 | MGnify/ENA primary metagenome ERZ1674177 (study PRJEB41354, sample SAMEA4873336) | human saliva metagenome | biome: human-associated habitat [ENVO:00009003]; feature: mouth environment [ENVO:08000002]; material: saliva material...
AGTAGTGGGTGTCCTCGGCGAGCTTCGCGCCGCTCTTCACGTCGGTGGAGAAGGAGTCTGCCACCTTCGACGTGGTGCCCGAAGTGCTCGAAGCGGAGGTACTGATTGCACTCGATGCGCTGGCATTCGATGCCGAGGTTGCCGAGCAGCCGGTCAACGCCAGGGCTGCCAGGAGGGTAATGGAGGTTGCGCTCTTAATCATATTGCTCTTTTTCACGGGTTTTCCTTTGTGTTTGGGTGACCACTCGCGTAGAGCCAGCGCCACAGGGGTAAGACGTATGTGAAATGTGAATATGTGTGAGAGCGGTTATTGCCTGTGTGGGGCGAATAAAGCCGATGTTGTGCTTGGTTCGGGGGTATAGATGAGGGGCTGGGGGTGCGGGTAAGGTAGGTGCGCTACCCTACCCGCATATCCCAAATTGCCGTTTTAGCCAGATCGCTGTTTGAGCCAGATTGCCGTTTTAGGCGGCTGCGGAACGCTCGGTCAGCAGCTTCTGGTAATCCTCTTCGGTCATGTCATCCACGTTCAGGCGGGTGCCCTCAACCGGTTCCAGGTGCATCCAGTTCTTCAGGGTTTCTTCCCACTTGTTGCTTGCCAGCTGCGGGTTCAGCGCCGCCATACCGGTTGCAAACTTGGAAATCTTCGCGGGGGTGATGCCCGCATCCCAGAGGTGCTGGTCTGCCACGGAGGGCTCCACGCCGGACTTGGTTTCGATGATGACCGCGTTCGGCAGGCCGTAGGTGGTGCCGACCAGGTTGCCGTGGAAGTTGCGGTAGTTCACGCCCGCCATGAGGATGTTCTCGGACAGAGGAGTCCAGGTCAGGGCGTTATCTACGGTCATACGGGAGGCGACCGGGTTCTTCTCGCTCTGCGGCAGGAAGACCGTGGTACGGCGGTAGCCGGTGGTCAGGACCGCCTCGAGCTTGTGCACGGGGCCGGCGAGGATATCGCCGAGTGCTGCGGTGATGTACTCGTGACCTTCCGCGGTGAGCGTATCGCGGTTCTCGAAGGTGTACGGGATACGCTTCTTGACGGTCATATCCTGCTCACCGTCGGTCTTGACCTCCAGGAAGGTCAGCTCCGAGTCCAGGTAGCTACGGGTACGGATCTTGAAGGTGTCATCGCGGCTGTAGGCTGCCGAGTGGTAGCTCTGCATCTGCGGGGTGTCGAAGTAGACCGAGTCGTAGGCGAAGTCGCGCTGGCCCTTGATTTCCATGACGGAGGCGTCTGCGTCGAGCGTGGAGAGTACCTTGGCGGCGGTTTCTGCGTCGACAATGTACTTGCGGTCCACACGGGTCTGCATGGCTGCCTTCTCGTTCATGGCTTCCAGGCTGATGCTCTTCCACTCTGCGGGGATGATGTTTGCGGCTACATTAGTCATGGGTCTTCGTCCTTCTGGGGTGCTGCCCCTGCGTTTTGGGCTGTGCGCTGGGGCGGCGTGTCGTGGGTATCGGAGATGTTTGTGCGGTTGGAGTGAATCGGAGGCTTTTATACCGGTTGGTCTTACTTGCCTACCGGGGTGCGCTGGAGCGGAACCATCCGGGTGTCCAGGGTGGTGTGCGCCTCGGCGGTGGGAACCTGAGGTGCTGCCGGGTAAGCCGCAGGAGCCTGCGATGCTACCGTCTGAGCGGCTACAGGCTGAGCCGCCTCCACTGCCGCGGGGGTGCCGCCCTCGGGGGTTTCCTTGGGCTGGTAGGTGACGGTGGCGCGGGTCAGGTTGTTCACCATATCCAGCTCGGTAACGCTGACCGAGGTGACGGTGTAACCCAGGCGAGCGCTCAGGTATGCCTTGAGCTCTTCCTCGTCGCTGATCGCACGATCGGCGGTAACGGTCTGAGTCTTTTCAGTAGAGACCGGGGCGCTGCGCGAGTCGAGGACCGCAATCAGGGCGACCAGGGTAGCCATCAGGGCGAAGGCAATGTACGCCGGGCTGATGTTCACACCTGCGATCATGCCGACCGAGAGGGCGACGAAGTAGTAGCCGACCTCGCGCTGGCTCAGGGCGGTGGAACGCAATCGGATAATCGACAGGACACCGAAGAGGCCCATGCCCATGGCGGATGCGTTCGATCCGGCGGATACCAGCGCCACCGAGACCGTGAAGATGCCGGCGTTGATGACCGCGTAGGAAATCATCAGTTCGCGGTTGCGGTGCCGCACCATGTAGAGGGTGCAGAGGGCTGCGATGGCTATGGCATCGGCAATCGCCATGGTCAAAATATTCATCGGGGTTCTCCAGCTTTGTGTCGTGGTATCCGCTATGCTCTTCGCTGCCTGTTCTTCAGCTTCGGGCTGTGCGTTCTTTGTAGTATCTAGATTCCCGTGCGAGTCTGTGTTTACCCTGTGCTCGCCTTAACTTCGAGATAAGTGTTATGCGTCTCCGATAAACAGCCTTGTCAGTGGTGCTATTTGTCCGTAATTTTTTGCTTCTTTCGCGCCGTTCCCAGCATCCCTAACAGCCTCAAAAGGCACAAAAAATGGGCTCCCTCCGATATGGAGGGAGCCCATCAAAGTAGCTAAAAGCTTAGCGACTAGGCACTATTAAGCCTTCTTGCGCATGCGGGTTGCAACGATGGTCGCGCCACCTGCACCCAGAGCAATCAGGCCCAGACCAGCAGCAGTCATTGCACCGGATGCACCAGTCTTAGCCAGGGAAGAAGAGCTCTTGGAGGATGCGTTCGAGGAACCGGAGCCCAGGTTGTCGCCGGAACCCAGGTTGTCATTCGAGCCGGAGCTCAGGCTGATGCTGTCAGACTTCTTGGAGTTCTCGTAGTCAACGGGCTGCTCGCAACCATAGTCGTCGCCGTCAGCGTTGAACTTCTCGCGGTAATCCGGGTGGCTCTTGTGAATCGGTGCCAGACCTGCAGCCTCAACGTCGGCGCAGTTCTGGAAACGGAAGTGCTGCTCGCTGTCAGACTTCTGCTCATCGGACTTCTGATCCTCAGACTTCTGCTCTTCGGCAGGCTTCTGGTCCTCAGCGGGCTTGGTTTCCTTAGCGTCCTCAACTGCGGGTGCGGAGGTCTCTTCAGCAGGCTTGGGAGCCTCGGTGGTCGGCTCAGCGGTTGCGTCCTTGGACGGCTCGGGGGTGGGATCCGGGGTCGAATCCTGGGAAGGAGCGGGGGTCGGGTCCTCGGTGGGAGCCGGTGCGGGCTGCTCCGCAACCTTGATGGTCACGGTAGCTGCCTTACCGCCACGGGGAACGTCGCCGTCCTTCAGGGAGCCGGACAGCAGGTAAATGTCAACGGAAACGCTGCCGTGCAGCTCTTCCTGCCAGGGGATGGTGGCGGAGAAGTTACCATCGCTATCAGCGTGGATTTCCAGGTAGTCCTGGCCGTTAATCTTAACGGCGCCCTTGTTCAGCTTCAGAGCCAGAACGGAACCGGAGGTGCCGTCAGCGGTCTTGAAGCCCTCGCCACCAATGTTCAGGCCCTGACCCTCATACCAGGTGTCGGGGGCAATGAACTGTGCAGAGTCTGCGTAGGTGTAGACAGTCTGAGGCGCGCCTTCAACAGCGAAGGTTGCGGGGACGGAAGTAGCAACGAGACCACAGCCAATGAGGGCGGTGGCACCGATGCGTGCAATGTTGTTTCGAATGTTCATGCCCCCCATTCTAACGAGCGAAGCTTGGGATACCGGCTCCCAAGACGCCAATTTGCCATGACCTGACTCACAAACCGGGGTTTTCTTGAAGGTTTATTGAAGGCATGGTTGAACCATAGAGACCTTTTGCACCGCCGTGCACCCCTAAAGTCTCAATTGAGACTTGAAGAAACCAGCAAGTACATGCGCCATCCCACCGACACAACACGCCAACAAAAACCACCCCGTTAAACGCAAGAATCCCCTCCGCCGAACATTCAAAAGCGTTCAGGAGAGGGGACTCTCACGCACCGCACCGGGCGGTGACGATAGTTTTAGGAGTTCTTGCGGTTACGCACAGCGGTCACGCCAGCAACGCCCAGACCCAGAGCTACCAGGCCCAGGCCAGCCATGGTGAAGGCGTTGGAAGCACCGGTGTTAGCCAGGGAGGAGCGCTGAGCGCGGCTCGAAGTGGAATTGCTCGAAGAGGAGGAACCGCTACCCAGGTTGTCCAGGCCGCCAGAGTTGCGGGAAGAAGAACCCGAGGAACCGTTGGAAGAGGAACCGTCCGTCACCTCGCTGTTGATAACCTCGCAGCCCAGGCCGTTACCATCGTTGTCGAACTTCTTACGGAAGTCCGGGTGGCTTTCGTGAATGGGCGCCAGGCCAGCAGCCGCAACCTCTGCGCAGTTCGCGAAGCGGGTGCTCTCAGCCGAAGCGGTCACCTGCTCGGTAGCGGAGGTGGAATCACCCAGCTGATCCTTCGCTTCGTTCGCTACAGGTGCGTTCTGCTCAGTAGTGGCCGAAGCGGAAGCCGATGCGGAAGCAGAAGCCGAAGCAGAGGGGGTTGCAACCACAGAAGCGGAAGCCGACGCGGTAGCCGAAGGGCTCACCGAGGTTGCCGGGCGGTTCTTAATCTCAGCATCTACGGAGGCAACAACCTCATCAGCGGCAGTAGCCGAAGCCGAGGGGGTAGCGGATGCAGAGGGTGCAACAGAAGCGGAGGGGGTAGCCGCCACGGAAGCCGAAGCGCTCGCGGTCGCCGAGGGGCTCACCGAAGCGGTTGCGGAGGGGGTTGCTTCCTGAACGGAACGAGCCTCAATCTTCACGGTCGCAGCCTTACCGCCGCGGGAGGTGTCGTTATCCTTCAGGGAGCCGGAGAGCAGGTACACGTCCACGGAGATGCGGTTCTCCAGGTCGTCCTGCCAGGGAATAGAAACGGAGAAGTTGCCCTTCTCGTCAGCCTTAACTTCCAGGTAGTCCTGGCCGTCAATCTTGACGGTGCCCTTGTTCAGCTTAATAGCGATAACGGAGCCGGAGGTGCCGTCCTGAGTCAGGAAGCCCTCGCCGGTAACCTTCAGGGTTTCGCCCTTGTACCAAACCTCAGAAATGTGGGAAGTAGCCTTGTCGGAGTAGACGTGAGTGACGGACTCTTCGCCGTTCTGAGCGAACGTTGCGGGGATTGCGGTAACCACCAGGCCGCAACCAATCAGGGCGGTGGCACCGAAGCGAGTGATAGTGTGTCGAATGTCCATCCCATCATTTTATCCTCGCGTAATGGGTGTATCCGCCTGTCCAGGGGCTATTTAAAATGAATTACGCCACAAAGTAGCACTTTCGTGCAGTTAATGACGGGCCAACTACAGGTCAGTGCACGCGCGGCAAAATTCGCCGGGCGCCAGCGTTACCCAGTCGTGCCGGCGCCACCTAGTTGTGCCAGTGCTACTTAGTCGTCAATCTCGTCAAGCATGAGCTCCAGCGCCTCACCCACGCCGCTGCGCCACAGGTAGGTTGCCTTCGCATCCGCACGACCCGGGCCGCCATTGATGATGGCGACCGGCTTGCCGGCGCGCAGAGCCTCCAGCACAATCTTGTAGCTACTCATAACCGCCACCGAGGAGCCCACCACCAGCAGCGCCGAACATTCAGCGAGCATGGCGTCCTTACGTGCCTTACGTTCGGCGGGCACGGACTCGCCAAAGTACACCACATCCGGCTTGAGGCGGGTCGAACCGCAGGCGATGCAGGGCACCATCTGAAAATCGCGGATATAGCGCTCGTCCAGCTCCACGTCACCGTCAGGGTTCACGCGCAGGTCTTCGTCTTCCAGGCGCGCCAGGTAGCCGGGGTTCGCCGCGTCCAGGCGCGCATCCAGGCTTTCGCGGCTCTCATCCTGCCCGCAGTCCAGGCACACAATACGGGAGAGGTCGCCGTGCAGCGCCAGCAGGCGGCAGCTTCCAGCGCGGGCGTGCAGCCCATCCACGTTCTGCGTAATCACGCCGCTCACGGCACCCAGCTGCTCCAGCTCGGCGAGCGCATAGTGGGCGCGGTTCGGTTCGGCGCGGCGCATGCGGCGCCAACCAACGTAGGAGCGCGCCCAATAGCGTTGGCGGGCGGCGTCATCGTAGCGGAATTCCTGGTAGGTCATGGGGCGGTGGTCGTGCAGGGAGCCGCCGGGGCCGCGGTAGTCGGGGATGCCGGATTCGGTGCTCACGCCCGCGCCGGTGAGCACGAGGACCTTACCCGCCTTGAGTAGCTCGGCAATACCTGCGGCGGCGTACTCCTCATCGTGCGGGGTCGCGTTCTCGGAGACGACTCGCTGAATGGAGCGGATCGCGGCACGGTGCACGGAGGCGATTTCTTCGCGCTGTTCACCGGCTGCGGCGAAGTTCTGTTGATCAGTCCAGCGGTCCATTCTTCTCCTCAATGCTCTGTGCTCTCGTACGTTGTTCTCGTACGTTAAAGGGCTGTGGGGCACCCCCATTTCGAGGGTACCCCACAGCCTATTTCTTATGGTTTCGAACTGGCAAACTCAGCCACAGGCTAAGTCCGCCCAACTAGCCGAGCCCAGCTAACTAACCGGGCCTATCCAGCCAGCCGGTTGAGTTTTAGTCCTCAGCCTTCTGCTCACGCTCGGAGGTCACCGACAGGCCGTCGCTGGCAACGTCCGGGTTCACGTCCACGGTCACGGTGTCGCCGTCGTGGATGGCACCGGAGAGGATGCCGCGAGCCAGGCGGTCACCAATCTCGCGCTGAACCAGGCGGCGCAGCGGGCGGGCACCGAATGCCGGGTCGTAGCCGGTCTTGCCCAGCCACTCGAGGGCTGCCTCGGTGACGTTCAGGGTGAGGCGGCGGTCCTCCAGACGCTTGGCCATGCTCTTGACCTGCAGGCCCACAATCTGGCCCAGGTTCTCAGCCGACAGGGGCTGGAACATGATGATGTCGTCCAGTCGGTTGAGGAACTCGGGGCGGAATGCCTGGTGCACAACCTCCATAGCCTTCTCGGAGCGCTCGTCGAAGGGCAGGTCCTGGTTGACCAGGTACTGCGAGCCGAGGTTCGAGGTCAGGATCAGGATGACGTTGCGGAAGTCCACGGTGCGGCCCTGACCGTCGGTCAGGCGGCCGTCATCGAGCACCTGCAGCAGGATGTCGAAGACCTCGGGGTGTGCCTTCTCGACCTCGTCGAGCAGGACCACCGAGTAGGGGCGACGGCGTACAGCCTCGGTCAGCTGACCGCCCTCTTCGTGGCCGACGTATCCGGGAGGGGCACCGACCAGGCGGGAAACGGTGTGCTTCTCGGAGTACTCGCTCATGTCGATGCGCACCAGGGCACGCTCGTCATCGAACTGGAACTCAGCCAGTGCCTTAGCCAGCTCGGTCTTACCAACACCGGTCGGGCCCAGGAACAGGAAGGAACCAATCGGGCGGTTCGGGTCGGAAATACCGGCGCGGGCGCGGCGCACAGCGTCAGAGACAGCGACCACTGCGGCTTCCTGGCCGATGAGGCGGGCACCGATGCGCTTCTCCATTTCGAGCAGCTTCTCGGACTCGCCCTGCATCATGCGACCTGCGGGAATGCCGGTCCAGGAGGAAATCACCTCGGCGATATCGTCCGCGGTGACCTCTTCGGAGACCATGGACTCGCTCTTGGCGGTGTCCTCGGCACGCTGTGCTTCTTCCAGCTCAGCCTGCTTTGCGGGAATCTCACCGTACAGCAGGCGGGATGCCTCAGCGAGGTTACCCTCGCGCTGTGCAACCTCTGCACGGGAGCGCAGCTCGTCGATCTGGGTCTTGATGTCACCCACGCGGTTCAGGCTAGCCTTCTCGGCCTCCCAACGAGCGTTGAGGGCGTCGAGCTGTTCCTTCTTGTCAGCCATGTCCTTGCGCAGCGCTTCCAGACGCTCAACCGATGCGGGATCGGTCTCGTCGGCAAGTGCCAGTTCCTCCATGGTGAGGCGGTCCACGGCGCGGCGCAGCTGGTCGATTTCCTCCGGTGCGGAGTCAATTTCCATGCGCAGGCGGGATGCTGCCTCGTCAATCAGGTCAATTGCCTTGTCCGGCAGCTGACGGGAGGGAATGTAACGGTTGGACAGGGTTGCTGCGGCAACCAGCGCGGAGTCAGCGATCTGCACCTTGTGGTGTGCTTCGTAGCGTTCCTTCAGGCCACGCAGAATACCGATGGTGTCCTCGACGCTGGGCTCGCCCACGTACACCTGCTGGAAGCGGCGCTCCAGGGCGGGATCCTTCTCGATGTTCTCGCGGTACTCGTCCAGAGTGGTCGCACCGATCAGACGCAACTCGCCTCGGGCAAGCATGGGCTTGAGCATGTTGCCTGCGTCCATGGAGCCTTCGGATGCGCCAGCACCGACGACGGTGTGAATCTCGTCGATGAAGGTCACGATCTGACCCTCGGACTTCTTGATTTCTTCGAGGACTGCCTTCAGGCGCTCCTCGAATTCACCGCGGTACTTTGCGCCTGCGACCATGGAGCCCAGGTCCAGGCTGATGAGGGTCTTGCCGCGCAGGGATTCGGGCACGTCGCCGGAAACCATGCGCTGTGCCAGGCCTTCCACGACGGCGGTCTTACCGACGCCGGGCTCACCAATCAGCACGGGGTTGTTCTTGGTACGGCGGGAAAGCACCTGCACGACGCGGCGAATCTCAGAGTCACGGCCGATGACCGGGTCAAGCTTGCCCGCGCGGGCAATGGCGGTCAGGTCGGTGCCGTACTTTTCGAGCGCCTGGAAGGTGCCTTCGGGGTCGGGGGTATCCACGGTGCGGTCTCCTCGGACGGTGGGGATGGTCTGTGCAATGAGCTCTGCGGTAGCGCCGAGCTTGTGCATTGCTTCAGCTGTGCTATCGGTGCCGCTGGCAATGCCGAGCAGAATCATTTCGGTAGAAACGTAGGTATCTCCGAAGCCCTGGGCGCGGGTCTGTGCCGCCTGCAGAGCGGAGAGCGCGGCACGGCTGAGGGAGGCGTTCTGCACGGAGGTACCGGATGCCTTCGGCAGCTTCTTGATTTCAGCGGATGCCGCCTCGGAGATAGCGTCCACATCCAGGCCTGCAGCCTTGAGGACTGCTACGGCGACGCCTTCACGCTGGTCCATGAGGGCCTTGAGGATGTGCGCGGTTTCAATAGTGGGGTTGCCGGCGGTTTGAGCATTAGTATTTGCCGCCGAGATGACTTCTTGACTCTTGGTGGTGAACTTGTTGTCCATGGTGTTCCTTTCGTATTTCGAGGGGCTTATCCTATGCGCCCCTGCATTACATAACTTGAGTCTACTCCACTCAACTATGTTTCGCAAGCCTCCTGCAAAAAAATTTTCGTATTTTTCGCCCCACCTCACACCCCCTGACCCCCAAACAAAAGCCCCAGTCAAAACTGCATTGTTATACTGATCGGACTCTCGCTGGATTTGCTTGGGAGTCGCTCCCAAGTTGTTAGATGATTATGTTCCATTCATTGACTGAAGAAGGAGAGTGTCATGCTTGACGCGTTGACCATGTCTGACGGTCGTTCCATCCCCGCTCAGGGTTTCGGAGTTTTCCAGATTCCAGCCGAGCAGACTGCTGACGCGGTGGCTCAGGCTATTGAAGTCGGCTACCGCCATATCGATACCGCACAGTCTTACTTCAACGAGGAGACCGTAGGTGAGGGTATCCGTCGCAGCGGGATCGACCGCAGCGAACTGTTCGTCACCACGAAGGTCTGGTTGGACAACTATGGTGAGGATGCCACCTATGCCAGTGTGAAGGCTTCTCTGGAGAAGCTGGGGCTTGAATATGTGGATTTGATGCTGTTGCATCAGCCGTTCAATGATGTTTACGGTTCCTGGCGGGCCCTGGAGCAAGCCCAGGCGGATGGGCTGATTCACTCCATCGGGGTCTCTAACTTCACTCCAGCTCGCCTGCACGATCTGGGTTCGTTCAACGCCGTCTATCCGGTGGTTAACCAGATTGAGATTAACCCCTTCCATCAGCAGGTGGAGCGGGTTGCTGAGCTGCAAAAGCTCGGAGTTACCGTTGAAGCGTGGGCACCCTTTGGTGAAGGCCGCTCAGGCTTGTTCGACAATCCAGTGTTGGCTGGTATTGGCCAGCAGTACGGTAAGTCAGTGGCGCAAGTGGTGTTGCGCTGGCTGTATCAGCGTGGGATTGTGGCACTGTCCAAGTCAGTACACCCGGAGCGGATGCAGCAGAACTTCGCGATTGATGATTTCGCTCTGACTGAGGCGGATATGGCCACTATCGCAGGTTTGGACGCCGGGGCGTCATTGTTCTTTGATCACGAGGCAACCGGCACGGTGGATTACTTCACCAATCTGATTGCTCAGCGACGTAACAACAGCTAAGGCACTCATGAGTAGGTTGTATTCAACGAAGGAGGCAGCTGAGGTCAGTGGTATCGCGGTTGAAACCGTGCGCTACTACTGCAAAATCGGTCTAGTCCCCCGAGTAGTGCGAGATGAGAACAACTACCGTGTCTTTGACGACCACGACATCGCCTGGCTCAAGGGCCTGCACTGCCTGCGCGAATGCGGCATGGGTATCGAGCAAATGCGCCATTACATGGAACTTTGTCTCCAGGGAGAAGAGAGCATCCCGGAGCGCGAAGTCATGCTGATTGCGCAACGCCAGGTTGTTGAGGACAAAATCGCGCTACTTAAGGAGAATCTGGAGTTTATTGATTCGAAGATGGAGTTCTATGCCGGAGTGCGTTCCGGCGAGATTGAATACCAATCGAGTCTGTTGGCCCCAGTGTCATCTGAGACTGCCTGATTAGCCTTCTTCAGAACACTAACCGCAGGTAGGCAGGATGATTCCCAGCATACCTGGATTTCGTGAGCCCAAAAACGACCCCACATTCTACTCAAAGGAAGAACGTTCTTATGTCAATAAACGACAGTGTTCGGTTCACGCCCCAGGAAAAGCCGGTCCTCATTCTGATTCTATTAACGTATTTCATGATCCTGCTGGATTCTTCCATTGTCTTTACTTCCGTACCGGTGATGAAGGCAGATCTTGGTCTTAGTGCTACCGAAATGTCCTGGGTGCAAGATGCTTACACTCTGGCCTTTGGCGGGGCACTCTTACTGGGCGCACAATTGGGTGAAGTGTGGGGCCGTACCCGTGTTTTCTTGGGCGGTTTGATCGTCTTCGCGGTGGCTTCCCTGATCGTGGGAATGGCCTCAACCGCTCATATCCTGATCGCTGCACGTGCCCTGCAGGGCCTTGGCGCTGCTGTAGTTGCGCCCACGTCCCTGACGCTCATTACGGCCGTCTTTCATGACACGGTCAAACGGACCCGAGCCACAGCTGCCTACGGCACAATGGCCGGTCTGGGATCCTCTGGCGGCATGCTGATCGGCGGGTTGATCACTACTTTCTTATCTTGGCGGTTCGGGTTCTGGATTAATGTCCCCATCGCGGTGGTAGTACTCGTGCTTGCCGTGCGGTTTTTACCTGCTTTACCTTCACGGCCGGGCCGGTTCGACGTGCTGGGTGCGGTCCTGCTGACCGGTTCCATGTTTCTGATCACCCTAGCCCTAGTGGAACGCAGTGTTCTGCCAGGAATAATTGGGGCGATCGTTCTTGTCATGGCAGTCGCATGGGAGCGTAAAGCTTCTGCGCCAATTCTTCCCGAGCACCTGTGGCGCCACCGGGTTCGTGGCCTGACACTAATTGCCCGACTCCTGTTTGCCGCGTCCCTTTTCGGCATGTACTTCATGACCACCCAATACTTTGAGCTCACCCTGGGATACTCTGCCCTGACCGCCGGTTTGCTCATGCTCGTCAATTGCGTCCCGCAAGGTGTCATCGGGATTATGGTCAGTTCCCTTGTCACTCGTTTCGGGCTCCGGCGCCTGCTCCTAACTGGACTTGCGAGCACTGCCGCGGGGCTCGGCTTGATCGCCTGGGGCATGCACGGCTCCCTCCCAATTCTCCTACTTGGCATGGTCCTCACTGGACTTGGGCAGGGTGCATCCTTTGGCCCAATCACCTCCGTGGGGATCTGGCAAAGCAGCCCCAGCGAGGCGGGAGCTGCTTCCGGCATCGTCAACACCGGCCACCAAATGGGTGCTACCACGGGAGTTGCCGGACTTACCAGTCTTCTCGCGTTTAGTCCGCACTATTCGACGCCATTGGCTGTTTCCGCCATCCTCATGGTCGTAGCACTGCTCGTCATGCTCGCCGCAACACGCAAGCTTGAGAACTAATATGGCTCTTCCGAGTTGAGTGTGGGTGACCGGGTGTTGCGGGTAAAGGTCGAGGTCCTTATAAAAGTAAAATGTTTGGAAGAAGGTGTCACACAGGCACAGATGGCGCAGATGGTTGGCACCTCCGCACCGTATATTAGTAGGCCGATAAACAAGAAAGAGGGCATCATCAATAAGGTCTTTGTTGATATGCTCGATAAGCTGCGCTACGACATCCAGCTTGCCTATGCGAAGAAGAAAGGGGCTCCTGAAAAATGAGCAAAGAAAGA
>ERZ1674177.188-NODE-189-length-12054-cov-6.458622_pt1 | contig 12054 bp, 9 predicted proteins | sample MGYA00581287_ERZ1674177 | MGnify/ENA primary metagenome ERZ1674177 (study PRJEB41354, sample SAMEA4873336) | human saliva metagenome | biome: human-associated habitat [ENVO:00009003]; feature: mouth environment [ENVO:08000002]; material: saliva material...
GATGGTGGCTTCGTCGCCGGGAATGGGGGAGTAGTCAGGGTTGTGGGGGAGGAGCCACACGTGTCCGCCCGTGATGGAGAGTTCCTTGACGGTGGCTTCGCCATCGATCATGGCGGCCACGAATTCTCCGTTGCGCGCCTCGTTTTGGGAGCGGATGACGACGTAGTCTCCGTCGAAGATGCCGGCATTGATCATGGACTGTCCGCTGACCTCGAGCATGAAGAGATCTCCGTGCCCCGTCATGGAGGTGGGCAGATGGAACACGTCCTCGACGTGCTGCTCAGCTGTGATGGGCGAGCCTGCCGCGATGCGGCCGACGAGTGGGATCGCCGTGCCCTCTTCCTCCACGTGGGAGACGGGGATTTCGATGCGGACGATGGGGGAGGGGGCGGGCGCCTCGATGCCGAGCTCGCTGCGCGCCTTGTCGGTCAGGTCGAGGGCGCGCGGCAGACCTGGTTCGCGGGCGAGGTAGCCCTGCGCCTCGAGTGCGTCGAGGTGGTGTTTGACGGTGGAGGGGGATGCCAAGCCGACCGCGGATGCGATCTCGCGCACAGAGGGAGGGAAGCCGCTCGAATCGAGTTTTTCGTTGATAACTCGCAGAATCGCGCGGTGCCGATCGCTGATCGAACGCTCGGTCATGGGTGCTCCTCCGTGGTTGGTGGACGCAGATGTGCATGGGTGGTTGTCCACTGGTTACGTCAAGTTTAAGCCGAATTGGCGGGAAATGAAACATATGTTCGAGTGTGCCTCGACATTCGTTTCCCGCCGTGCTATCGTACAGGTGTTCGACGAACATGTGTTCGATACCGTTTCCCTGGAGGTCGTCATGAGTGTTTCCTTCGCTACCAAGCCTGCCGTCTCGTTCCCGGCGCGCCGCTCGCCGATGCGGGTGGCGCAGGATGCGCCCCTGGCCACTGTTCGCGACATTTCCTCGGCCCCGTCTGCGCGTCGCCGCGTGGAGGCGCAGCGCAGTGATGATCCGTCGTTCCTGCGGGTTCCGGCCGCGCCTCGTCGTTCGGTTCGCTCCTCCCGGCGCGGGATCGTCGTCGGGACTCTCGCAACGCTCGTGCTGTCGATCGGCGCCGGTGCCCTCGGTCTGGCCCTCCAGCCCGCGGCGTACGACGGGCCGACGGTCGTGAAGGCGGCCGTCAGCGGCGACTCGGTCTGGTCGCTCGCACAGGGGGTGAAGAGCGAACGTCCCCTCGAGGAAATCGTCTCGGATATCGAACGTCTCAATGATCTGAGCGGGGCCCTGCAGCCGGGTCAGCGCGTCGTCGTGCCCGTCCGGTAACGGTGACAGGTGGGACTCCTGTGACAGGTCAGTGCCTGAGCGTGTACCGTTGAAGGGTGCACTGCCCTTTCTGCCATAACCCTGATTCGCGCGTCGTCGATACGCGCATCGCGGATGACGGCGCCTCGATCCGGCGCCGTCGCGAGTGCACGCACTGCAAGAAACGCTTCACGACCCTGGAGACGTCGTCGTTCCAGGTCGTCAAGCGCTCCGGAGTCGTCGAATCCTTCTCACGCAACAAGGTCGTCTCCGGCGTGAAAAAAGCCTGCCAGGGCAGGCCCGTCTCCGACGATCAGCTCGCCATCCTCGCCCAGCAAGTCGAGGAGAAACTGCGCTCCACCGGCGTGTCCAACGTGTCGACCAACGAGGTGGGAAAGGCCATCCTGCCCTTCCTGCGTGACCTGGACGTCATCGCCTACCTGCGCTTTGCATCCGTCTATCGTGCCTTCGACACCCTCGAGGATTTCGAGGATGCGATCCAGGCGTTGCGTGAGCGCTCGCAGGCCCCAGTGGCACCCGATGAGGTGGGTGAGGAGCCCGTCAGCGCCTCCGCGCCTACCAAGAAGCCCCGCAAGACGCGCGCGAGTCGCAAGCGTGTCGCCGGGCCGACCCTCCTCGGAGACGAGTAACGCCCGCATCGAAGCGATGCGGGCGTCTCGGTGGGGAGGGAGAACGGCTCCTAGTGGCGCTCCTCGTTCGTGCCATGGCCTCCCGACGTCAGCCTGCGCATGGCGGCGCTCGCCTCGCTGGTGACCTCTGAGGCCGCTTCACGTGCCTCCGCAACCTTCTCCGACATGGACTCGCGTGCCCCGGCCACGGCCTCGCGGGCGCCGGCCGCCGCCTCGGAGGCAGCTCCGCGCGCGTCCGCCACGGCCTCGGACATGGACTCGCGCGCGTCCGCAATGCGCTCCGACATGGACTCGCGTGCAGCGGAGAGGGAATCTCGCGCCCCGGCCACGGCCTCGGCCACGGCCTCGCGGGCACCAGCCACGGCCTCGGAGGTTGCCCCGCGCGCGCCCACGATCTGCTCGCGCACCTTCTTGCGCATGACCTTGCCCAGCTGGGAGCGCGGCAGCTCGCTCATGACGACGACCTGACGGGGCAGGGCGTAGTGCGCTAAGGACTTTTCCGCCCAGTTGCGCAGGTCCGTGAGCGTGACCGACGCGCCGGCCTCGAGCACGACGGCGGCGACGACATCCTCGCCGCTCTCGCCGGCGGGGACCCCCACGGCAGCCACGTCGAGGATGCCGGGCATCGTGCGCACCGCATCTTCGACCTGAGAGGGATAGACGTTGAAGCCGGAGGAGTTGATCATCTCCTTGCGTCGGTCCGCCATGTAGATAAAGCCGTCGCGCACCTGGACCAGGTCGCCCGTGCGCAGCCAGCCGTCGGCGGTGAACACCTCCGCGGTCTCCTCGTCCTGATTCCAGTACCCGGAGAAGACCTGCGGGCCGGTTGCGATGAGCTCGCCGACCGCGCCGTCCTCGACGTCGCGCGCGGGGTCCTCGGGGTCGACGATGCGCACCTGCGTGGAGGGGAAGGGAATACCCAGCGCCCCGCGCGCCCGCGAGGAGGCCAGGGGGGAACCGAGGAGGATCGGGGATGCCTCGGTCATGCCGTAGCCTTCGATCATGAGGCCGCCGGTCGCCTCCTCCCATTTGTGGGCCAGAGGCGCCGACAGGGGCATCGCGCCTGACAGGGAGAAGTGGATGGAGGACAGGTCCACGTCCGTGCCCTCGGCTGCCGCCAGCAGGCGCTCGTACATGGGGGGCACGCCCAGGAAGAACGTGCAGGGGAGTCGGCGCTGGGCGGCCAGGACCAGGGCGGTGTCGAACTTCGGGAACATGGCGACGGTCGCCCCCAAGCGCAGGCCCGCCAGGAAACCGATCGTGAAGCCGAAGGCGTGGAAGAGGGGCAGGATGCAGTAGAAGACCTCGGCGCCCTCGTGCAGGACCGGCACCCACGCGATGGACTCCTCGACGTTGGCGCGCAGGTTGGCGTGCGTGAGAGCCGCCGCCTTGGGCACGCCCGTCGTGCCGCCCGTGTGGATGAGCAGGGCGACGTCGTCCATGGAGGAGGGGCACTGCCCGTCCCAGGGCGCCGCGGCACGCATCGCCCGCGACCAGGAGCGAGCCCAGGCGGGACGCGGGCTCGCGAGCTGTTCGCGCTTGGCGCGCGCCGCCTTCAAGGGGAGCTTGAGCGCCATTCTCGAGGCCGTGGGAAGCGCCGTCGTTAGATCCATGGAGAAGGTGGTGTGCCCGCGCCCGAGGAACGTCAGTTTCTCCAGGGTCTTCGACCAGGCGATGGTGACGCGTGCGCCGTGGCGCTCATATTCGCCCTGCAGCTCGCCGGAGGGTGCGAGCGGGTTGTGTTCGACGACGATGGCGCCGAGTAGCATCGTTCCGAGGACCGCGACCGCGTGCTGTGGGCAGTTGGGCATGACGAGGGCGACGCGGTCGCCGGGGCGCACGCCCGCCTGATGGAGTGCGCCCGCGCAGCGACGCATCTGTTCGGCCAGCTCGGCGTAGGTGAGCTGGCGCGCGAAAAAGTCGATGGCGGCGCGCCCCGGGTAACGGGAGGCGACCTCCAGGACCATCTCGGAAATCGGCTCGGTGGGGGTGGCGATCTCGTAGGCAACTCCGGGCGCGTAGAGCGCGCGTAGCCTCGACGTCAGGTCCATCTGTCCTCCTTTGGGGATGCTTCCCCTACGATACCGTAAGTTACGGTCCCGTTTGACCAGCTGAGAACGCGACGAAGGCGACAGTCTTACAGTGGAGTCGCGATCAGTCGGACCGTCTCGGGCAGGTGCGTGAGCTCCTCGAGCGCCTCGCGGCCAAGGCCCGCGGAGATGTCGGTGAGCACGTAGCCGACCTCGTCGACGGTGGCCAGGATCTGCGCGTCGACGTTCGCTTCGGAGGCAGCGAAGATCTGGTTGACGCGGGCCATGACGCCGGGGACGTTGCGGTGAATGAGGCGGATGCGGTAGCGCGAACGCTTGCCGACGTTCATCGTCAGGTTCGGCAGGTTCACGCTCATGTCCGTGGAACCGCTGGCCTGGTATTCGCCGATCTTGGCGGCGACGAAACGGCCGATGTCGTACTGCGCCTCCTCCGTGGAGCCGCCGATGTGGGGGGTGAGGATGACGTTGTCGAGCGTGGCCAGGGGAGAGGAGAAGGGGTCTCCGTTGGCGCGCGGCTCCTCGGGGAACACGTCGATGGCCGCGCCGCCGAGGTGTCCGGACACGAGCGCGGCGTGCAGGGCCTCCACGTCGACGACGTGTCCGCGTGAGAGGTTGATGAACAGGGTGCCCGGCTTCATGAGCTCGAACTCGGTGCGGCCGATCAGGTTCGTGTTGGACTCCTGGCCGTCGACGTGCACGGAGATGACGTCCGCTTCGCGCAGGACAGCTTCCATCGTGGGCATCTGCGTGGCGTTGCCCAGGGCGAGGCGCTCGGCGGCGTCGTAGAAGATGACGTTGAGGCCCATGGCTTCGGCCAGGACGGACAGCTGGGTGCCGATGTTGCCGTAGCCGATGATACCGAGTGTGTGCCCGCGCACCTCGTGGGCGCCGTCGGAGCTCTTATCCCACACGCCGCGGTGCAGGCGCGAGTTCTTCACGGTCACGCGGCGCGACAGGTCGATGATCTCGCCGATGGCGAGCTCGACGACGGAACGCGTGTTGGAGTAGGGGGCGTTGAAGACGGCCACGCCCATGTCAGTGGCGGTGGCCAGGTCTATCTGGTTGGTGCCGATGCAAAAGGCCCCGATGGCCTTCAGGTTTGGGCGCGCGCGCAGGACCCGCTCGGTGACCTCCGTCTTGGAACGAAGCCCCAGATAGTCCACGCCGTTGAGGGCCGCGATCAGGTCGTCCTCGGACAGGGCCCCTGTGACGCGGGTGACCTCGATACCGAACTTCGCGAAGATGTCGTCGGCGATGGGGTGCGGGTTTTCCAGAAGCAGTGCGCGTGTCATGGTTCCATCATGGCAGATGAGAGGGCGACCAGCGTGGGGTCCTCACTGTGTGGTCACTCGCTACCACTCTTCCATGCCGGCGGGCAGGGGGCCGGCGTGCACGACGTGGACGTCGTGGGTGGCGCGCGTGAGCGCAACAAAGAGGTCGCCGGTCCCGTCGCTCATGATCTCGCCGGGCTCCACCAGGATGACGGAGTCGAACTCGAGCCCCTTGGAGGCGTTGGCGGACAGGAGGGAGACGCGCTCGGACAGGGCGGTCTCGCCGTCGACGTCGGCGCCCCACGCCCGGGCGCGCTGCGCGCCGACGATGATGGCGATGCGCCCGCGCGAGGCGCCGGCCTCGCGATCAAGGCGCTGCTCGGCCTCGCGCTGGGCATCGACGACGGCACGCCACAGGGGGCTGTCGCGGCGCGACGAGGCCGGGGCCTCCTCGGGCGCGTCCGCGTGAGTCACGCGGTAGCAGCCCTCGACGTCGCGAACGGCGGTCATCGGGTAGAGGACGGGTGATCCTGCGCGCGCCACCACGCCCTCGGCAAGCGAGGTGAGGGTCGCGGGCGTGCGGTAGGACACGGTCAGCGCGTACTCGGCCGCGAAGGCGCGAGCAGCCGGCCCCAGGGCCTTCTCCCACGAGGGGGGCCGCGTGGAGCCCCGGCGCTGGTCGAGGTCGCCGACGACCGTGAAGGAACGCGAGGGACAGCGGCGCAGCAGGGCGCGCCACGCCATGGGGGACAGCTCCTGTGCCTCGTCGACGACGATGTGGCCGTACGCCCACGTGCGGTCCTTGGCTGCGCGCTCGGACAGGGGAGCCCACGACTCCTGCGCGGCGCTGTGCTCGGCGAGCATCTGGGCGGTGACGATGCCCCCGCCCAGGTTCTGTCCCTCGATGGCTGCGCGCGCCCGCTCAAGCTCTGCCGGATCCATTTCCTGGGAGGGAGCCGAAGAGGAGGGCATGGGCCCCAGCAGCTCCTCGCACTCGTCCAGGATCGGCACATCCGACACCGTCCAGGGCGCGCAGCGCGGCCTGGCGAGGAGCGCCAGCTCGTCGGGGCGCAAGGGAGACTTGGCGCGCCTGTTGGCCGCCGCCAGCACCTCGGGACGGGCATAGAGCCTGCGCAGCAGCGTCTGCGCGCTCGTCGGCATCCACGCCGTGTTGATCGCACGACGACAATCGACGGAGTCGCGAATCTCGATGAGCCACGAGCGCTTCACCTCCGGATCGACGCCGCCCTCGGAATCCGCATCCCCGGCCTCGCGCGCCAGGCGCAGCGCCAGCACGTCCATGAGCTCGCGCGCGAAAGACTCCCGCGCCACGTTGTGCGGCCGCCCCGAACGCTTGGCGCGCCTCCGGGCGCCCTCCACGTCCGCGCGCGTCAGCGTCACCGTCCGGTTCCACACGCGCAGCTCCTGATCCTCCCGGGGGAGCTTCGCGAGCGCGCGCACCGCCTCCTTGACGATTGCCGCCCACGCCGGGAGCCCCTTGATCCGAGCCACGGCCTCGTCCTCGCTGGCCCGGGCATGCACGCCCGGAACCAGGTCACCCACCGTCACCGACACGACGCCCGTCTCGCCCAGGGACGGCAGGACCTGCTCGATGTAGCGCAAAAACAAGCGAGAAGGACCAACGAGCAGCACGCCCGAGCGCTCCAGGCGCTCGCGGTGGGCGTACAGGAGATACGCGATGCGGTGCAGGGCGACCGCTGTCTTGCCGGTGCCCGGCCCGCCCTGGACGACCAGGAGGCCCTTGTCAGAGGCGCGGATGATGCGATCCTGCTCGGACTGGATCGTGGCGACGATGTCACCCATGCGCCCGTCGCGCGCCTCGCTGAGCGCATGCATGAGCGCGCCCTCGCCCTGCAGCTCCAGGCCGTGCGCGGCCGAGGCATCGAGCAGCTCGTCCTCCAGCCCCGTCACGCGCCGATCACGCGTCGAAATGTGGCGGCGACGCACAACCCCCTCCGGCTTGGCCGACGTCGCCTGATAGAAGGGACGCGCAGCTGGGGCACGCCAGTCGACGAGCAGGGGAGTCCCGTCATCATGGGACAGCGACAGGCGCCCGACGTGACGCGTCGACGAATCCACCATGTCGAGGCGGCCGAACACCAGGCGCTCCTCCACGCCCTCCAGGCGCGCGGCCATCTCACCCAAGTGCGCCGAGAGAGCCTCGCGCTCCGTCCACGCCTGCGCGTTGCCGACACCATGGGTCGAGTGAATGCGTCCCTGGCGCTCGCGGTAGGAGGCGCGCAGGGCATCCAGGCGCTCGTACGCGCTGTCGACAAACTCCTGTTCGGGCAACGGAAGGTCCGTGGGTGAGTGCTGCTGCGCGCCCGTGGTCATGGGTCCTCCTCGTTTTTGGTGGCCTTCTATTGTCCCTCACTTTTCGTCGCTGCGCTGTGAACAGCCGCTATTCAACTCGCGCGCTTCGCCCCAAGCTCAAATGGCGTTCCCGGGTGACGCGGCGGGTGCCTCGCGGGTACGTTAGACACGACGAAGAAGATCGAGCATGAGGAGGAGACGTGAGCATCAACGCGACCGACCTTTACGAGGATGGCCCCGCCGCGGGCGCAAAGGCCAAGATCCTCCTCATCCACTTCGACGGGGCGATCGACGCCGGTGGGGCGGGGCGCATGGCCATCGGGCAGATGCTGCGCTCGCTGCACAACGAGCGCGTCGCGACCTTTGACGCCGACGCGCTCGTGGACTACCGATCCCACCGACCGATTATCACCGTCGAGGACTGGGTGTCCTCCCCGGACATGGTGATGCCCCAGACCGTTCTCGACCTGGTCGAGGACGATATGGGTAACCCGATCCTGGTCCTGCATGGCGCGGAACCGGACGCCCACTGGGAGTCCTTCACCAACGCGATCAGCGGCATCTGCGAGCGCGCGGGCGTCGAGATCACCTTCTCGTTGCACGGCGTTCCCTCCGGCGTCCCCCATACGCGCCCGACCCCCGTGCACGTGCAGGCGACCGACGCCTCCCTGCTGCCCGCGGGTGGAGCCACGATCGCGAACCACATGCAGTTCCCTGCGCCCCTGTCGACCTTCGTGCAGATCCGCATGGGGCAACGAGGCACGGGCGGGCTGGCGCTGCTGGGTGCCGTCCCGTTCTACATGGCCGACACCGGCTACCCGGCCGCATCCTCGGCGCTGCTCACCTCCTTCGCGAAGTTCGCGGACCTGTCCCTGCCCGTCGGCGACCTCGAACAGGGCGCCGCCCAAGACCAGGAGAACATCGAGAAGCTCGTCGAGAACAACCCCGAGATCGCCCACACCGTGAGCGCCCTCGAAGAGCACTTCGACGCGTGGAGCGGTGGGGATGGGGCTATTCCCCTACCCGGCATGGGCCAGCCGCCTGCCGCGCGCGGAGAAGAGAAGACCACCAAGGACATTGGCGACGTCATCGAGGCCTACCTCGCACAGGTCTCGCGCGCCAAGGACGAGGAAATCCAGTCCGTCCAGCGCGCCCCTTGCGTCGATAACCCCGAGGAACCCCCCAAGCCCGACACCCTCGAAGACGTGCTCGCCCGCGTCGAGGCGCGCCGCAACGGCCAAGAGCCCGGGCCCTCCGCGCCGCGCCACCGCGCCTGAGCGCGGCGCGCGCCCGGCCTCGTCTGGGAGCGCCCGCCCGGCGTCGAACGGGAGCGAGACGGAGGGCAGGCCTCGTCAATGCGACGGGGGATAGCCGACCTGCTCATCCGTCAGGGGCGGGCACCCCGCCACCCAGCGCGTCAGCTCCCTCGGCCGCGTGATGCGCGCCGGAAGCGCGAGCGTTCGAAGAGCGCGATCGATCTCGTCCGCGTTGACGACGCCCTGATTGCAGGCGACGGCCACCACGTTGCCGCGGCGCCCACTTCGCCCCACCTTCGGATCCTGAATGGACGCCACGAAGGGGAAGACCTCCTGCAGCGCCGCCACGTCCTGGCGGGCGTTGGCCTCGCCCCCGTGCGCGCAATTGACCAGATAGACGCCCGAGGGGGCGAGAGTGCGGCGCGCCTGGCGGGCGCACTCGAGCGTGCGCAGGTGCCCCGGCGTCACGCCCGCAGCGAAGGCGTCACGCACAATCACGTCGAAAGCCCCCTCGCGGGCCGCGTCCAGGACAGCGCGGCCATCCCCCACGCGAATCTTGACCTGCGGGGCCTTGGGAATCGGAAAATGCTCGCGCACCTGCGAGGCCAGCGCCCCGTCCACCTCCACGGCCACGTGCCGAGACTGGGGATACCGCGCCGACCACGCGCACGCCAGCGCGCACGCGGCTCCACCCACATGCAGCGCGCGAAATCGATCCCCCTCGCCCCGCGACGCGGCCACGACCGCGCTCATGTGCTGCATGTACTCAAACTCCAGGTAGGTCGGGTCAGAGGTGTCCACCGCCGAGGACTCCACTCCATCGAGGAAGAGCGTGGCGCGCGGACCGTCCCATCGGATGCGCGCGGAGCCGAAATCCGTCTCGAAGGAGATGTCGCGTGACGAAGATGAGCGTGCCATGGTGGACACTGTAACCGTGCGACCAAGACATCGGAGTCAGGAGGTGACATGTCAAACGCTCCCAGGGATGCGCGCGCGAAACGTGACTGGGGATCGGATGACTCCGCCACGCCGATCCTGCACGTGGACATGGACTCGTTTTTCGCCCAGGTCGAGATGCGCGAAGACCCCTCGCTCGTCGGCAGGCCCATCATCGTGGGCGGCACCTCCGGGCGCGGCGTCGTCACCTCCGCGACCTACGAGGCGCGCGCCCTGGGTGTGCGCGCAGGCATGCCCACCTCGCGCGCCCGCGCGCTGTGCCCCACGGCCGCGTTCATCCCCGGCAGCCACTCCCTGTACCGCCGCTACTCCCGCCAGGTCATGGAGATTCTCGCCACCGTGACCCCCGACCTCGAACAGATCTCCATCGACGAGGCCTTCCTCGACGTGTCCGGTGCCCGGCGCCGCCTGGGGACTCCCACCCGCATCGCCCGCCTCATCCGAGCCCGCATCCGAGAGAGCGTGGGCTTGCCCGCCTCAGTGGGTATCGCCGCCACCAAGTCGGTCGCTAAGATCGCCTCCTCGCACGCCAAGCCCGACGGCCTCCTGCTCATCCCCGCACCAGCCACCGTCGACTTCTTGCACGGCCTGCCCGTCGGCGCACTGTGGGGAGTCGGCGGCAGGACTGGGGCCATCCTCGACCGCGAGGGTATTGACACGATCGGTGACCTCGCCCATGCCCCCGTTGCGCGCCTGTCCAAGCTGCTCGGCGCCGCCGCCGCCCACCATCTCCACGACCTCGCCTGGGGCATCGACCCACGCCCGGTCGCCGCCTCACGCCCCGAGAAGTCCGTCGGCATGGAACGTACCTTCGAGGAGGACGTGCGCTCGCGGGAGCTGATCGAGGAGTTCATCCTGGCCGCCGCTCACGACTGTGCGCGCAGGCTACGCGCCGGGGGAGTCGTCGGATGGACGGTCGGGATCAAGATGCGAGGCGCCGACTTTCACACGATCACGCGCAGCGTGAGCCTGGTCGCCCCCACCGACACCGGGCGAGACATCGCTCGCGCTGCCCAGTCTTTGTTTGCCCGCGAGGACATGCCGATCGGGGGAGTGAGGCTTTTCGGCGTGCGCGTGGAGGGCTTGCAGTCGCGTTCCGGTGGCGTGGCCGTGACACTGGACCGGGACGAGCGCCCCGCAGCCTCCGAGCGCGCGATGGATCAGATTCGCTCCAAGTTCGGTGCCGGGGCCCTGGCGCCGGCCACCCTCTTAGGAAAGAAGGTCCCGGGGAGGCGTTCCTTTGGAGCGGAGGACGGACACTCCTCGGGCAGGTCCGACTCGTCCGAGGCCTCGGCCGGGTCTGCCGGTGATGCGCGCGGCGAGCAGGGGATGCTCCTGTGAGCCGGTTCGTCTCCCGAGCAGGGCACACGCTAAGCTTGTGAGCAGTTACCGTCCGAAAGGGGCACGCAATGGCTCTCACCGAGTATGAGAAGAAGGTCCTGGAGCAGATGGAGGCGTCCCTGCGCGAGGAGGACCCCGCGCTGGCCTCACAGATGTCCGCTCCTGCTGCCGCGGAGGAGTCCGAGCCCTCGAGCGGGCCGCGGGCGCCTCGACGCATCGCCCTCGGCTTTGGGGGAGCTGTCTTGGGCATGGTCGTCCTGGTCGCGGCCGTCTCTTTGGGGTACTCGGTCGTGTCGATCCTGCTCGGGGTCGTCGGTTTCGCGCTGACCGTCGCCGGCGTCCTGTTCGCGTTGTCCCGCCCGGGGGCGGCGTCCTCGGAGGAGACGGGGCAGGCCGCCAAGCGGAAGAAGAGCAAGGAAAGCGGCGGCTGGGACTCTTTCATTCAGGATCAGGAGCGACGCTGGGACGACCGGAAGAACGACGACTGACCTGACCGACTGCCGGGTTGAGGGGCGGGGGTGCGCGTGGGCGCGCCCCCGCTTCGGTGTCTGTGAGGGGCGATCTAGCCTCCCTGCCGCGCTTCCCACGGCGCTCCCCACCGTGCCCCACGGGGTTCCCCACTCTCCTCCCCACCGCCCTCCACGGGTGGTGGAGCGGCGCCCGAGCGCGTCCCGGCCTCGTTGATAATCCGCGGATTATCAAGGAAATATCTCACGTGTGCAGACCGGGATTGACGTCGGCGGGTTGTGAATGGCCCTCCTCGCACGCAGATTGTGTGCTAGATTTCCTCCACTTTTCTCCACGGCAATTTTTCATTGGAAACATGCCAAAAATGCCATAAGTATCGCGCGCCACGCCGCACGTTTCTCTGTAAACATGGGGCTTGGTGGGTTAAAGTGGGGGAAAGTTCCGAACAGGGGAGGG
>ERZ1674177.191-NODE-192-length-11900-cov-4.948079_pt1 | contig 11900 bp, 8 predicted proteins | sample MGYA00581287_ERZ1674177 | MGnify/ENA primary metagenome ERZ1674177 (study PRJEB41354, sample SAMEA4873336) | human saliva metagenome | biome: human-associated habitat [ENVO:00009003]; feature: mouth environment [ENVO:08000002]; material: saliva material...
CATGTGAGTTTCTATTCCTTGCCATTTTAGTCCCTTTCTATCATACCAATGGTATGTAATTCTATTGTAGTGGAAGTAACTAATAATGTCAAGTTCTTTATTGGAATATGCAAAAAAAGCCTTACAATCAAGGCTTTTCATATTCCCTTTCGTTACAAGGTTTTTACGCTTTTACAAGCAATCCTACACACTCCACGTGTGCTGAGAGCTTTCTTCTATACTAATAGACGAAAGGGTGTGAAAATGATTTTTAAATGATACTGTGGAACGGAACAGTAGCCCTAGTATTGACTACTGTCGTTTCTATTCATATTGGCTATTCTAGGACTGAGATGAAAAAATCTATAAATGCTCAGAATAAAATTGAACCCGCAAATCTCCCCAAAACAATGGTGAGTCATGTACTTGTATTATTCCGAAAAAATACACCTCTGGTGCAGTGAGACAAATTGGTGTATCTTATAGTGGCTTCGTAGATGAAAGCTATACTCTACTATCACTCTTTGATGATGTAGAACAAATTGAAAAAGATAATAGACTTCAGACAGCTATTGATGTTGTCAGAGAACAGTTTGGTTTTTTAGCCATACAAAAAGGAACCGTCCTAACTGAAGGTTCCAGAAATATTGAACGCAGTAAACTTATCGGTGGTCATTCCGCGGGTGGATTGGAGGGATTAAAATGAAACAAGAAAAAAATACAGTACAATTTTCAGAAATCCGTAGCAAAGGATGTAATGATATTGAAATGCTTGAAAGATTTTTACATGGAATCGTTGAAACAGCAACTTCAAAACTTCGTCAGAGAAAACTCAAAACAACTGAAATATCGATACGACTAGTACATGCTAAATCTGAAAACCGATTACCATTGGAATTTACATTTAGCATTAAGCCAACAAGCTCATCTGTGATAATCTATACTGAGGTAATCAATCGCTTTAAAGAATGTTACACAGGTGGGGGAATTCAAGGTTTTACGATTCAATTTGATAAAAATACCCTTGCCTCTGCATAGAAAGGATTTGATATGATTGACCGTTCATATTTACCATTTCAATCAGCAAGAGAGTACCAGGATACAAAGATGCAAAAATGGATGGGCTTTTTCCTATCTGAACATGCATCAGCACTCTCTGATGATACAAACAAAGTAACGTACATGTCTGACTTATCACTAGAGAAGAAATTATTACTCCTCAGTCAAGTATACGCCGGGCAGCTACGCACACGCATTCAAGTGATTGAAAAAAACAAGCGTGTTTCCTACACTGGAACAATACCAAGTCTGACCAAAGATTTCATTTTGATAAAAACTACAACAGGTCACATCAATTTGAAATTAAAAGACATTATTAGTATTGAACTTGTCGAGGAGGTGCTCTATGAATCAGCTTGAGTTTCAGCGTAATCACCTACAAATGGACTATTATAGCGAGAGCTACCAAGATTTTGAACGTGACTTCTACCGCTACTCTAACATGAATATTCCATTGACCTTCCTAACTGATGATATCCTAAAAACAATGGCGACTTCACGTAAGAATTACTTTGTCCTCAATAAGGAAAAGTCCAGAGATAACCGCGATCACTTCTTCATATTTGAAGTAAGTACCGTAGATGAGAATCCGCTAATCTATCATTATACATATAAGAAAACTACAATATATTTAGCAGAAAAATAGGAGCAGTTCAATTGACTGTTCCTATTTTTAATATTCATAAAATCTAAAGTCTTTATACTCTTTAACAATGGAGTCGCCAACCAGAACAGACTATACTGACCAGCGACTACCTTAAATTTAATGTTTCAGATTTATTTTCTTATCTCTAATTTCATAAACTACATCTGCTACATTTTCGAGTAATCGTTTATCGTGGGTGATAAACACGATAGTTCCGGTGTACTCCTTCATTAGTATTTCCAAAGCCTCTAAACTTGGTATGTCAAGGAAGTTACTGGGTTCATCCATTATTAGGATGTTATATCTACCCATGAGCATTTTAGCAAGCAACAATTTTATAATTTCTCCACCGCTTAAAACAGATAAACTTTTTCCAATATCGTTCTGTTTGAACCCCATAGATGCTAGCACTGAACGAATTTCTGATATATTGTAGTCACAATCCTTCTGCATAAACTCCATAACATTCTGATTACTGTTGTACTTGTAACCATTCTGTGCAAAGTAACCTATTTTTGCCTTAGGCGAAATAGAAATTCCTTCTTCATGGTTTAAGATCATTTGGATTAAAGTTGTTTTTCCGATTCCATTACCACCAGTTAACGCCACTTTTGCTCCTAACGGAATTTGAAAAGATGCATTTTCAAACAGAGCCTTATCCCCAAATACTTTATTAATTTCTGCACCGACTATAGGGTATGGATTATGGAGCTCCAATGCTTTACTTTGCCTGAAACGAATTCTGCGAATGCCTTCCGGAGCTTCTACTTTTCCTAAGGCCGCAATCCTGTGCTCTAGGGTTTTAGCAGCATTATACATCTTTTTTTCCTTACTTCCTATTGATTTTTGATGAGCTAAACGCCCTCCGTCTTCAGTACTTTTTTTCTTTGAAGAACCTTTTGCCTTCTGTTCTATTTTACGAGCCTGTTTTCGCTTTTCCTCCGCAGCCCTTTCCAATCGGGCACGTTCCGCAATAAATTGTTCGTATTCTGCAGCTTGGCTCTTACGTTCTTCCTCTTTCTGACGAAGATAATCAGAATAGTTTCCCCAATACTCAGTGATTTTGCCATCTTTCAGTTCCCATATTTTATCTACTATTTCATCAAGAAAATAGCGGTCATGGCTAATAACTAACAGTGCACCTGTAAAATATTTTAGCTGTCCTATTAGAAAATCAATTCCTTCACGGTCTAAATGGCTCGTAGGTTCATCCGCTAAAATACCATGAACCTGTGCCGATAAGGCCTGTGCTATTTTAAGCCTTGTTTCTTCACCACCGCTCATAGTCTGTATATTTAATTGCTCAACACCTAGCTTGCCTACAAGTGCAAAATCTTTTTCCTCCTGCAGAGTTACTTCGTCCAACTGGGGAATATAGGCAAGTTCACCCAGACGATTCATTTTACATCCTGGGGGAGTTAATTCTCCTAAAAGTACCCTGAGTAAAGTGCTTTTTCCAGCACCATTTGCTCCTACTAAACCAATACGGTCATAATCATATACTTCTAATTCATTTATATCTAAAACATCGCGTCCTTTGAATTCCACACGAATGTCTTTTGCTTTTAATATTAATTCCATAACATTTCCTCCTGTCTATATTCGCATGCTTTCATTTGCTTGTATGCAGGGAAAACCCTGCGATTTTAGCAGGAAGAGTTACATGAAAATAAGATACATAAATATTCCTCCAATATTGTTTATTTTAAATCTAATTTTCTAACCTCAGTTATCATTTGGCAAACTATAGCAATGCCAATAATTAAAATACCTGATAGTAAAAACCAATGATTTACACCGATTTTATCAGCAAAGAATCCAGAAAGAATTAACCCAATTGGCATAGCAAGTGACATGATACTTCCGATCAAAGAAAATACACGTCCTAAATATTCAGGCTTAATTTTCTCCTGAAAAAGAGCTGTTTGCACACCGCTATAAAATGGCACCGAAAGCCCCATTATTGCACAGCAAACTACGAATATTACAAATCCATTTGGAGGAAGTATTCCCGAAACGGCTAAACTGGTCCCCATTATAAAAAATGAACTTGTTATTAGTAATACATGCTTTTCGAAGCCCCCTAATCTTCCTAATAATAAGCCTCCTGCTAGCATCCCAAATGCAAAGGAAATTTCCGTAATAGAAATATGCACAGGCGTTCCATTAAAGTGTTCCATGCTTATTAAAGGAAATAGTGCATTGATTGGCATATAAACAAAAGTATATAGTGTTCCTAAGAGTAATAAGGCAAACAATCCTTTGTTTTGTCTCAGAACCACAACTCCTTCTTTCATCTCCCTTATGAAATTTGGTTCTAAACTTTGCACTTGATTACCCAGCTTAGGTATACGTACAATTGCTACCGTAATAGATGCAATCACAGCACCCAATACGTCGATGGCAATAATAGCATTTAAATCCCAAACGGAGTATAAGAGTGCTGCAACTGCCGGACTAACAATATAGCTTATAGACTGCAAAGACTGACTATAGCCTGCGCATTTCGTTAGCTGTTCTTCTGGTACTAAAAGTGGTGTAACCGCATTGAGTGCTGGGGTATGAAAAGCTGTTCCAATGCTACGGATAAACAATACTATCATAATCATCCAGACAGGTAGCTCCATACAGAATGCAACAATAGCAAGCACTGCACCAGCTGCTGCGATAATTAAATCGGCACCAATCATTATCTTCTTCCTATCATGACGATCCACTAGCACACCAATGGCAGGTCCCAAAATCGCATAGGGTAAAAAACCTACTAATGAAGCCATAGACAAGACCATCGCAGATCCTGTTTTTTCTGTAAGGTAAAAAATAATCGCCATTTGCAGGATGGCACTAGTGATTAATGATACTGCTTGCCCTGCCCATATTGCATAAAATTTTCGTTTCCAATTGTTGTATTTTTCCATTTATATTATCTCCTGCATATTATTTTGCTTGAATTTCTATTTTGAATAGCATTCTAGGCAATAAAAAATGCAGGCCAAACCCCACAATGTGGCTTTTGGTCTGCATACATACAATTTGGAAACATTCATATTAAAGACATAGTTAAATAAAGGTATAGTTAAATAACCAATATCCTCACCGTAACTAATGAATGCTCAATATCGTATAAATAAGCACAACAAAAAAGCCTATCATCGGGTATAGATTCTGCTTTTTTTATTGCCAGCTTATCTTAAACGCATTGAGGCTGTCATAGTTTCGGTTCCTCCTACATCTTTGTTTATATCAATTTATAGTATAACACAACAAGATGATATGTTCAATATAAAAGTTATGGAATGAGACTCATACTTCCAATTCGATGCCAGATTTAAAGGATATGACGAAGTTTTCTTCATAGACTGTAACGCTCTGGATTATCTTCCTTAGTAGCAAGCGATTAGCTTTCACAAAATCTTCTGTTTGTAGTTTTAAAAATTCATCAGGATTTTCTAACTCAACCTCAAAATATTTCATTTTACATTCCCTCATTTCATTTATTGATAAATTGAGTTTGCAAAAAAGAGTGGACAATTTTTGTCTACTCTTAACCTTTAAAATAGTTTTTTTTAATCGATTTGAAGTTGCCTAAATTATTACTTATTCGGTAAAATGAAGTATTGCTTTCAACAGATTTCCTTCAACTACACTTCACTTGATTCAAACAAGGTGGGTACATTTCTATTCCCACAAACTCCTTGTCAATGGAAACAAACACGTACCCACAGGGTAAATGGAAATAGAAACTGATAATTTCTAGCTATCACTTCTACTCATTCCAAAAATTTTCTCACTCTGATACTTACCCACCATAAAGCAAAAAGCCTTGCAATCAAGGCTTTCATTATCCCTTTCGTTCAAAGGTTTCTAAGCTTTTACGAGCAGAGCGACACACTCAGCGGTTCGCTATCTCCGTTCTGTCTGCGTGCTAGCACTTGTCAATCACGGACAGCTATCGCATGGGCGGAAGTAAATGCTAATCTTCGTCGTTTTACTCCTTGACTAGCAAACTTACCGCCTCAACATGGTGCGTCTCAGAGGTTATATAAAAGTGCCTTTTTTGAGTTAACTTCCAAAAAAAATTGAGTTTGTGAAAAGCCCATTGTTATAAGATTTGAAGGCTTCTCAACAAAATGAAATCTATTTACATCGTTTGTAAATTCAGAAGTCTGTTGAAGTTTCATCCGCTAATAAAGGCTTGAAGTTAAGAAATATAGAGCGCCTCTCTTTGAAAACAACAGCGCACGTAAAAATCCCGAAATTCACTTATAAGTGAATTTCGGGATTTTTACGTGCGCTGTTGTTTTCAAAGAGAGGCGCTCTATATTTCTTAACTTCAAGCCTTTATTAGCGGATGAAACTTCAACAGACTTCTGAATTTACAAACGATGTAAATAGATTTCATTTTGTTGAGAAGCCTTCAAATCTTATAACAATGGGCTTTTCACAAACTCAATTTTTTTTGGAAGTTAACTCAAAAAAGGCACTTTTATATAACCTCTGAGACGCACCATGTTGAGGCGGTAAGTTTGCTAGTCAAGGAGTAAAACGACGAAGATTAGCATTTACTTCCGCCCATGCGATAGCTGTCCGTGATTGACAAGTGCTAGCACGCAGACAGAACGGAGATAGCGAACCGCTGAGTGTGTCGCTCTGCTCGTAAAAGCTTAGAAACCTTTGAACGAAAGGGATAATGAAAGCCTTGATTGCAAGGCTTTTTGCTTTATGGTGGGTAAGTATCAGAGTGAGAAAATTTTTGGAATGAGTAGAAGTGATAGCTAGAAATTATCAGTTTCTATTTCCATTTACCCTGTGGGTACGTGTTTGTTTCCATTGACAAGGAGTTTGTGGGAATAGAAATGTACCCACCTTGTTTGAATCAAGTGAAGTGTAGTTGAAGGAAATCTGTTGAAAGCAATACTTCATTTTACCGAATAAGTAATAATTTAGGCAACTTCAAATCGATTAAAAAAAACTATTTTAAAGGTTAAGAGTAGACAAAAATTGTCCACTCTTTTTTGCAAACTCAATTTATCAATAAATGAAATGAGGGAATGTAAAATGAAATATTTTGAGGTTGAGTTAGAAAATCCTGATGAATTTTTAAAACTACAAACAGAAGATTTTGTGAAAGCTAATCGCTTGCTACTAAGGAAGATAATCCAGAGCGTTACAGTCTATGAAGAAAACTTCGTCATATCCTTTAAATCTGGCATCGAATTGGAAGTATGAGTCTCATTCCATAACTTTTATATTGAACATATCATCTTGTTGTGTTATACTATAAATTGATATAAACAAAGATGTAGGAGGAACCGAAACTATGACAGCCTCAATGCGTTTAAGATAAGCTGGCAATAAAAAAAGCAGAATCTATACCCGATGATAGGCTTTTTTGTTGTGCTTATTTATACGATATTGAGCATTCATTAGTTACGGTGAGGATATTGGTTATTTAACTATACCTTTATTTAACTATGTCTTTAATATGAATGTTTCCAAATTGTATGTATGCAGACCAAAAGCCACATTGTGGGGTTTGGCCTGCATTTTTTATTGCCTAGAATGCTATTCAAAATAGAAATTCAAGCAAAATAATATGCAGGAGATAATATAAATGGAAAAATACAACAATTGGAAACGAAAATTTTATGCAATATGGGCAGGGCAAGCAGTATCATTAATCACTAGTGCCATCCTGCAAATGGCGATTATTTTTTACCTTACAGAAAAAACAGGATCTGCGATGGTCTTGTCTATGGCTTCATTAGTAGGTTTTTTACCCTATGCGATTTTGGGACCTGCCATTGGTGTGCTAGTGGATCGTCATGATAGGAAGAAGATAATGATTGGTGCCGATTTAATTATCGCAGCAGCTGGTGCAGTGCTTGCTATTGTTGCATTCTGTATGGAGCTACCTGTCTGGATGATTATGATAGTATTGTTTATCCGTAGCATTGGAACAGCTTTTCATACCCCAGCACTCAATGCGGTTACACCACTTTTAGTACCAGAAGAACAGCTAACGAAATGCGCAGGCTATAGTCAGTCTTTGCAGTCTATAAGCTATATTGTTAGTCCGGCAGTTGCAGCACTCTTATACTCCGTTTGGGATTTAAATGCTATTATTGCCATCGACGTATTGGGTGCTGTGATTGCATCTATTACGGTAGCAATTGTACGTATACCTAAGCTGGGTAATCAAGTGCAAAGTTTAGAACCAAATTTCATAAGGGAGATGAAAGAAGGAGTTGTGGTTCTGAGACAAAACAAAGGATTGTTTGCCTTATTACTCTTAGGAACACTATATACTTTTGTTTATATGCCAATCAATGCACTATTTCCTTTAATAAGCATGGAACACTTTAATGGAACGCCTGTGCATATTTCTATTACGGAAATTTCCTTTGCATTTGGGATGCTAGCAGGAGGCTTATTATTAGGAAGATTAGGGGGCTTCGAAAAGCATGTATTACTAATAACAAGTTCATTTTTTATAATGGGGACCAGTTTAGCCGTTTCGGGAATACTTCCTCCAAATGGATTTGTAATATTCGTAGTTTGCTGTGCAATAATGGGGCTTTCGGTGCCATTTTATAGCGGTGTGCAAACAGCTCTTTTTCAGGAGAAAATTAAGCCTGAATATTTAGGACGTGTATTTTCTTTGATCGGAAGTATCATGTCACTTGCTATGCCAATTGGGTTAATTCTTTCTGGATTCTTTGCTGATAAAATCGGTGTAAATCATTGGTTTTTACTATCAGGTATTTTAATTATTGGCATTGCTATAGTTTGCCAAATGATAACTGAGGTTAGAAAATTAGATTTAAAATAAACAATATTGGAGGAATATTTATGTATCTTATTTTCATGTAACTCTTCCTGCTAAAATCGCAGGGTTTTCCCTGCATACAAGCAAATGAAAGCATGCGAATATAGACAGGAGGAAATGTTATGGAATTAATATTAAAAGCAAAAGACATTCGTGTGGAATTCAAAGGACGCGATGTTTTAGATATAAATGAATTAGAAGTATATGATTATGACCGTATTGGTTTAGTAGGAGCAAATGGTGCTGGAAAAAGCACTTTACTCAGGGTACTTTTAGGAGAATTAACTCCCCCAGGATGTAAAATGAATCGTCTGGGTGAACTTGCCTATATTCCCCAGTTGGACGAAGTAACTCTGCAGGAGGAAAAAGATTTTGCACTTGTAGGCAAGCTAGGTGTTGAGCAATTAAATATACAGACTATGAGCGGTGGTGAAGAAACAAGGCTTAAAATAGCACAGGCCTTATCGGCACAGGTTCATGGTATTTTAGCGGATGAACCTACGAGCCATTTAGACCGTGAAGGAATTGATTTTCTAATAGGACAGCTAAAATATTTTACAGGTGCACTGTTAGTTATTAGCCATGACCGCTATTTTCTTGATGAAATAGTAGATAAAATATGGGAACTGAAAGATGGCAAAATCACTGAGTATTGGGGAAACTATTCTGATTATCTTCGTCAGAAAGAGGAAGAACGTAAGAGCCAAGCTGCAGAATACGAACAATTTATTGCGGAACGTGCCCGATTGGAAAGGGCTGCGGAGGAAAAGCGAAAACAGGCTCGTAAAATAGAACAGAAGGCAAAAGGTTCTTCAAAGAAAAAAAGTACTGAAGACGGAGGGCGTTTAGCTCATCAAAAATCAATAGGAAGTAAGGAAAAAAAGATGTATAATGCTGCTAAAACCCTAGAGCACAGGATTGCGGCCTTAGGAAAAGTAGAAGCTCCGGAAGGCATTCGCAGAATTCGTTTCAGGCAAAGTAAAGCATTGGAGCTCCATAATCCATACCCTATAGTCGGTGCAGAAATTAATAAAGTATTTGGGGATAAGGCTCTGTTTGAAAATGCATCTTTTCAAATTCCGTTAGGAGCAAAAGTGGCGTTAACTGGTGGTAATGGAATCGGAAAAACAACTTTAATCCAAATGATCTTAAACCATGAAGAAGGAATTTCTATTTCGCCTAAGGCAAAAATAGGTTACTTTGCACAGAATGGTTACAAGTACAACAGTAATCAGAATGTTATGGAGTTTATGCAGAAGGATTGTGACTACAATATATCAGAAATTCGTTCAGTGCTAGCATCTATGGGGTTCAAACAGAACGATATTGGAAAAAGTTTATCTGTTTTAAGCGGTGGAGAAATTATAAAATTGTTGCTTGCTAAAATGCTCATGGGTAGATATAACATCCTAATAATGGATGAACCCAGTAACTTCCTTGACATACCAAGTTTAGAGGCTTTGGAAATACTAATGAAGGAGTACACCGGAACTATCGTGTTTATCACCCACGATAAACGATTACTCGAAAATGTAGCAGATGTAGTTTATGAAATTAGAGATAAGAAAATAAATCTGAAACATTAAATTTAAGGTAGTCGCTGGTCAGTATAGTCTGTTCTGGTTGGCGACTCCATTGTTAAAGAGTATAAAGACTTTAGATTTTATGAATATTAAAAATAGGAACAGTCAATTGAACTGCTCCTATTTTTCTGCTAAATATATTGTAGTTTTCTTATATGTATAATGATAGATTAGCGGATTCTCATCTACGGTACTTACTTCAAATATGAAGAAGTGATCGCGGTTATCTCTGGACTTTTCCTTATTGAGGACAAAGTAATTCTTACGTGAAGTCGCCATTGTTTTTAGGATATCATCAGTTAGGAAGGTCAATGGAATATTCATGTTAGAGTAGCGGTAGAAGTCACGTTCAAAATCTTGGTAGCTCTCGCTATAATAGTCCATTTGTAGGTGATTACGCTGAAACTCAAGCTGATTCATAGAGCACCTCCTCGACAAGTTCAATACTAATAATGTCTTTTAATTTCAAATTGATGTGACCTGTTGTAGTTTTTATCAAAATGAAATCTTTGGTCAGACTTGGTATTGTTCCAGTGTAGGAAACACGCTTGTTTTTTTCAATCACTTGAATGCGTGTGCGTAGCTGCCCGGCGTATACTTGACTGAGGAGTAATAATTTCTTCTCTAGTGATAAGTCAGACATGTACGTTACTTTGTTTGTATCATCAGAGAGTGCTGATGCATGTTCAGATAGGAAAAAGCCCATCCATTTTTGCATCTTTGTATCCTGGTACTCTCTTGCTGATTGAAATGGTAAATATGAACGGTCAATCATATCAAATCCTTTCTATGCAGAGGCAAGGGTATTTTTATCAAATTGAATCGTAAAACCTTGAATTCCCCCACCTGTGTAACATTCTTTAAAGCGATTGATTACCTCAGTATAGATTATCACAGATGAGCTTGTTGGCTTAATGCTAAATGTAAATTCCAATGGTAATCGGTTTTCAGATTTAGCATGTACTAGTCGTATCGATATTTCAGTTGTTTTGAGTTTTCTCTGACGAAGTTTTGAAGTTGCTGTTTCAACGATTCCATGTAAAAATCTTTCAAGCATTTCAATATCATTACATCCTTTGCTACGGATTTCTGAAAATTGTACTGTATTTTTTTCTTGTTTCATTTTAATCCCTCCAATCCACCCGCGGAATGACCACCGATAAGTTTACTGCGTTCAATATTTCTGGAACCTTCAGTTAGGACGGTTCCTTTTTGTATGGCTAAAAAACCAAACTGTTCTCTGACAACATCAATAGCTGTCTGAAGTCTATTATCTTTTTCAATTTGTTCTACATCATCAAAGAGTGATAGTAGAGTATAGCTTTCATCTACGAAGCCACTATAAGATACACCAATTTGTCTCACTGCACCAGAGGTGTATTTTTTCGGAATAATACAAGTACATGACTCACCATTGTTTTGGGGAGATTTGCGGGTTCAATTTTATTCTGAGCATTTATAGATTTTTTCATCTCAGTCCTAGAATAGCCAATATGAATAGAAACGACAGTAGTCAATACTAGGGCTACTGTTCCGTTCCACAGTATCATTTAAAAATCATTTTCACACCCTTTCGTCTATTAGTATAGAAGAAAGCTCTCAGCACACGTGGAGTGTGTAGGATTGCTTGTAAAAGCGTAAAAACCTTGTAACGAAAGGGAATATGAAAAGCCTTGATTGTAAGGCTTTTTTTGCATATTCCAATAAAGAACTTGACATTATTAGTTACTTCCACTACAATAGAATTACATACCATTGGTATGATAGAAAGGGACTAAAATGGCAAGGAATAGAAACTCACATG